>Ga0302320_10001978_pt1 | contig 48872 bp, 34 predicted proteins | sample Bog_T0_3_FD_202130 | JGI IMG/M metagenome (GOLD analysis project Ga0302320, IMG submission 202130) | Peat permafrost microbial communities from Stordalen Mire near Abisko, Sweden - Bog_T0_3 | ecosystem: Environmental > Terrestrial > Soil > Wetlands > Peat | place: Sweden: Abisko, Stordalen Mire... | reverse complement strand
CCTTAGCGAAGGGGTGGTGGTTTAAGGAATCGGCAAAGTGGGGGTGACAGGGAATCCAAAATGTAACCGGGTTTTTGCCTGCCAAATTTTAGGCTCAAGTTTCCACGTCAAGCTGCCGATGATAATTGGGGAAGTGTATCCCGGCGGGAAACCCCCGGGCCCCCCTTATACAGGGGCTTATCGGCTGAATTAATCGGGAGGATGAAGGAAATTTCCGTCACCCTGCCGCCCGCACTGTGGTTGCCCTGGGGGGGGGCGCAGGCACTCCTGCCTTTGCGTCTTCATGGCAAGGCCGCGCCGAGGTTGCTTGAATCGCACAGGTGGCAGCCAAGGCCAATGGACAAATTTTTAGCGGCCGGTTGCCCGCCGCTGTCGCTGTACGGGCAGGCCGTGGCGTGCCCGCGCGACCGTCGTCGACCGGAGATCGACGCTACAATCTGGCGTGGTAAATGTGCCCTGGCACTCGTAGTGCCCAACGGCGTTGGGCCCGGGGCGAACGCTGTTCGGCCCCACCAAATGGTGCCACGGGAGGCCTTGCGCCAGGCTCCCTCCAAACTTTCTGTCATGACTGTTTTTCGGGGAGAAAAGTCATGACAATTGCGCATGACAATTTGACTTGCGCAAAACGGGGTTGCAAGAAGGACTTATTGTCCGCCCGCCGCCGTCAATGCGCTCCCTCGCTTATCTGTCTTCGCGTTACTTCAAAATAGGTCGCCCTAAAGGCCTATATTTTCACGGCTGAAAAAACGCGGTTTGGACGAAAACTTATTCCTGGTTCAGCCCGCAAGCCGTGACAATCCGCAATCTGGATTTCACAACCTTGTAACCTTCTTGACGCCGCCCGAGGGAGAAAATAATATTGCAGACCACTTCACAGAGGGCATTCAACCCGAGGTTGGAAACTGCACGGGAAGGGATGGTAAGACTTGACGCCGCCCAGCACGAGCCAGGATCTCCAGGCCCAGCAGGATGCTCGCGAACTCCAACGTTTCGGCTACGCGCAGGAGCTGTTGCGCAGCATGGGCGGATTCTCCAACTTCGCCATATCGTTTTCCATCATCTCCATCCTCACCGGCGCCGTCACCCTTTTTGATTACGGCTTGCAGATGGGCGGCCCGCTGGAAATGACTCTGGGCTGGCCGCTGGCGACAATAGGAACGCTCTTCGTGGCCCTCAGCATGGCGGAGCTCTGCTCGGCGCTCCCCACTTCCGGCGGTACCTACCACTGGTCGGCGCAATTGGGCGGCCCCACGTGGGCGTGGTTTACGGCACTCCTGAACATCGTTGGCTTGGTGACGGTGCTCGCCGGCATCGACTACGGGTGCGCCCAGTTCCTGACGCCGATCCTTGGCCTCTCAGGTTCGACGCGCGTGTTGCTGGCCATCTACGGCGTCATTCTTTTGTCCCACGGACTCATCAATCATTTTGGAATTCGCTGGGTGGCCCGGCTCAATGATCTCAGCGTGACCGTTCACATCATTGGCGTTCTGGCGCTGATTGGCGGTTTGTGGATCTTCGCCCCCAAGCAGCCGTTAAGTTTCCTGCTGTCGCGTACTTCATCCAGCTCAATTCACGCGCCCTTTGCGTGGCTGTTTATGTTGGGATTGCTTCAGGCGGCGTGGACCTACACCGGTTACGACGCCTCGGCTCATGTGGCGGAAGAGACCATTGACCCGCGCCGCCGCGCTCCGTGGGGCATTGTTCTGTCCGTCGCGGTCTCTGGATTTTTCGGTTACATCCTGGTGCTTTCGCTCACATGGGCCATCCCCAGCATTCACGGTGTTCTAAACGCCAAAGACGGGGCGGGGAATCCGCTTCCGGCCGCGCTGGCCATAGTTACTTCCGGCCTCGGACAGCGGGCGGGCAGCGCGGTGATGCTGCTGGCGGTGGCGGCCATGTGGTTCTGCGGCCTCTCCACCGTCACGTCAGTTTCGCGCGTCATCTTCGCCCTGGCGCGGGACAAAGGCCTGCCCTTCGCCGCGTTCTGGTGCCGGACGAATCCCCGGCATCAAACTCCGGGAGCGGCAATCTGGTTTTCCGTGATTGTTGCTTTTCTCGCCCTGGCATACAGCGCGTCTTACTCCGTTGTTACCTCGCTCAGCGTGGTGGCCTGCTATCTGGCCTATAACATTCCGGTCTACCTGGGCTGGCGGAGAAAAGGGCAGTGGATTGAAGAGCGCGGCCCGTGGAATTTGGGCGATCACAGCAACTGGATCAACCTGCTGGCGCTCGGATGGACAGCCCTGATCTGTACGATTATGATCATGCCACCGAACGCGCTGGCGGGCATTAGCCTGGCCGTTGTGCTTGTGGTTCTTTACGCATTGCACCGATTTACGGGACCGCATGAAATCCGCAAGCCTGCATGGGCAGCGGCGGAAGATGCTCCCATCTCTCAGCCTTGAGGTCACTCATGGATGCAGCTCGGATTAAGCAGGATTTCAGGCCCTACCAGCTCTTCATCGATGGCAAATGGACCGCCGCCTCCGGCACGGTGAGCATTCCGGTGATGAATCCCGCCACGGGAGAGCAGCTCACCACCGTGCCCGACGCCAACGCGGAGGACGTTGACCGCGCCGTGCGTGCCGCCCGTCGCGCCTTTGAAAGCGGCGTCTGGCGAAAGATGGACGTTTCCAAGCGCGAACGCATCATCTGGCGCATCGGCGAGCTGATTGAGAAGAACAAAGAGGAACTGGCGCTGTTGGAGTCGTTGAATAACGGCAAGACCTATGGCGAGGCTTTGCGCGGCGATATTCCCCCGACGGCTGACATCTTTTACTACTACGCCGGTTGGGCGCGGAAAATCTATGGCGAGACAATTCCTGTGGACGGTAATTTTCTGAACTACACCCTGCGCGAGCCCGTGGGCGTAGTGGGAATGGTTACGGCGTGGAACTATCCCATGCTGCTGGCGGGCTGGAAAGTGGCTCCGGCGCTGGCGGCGGGCTGCACCATGGTGATCAAGCCTTCGGAGATGACTCCGCTCACCACCTTCAAGCTGGCGGAATATTGCCAGGAGGCGGGCGTGCCGGACGGCGTGGTGAACGTGGTGACGGGCTACGGTCCCACGGCGGGCGACGCGCTGGCCCACCACATGGACGTGGATAAAATCGCCTTCACTGGCAGCGTGCGCACGGCGCGGGAACTGTTAAAGGCCTCAGGTGAGAGCAACCTGAAGCGCCTTTCACTGGAACTGGGTGGCAAATCGCCCAACATTGTCTTTCCCGACGCGGACCTGGAGAGGGCGGCGAAATCGGCTTTCTGGGGAATCTACGCCAATAAGGGTGAAGTGTGCAGCGCCGGGTCGCGCCTGCTGGTGCACGAAGATATTTACGACGAGTTTGTGGGCACGCTGGCCGAGCGAGCCAGCAAGATGAAAGTTGGAGATCCGCTCGACCCCGCTTCGGAGATGGGCTCGCAGATCAGTGAAACGCAGATGAAACGGATTCTCACCTACATCGATAGCGGCCGGGCGGAAGGGGCCAGCCTGCTGACGGGCGGCGAACGTGACCTGGAAGGTGACAAGGGAAGGGGATATTATGTGAAGCCCACCGTCTTCGCCAACGTCACTCCCAAAATGAAGATCGCGCAGGATGAGATTTTCGGCCCTGTGCTGGCGGCGTTAAAATTCCGCGATGTGGAGGAAGCGGCGGAGATTGCCAACTCCACCATCTACGGATTGGTTTCGGCCGTCTGGACGCGCGACATTGCCACCGCACATCGCCTGGCGCAGCAGATCAAGGCTGGTTCCGTCTGGATCAACGCCTATAACTGCTTCGATAGTAGTTCGCCCTTTGGCGGCTATAAACAGAGCGGCTTCGGCCGCGAAATGGGCCCCCACGCGCTGGAGTCGTACACGCAGGTGAAGTCAGTGTGGGTGGCGCTGGATTGATAAAGCAATGGTTAGTGGCTAGTGCTTAGTGGCTAGCGGGTATTCCAAAGTGATTGGATTTGAATCTTGAATCACGGAACGCTCTGCTTTTTCACTAGCCACTAACCACTAGGCACTAACCACTTTTCCTGAGGTAACGATGACTATCGACCAAATCAAAGAGCTCTTCGCCACACACCGCATTGAGAAGATCAAGGTCGGCGGATTCGATGTGGATGGCGTTTTGCGCGGCAAATACATTTCGCTGGAGAAGTTTTATTCAGCGGCCAGTGCGGGGCTGGGATTTTGCGATGTCATCTTCGGCTGGGACAGCTCCGACGCGCTTTATGACAACGTCCGCATGACTGGATGGCATACGGGCTACCCGGACGGCGTGGCGCGAATCGATCTGGCCACGTTTCGGGTGTTGCCGTGGGAGCCCGACACCGCTTTCTTCCTCGTGGATTTTTTTAATAAAGACGGCAGCCCGCTCGCGGTTTCACCTCGCCAGGTCTTGCGCCGTGTGGTTGAGCGTGCTGAATCGATGGGGTATACGCCCAACGCCGCCATTGAATACGAGTACTTCTTTTTCTGCGAGGATCCGAAGTCTTTGCGGGAAAAAAACTATCGCAACCTTGTGCCGCTCTCGCCCGGCATGTTTGGTTACAGCTTCCTGCGCGCCTCGGTGAACTCAGACCTTGCCCATGCCATTTTGAATTGCATGAAAGCGATGGAGATTGAGATTGAAGGTTTCCACACGGAGACGGGTCCCGGCGTGTATGAAACCGCCATTCGCTACAGCGATGCGTTGAGTGCCGCTGACAACGCCGCCCTCTTCAAAACTGTGGTGAAGGTTCTGGCGCAGAAACACGGACTGGTTGCCACGTTCATGGCGAAGTGGAACAGCGCTCTGCCCGGATGCAGTGGACACATTCACCAGAGTCTTGCTGACGCGAAGGGCGGGAAGAATCTGTTCTACTCCCCCGAGGGCGTGAATGAGATGTCAGGTCTGATGCGGCACTTTATGGCCGGGCAGCTCGCCTTGATGCGGGAGTTTTCCTCGCTCTTCCTGCCCACCATCAACTCCTACAAGCGGACGGTGTCGGGCACGTGGGCGCCCACCAACGTGACCTGGGGAATTGATAATCGCACCACGGCTCTGCGCGCCATTCCCGGCGGCGCCAAGGCCACGCGCGTTGAGAATCGAATTCCGGGAGCGGACTCCGATCCATATCTGGCACTGGCGGCAAGCCTGGCGGCAGGGCTTTATGGAATCGAAAATAAGTTAGAGTTGGGCGAGCCTACGGTAAATGCGTATAAGTCCAAATCCACGCCACTGCCCCGCACGCTGGAAAAGGCCGCGGCGCTGCTGCGTTCCAGCGAAGCGGCACGCGAATATTTTGGCGCCGATTTTGTGGAGCACTACGCCAGCACTCGACAATGGGAAGTGCGCGAATTCCGCCGCGCCGTAACCGATTGGGAACTGGCACGATATTTCGAGATTATTTGAACGCGATGGAATCTTAGACGAGGGGTTGATCTCATCCGATTGACTTGGGTTTAGATAAGGACCGTGACGATAAGCGAAGCCGTTCTTTTTGGCGGGGAGTTGGTATTCGTGCCAGAATCGGCGAGGCATCGGGACCTCAGGGCGGTCTTAATCCGAACTGGACAATTTCATGGCCCGCTTACGTCTCGGGTCCGGCTGGATGGCGCCAGTGGGACCGACATGAATCAGTCCGATAGGACCGGGGCGGCGGTGGCCCGTTTCTAATTATGGCTTCGTCGCCCGGACTGCACCGCAATGAAAGTGGTTCCAGGGGTTAGATGGCAGAATGTTCCTCGTTTCGGTTGTCATCACTACCAATACGCTTCAGATGTGGTTCTTGGGGATGGGGAACAAGCGAGGGCTAAGGAGGGCGGGAGAATCTGGATTAAGCGGTTTCAACCCCCCTCATGCTTTTACATAATTCTGCCGATAGCTCCCTTCAAGGGGGGGGCGTTTGCGGGCGAGGCGGCTACACCGCTCCACCTGCATTATCGGCAGACCGCGGGTGAAAGTTGAGGCTAATTTCTGGGAATAATGCTCTCATCTTCGAGCCAAATTGTGCCGATACCCCGGTCAAGAGGGGGGACGTTTGCAGGCGAGGTCATCACACCTCTCCACCTGCATTATCGGCAGGTCGCGGGCGTTTAATGAGGCTGATTTTGGGGAATAATGTTCTCATCTTCGAGCCGAATTCTGCCGATACCCCGGTCAGGGGGGGGAGCGTTTGCGGGCGAGGCGGCTACACCGCTCCACCTGCATTATCGGCAGACCGCGGGCGTTTAATGAGGCTGGTTTCGGAGAATAATGTTCTCATCTTCGAGCCGAATTCTGCCGATACCCCCGGTCAAGAGGGGGGACGTTTGCGGGCGAGGTCATCACACCTCTCCACTTGATTATCGGCAGGTCGCGGTCGGAACTTGAGGCTGATTTTGGAGAATAATTTTCTCATCTTCGAGCCAATTTCTGCCGATACCCCCTGTCAGGGGGGGAGCGTTTGTGAGCCATGCGGCTACACTTCTCCACCAGAATCATCGGCAGATTGCGACGATTGGTTGAGCTTCATTTCGGCAAATTGCTCTATGCTCATCCGCGGCTTGTACCCCGCCGCTACGCTGGAGATCAAGCAAACGAATTGGGGCATCTATTGCGGCAGACAGCCCCACGCGGAAATTCTATCGCTGAACGCTAAAGGCTGAGAACTGATAGCTGAAAGCTGAAACCAGAGGACTAATTTCCCATGCTCAACAGATTCTCTTTTCCTACACGAATTATTTTTGGCGCAGGTGCTTTGCGCGAACTTGGCGGCGAAGCCAAACTGTTTCACATCGCGCGGCCGTTGCTGGTGACGGACCGTGGCGTGGTGGCATGCGGGCTCGCGGAAATAGTTCTGGCGGAGGCGCGGCGGGCAGGCCTCTGTCCCACCCTCTTTGAGGACGTGAGCCCAAATCCGGTGGAAATGAATGTTCTGGAGGGACTGGAAGCTTATCGCCGCGGGAATTGTGACGGCGTCATCGGGTTGGGCGGCGGCAGCGCCATCGACGTGGCCAAAGCCATTCGCCTGGTGGTTACGCACCCGTTTCCGCTCGAACAATACGACGACAAGATCGATGGAGGCGCCAATATTCGCGCCAATGTCCCGCCGATGATTGCCATGGCTACCACGGCGGGCACGGGTAGTGAAGTGGGGCGGAGCACGGTGATCATCCTGAAATCGAATGAGCGCAAGACGGTGATCTTCAGTCCCTTCCTGATTCCGAATGTGGCGCTGGCCGATCCGGAGCTGACACTGGGCATGCCGCCGAAAATTACCGCGGGCACGGGCCTCGATGCGCTGACGCACAACGTGGAAGCCTACCTTGCGCTTGGATATAATCCCATGTGTGACGCTATCGCGCTTCAGGGCGCGAAGCTCTCCATGCAGAATCTGGCGCGGGCGGTGACAAACGGGAATGACCTGGAAGCTCGCAGCAACATGATGATGGCGGCAATGATGGGCGCGGTGGCGTTCCAAAAGGGATTGGGCGCTGTCCATTCGCTCGCGCATCCACTCTCAAGCGTCGCCAATCTACATCATGGCACCACGAATGGAATTTTGTTGCCGCACGTTCTGGAGTTCAACCGCACCACTTCAGAAGGCCGCATGCGCGATCTTGCCATCGCCATGGAGCTTTACGGCTCACCTGGAGAGGCGTCCGAAGCCGCTACGGCGCTGATTGAACGCCTGTGCCAATTGCTGCCCGAAGTCGGGATTCCCACTACCCTCGGCGCCCTGGGCGTGACGCACGACCTGATTCCCTTGCTCGCCCGCAAAGCCATGGAAGACGCCTGCCACCAGTCGAATCCGCGACCCTGCACGGAAGCGGACATGATCATGCTTTATGAAAAAGCGCTCTGATGGAAGTGGCGCGCGCGAGTTTGTTCCCTCTGGACGAGCCTCAAATCGGCAATAGTCTTTGGTTTTGCAGGGATTGCGGTGTTAGTATCGGCCCGTAATCCAATTGCGGGAGTTTGCTCATTCTGTTCGGCGTGGAGGCTTCATGAGTTTTGGTTGGGCCAGGCATTTTACAACTGCAAGGATTGCAATTCATCCTTCGGGGATTTGGAAGAGACGGTTGTCGTTGGGCATCCTCTCGGTTTTGATGGGCGTCGCCACCGCCGCGGCTGACGTGAAGCTGCCGGCAATTATTGGCGATAACATGGTCTTGCAACAGGGGCGGCAGGTGGCGATTTGGGGCTGGGCTGACGCGGGCGAGCAGGTCACGGTGACGCTGGGCGAACAGAAAGTGGCGGCAACCGCGGATGCGAGCGGCAAATGGAGAGTTGAACTTGAGCCGCTCGAAAAGGGTGGCCCGTTTGAGATGACCGTGGCGGGCAAGAACACGCTGACCGTGCACAACGTGCTGGTGGGCGAGGTGTGGGTCTGCTCAGGCCAGTCAAATATGGAGTTCGCCGTGTGGAACCACGGGGTGTTTGGCGGCGCAATTAATGCGGAGAAGGAAGTGGCCGCGGCCAACTATCCTGAGATACACCTCTTTATTGTCACCAGGGCCGTGGCAGGCAAACCGCAGGCCGACGTGCAGGGCCAATGGGTGGTGGCCAGCCCGGCGACGGTGGGGAGCTTTTCCGCCGTTGGTTATTTCTTCGGACGGAATTTGTACAAGGCCATCAAAGCGCCCGTGGGATTGATCGATTCCACCTGGGGCGGGACAGAGGCGGAAGCGTGGACCAGCAGCGAGGCCATGGACGCCGATCCGGAATTGAAAGTTGTGGCGGATTCGTGGCGGCAGCGGGTTCTGGACTTTCCGGGAGCCCTTCAAACCTACCAACAAAAAGTGAACGACTGGGAAAAGACGGCTGAAGATGCCGAAGCCAAAGGCAGTGTTGCGCCGGCGCTTCCGCCCGCGATCAAAGATCCCCGCAGCCACTCGTGGCGCGCTTCGGGGCTTTGGAATGCCATGATCGCGCCGCTTACGCCTTACGCCATTGCGGGGGCGATCTGGTATCAGGGTGAATCGAACGCCGAGTTTGCGTATCAATACCGCAAGGTGTTTTCTACCATGATTCAGCAATGGCGCGCGTCGTGGGGTGAGGGAGACTTTCCGTTCTTCTTCGTGCAACTCGCCAACTTCATTCCCGGCGGCAAATATCCCGATTCGTGGGCGGTGTTGCGGGAGTCGCAACAGAAGGCGCTGGAGTTGCCCAAGACTGGAATGGCCGTGGCCATCGATATTGGCAACCCGCATGACATTCATCCCACAAACAAGCAGGAGGTTGGGCGGCGTCTGGCGCTGGCGGCGCAGAACGTGGCTTACGGCCGAAAGATTGAGTACATGGGGCCAACGTTTAAATCGATGCGCGTTGACGCGGGTGGTTTGCACGTGCGATTTACCCATGCAGTGGGAGGACTCGTAGTGCACGGGCCAATCCCGACGGGATTTGTGATTGCGGGAGAGGATCAGCAGTTCTACTCCGCGACCGCGAAAGTTGTGGGCAGCGAAGTGGTGCTTTCGAGCACGCATGTGCCAAAGCCTGTGGCCGTTCGTTATGCCTGGGCGGACGATCCCAAATGCAATCTCTACAATAAACAGGGACTGCCCGCGCCGCCCTTCCGCACCGATGAATGGCAGGTATCCTCGCAGGGATCGGTTCGGACCGAGGCTTCAAAACTCTGGTAATGGGGGAATTGAATGACGACACAAAAAACAAAGCGCTACGGTCAGCTGATCGGGCTGAAGCCGGAAGCTTTTGACAAATATGTTGCGGACCACGCGGCCGTTTGGCCGCAGGTGCTGCAAACCATCAGCGACTGCAACATTCGCAACTACTCCATTTATTTCAAGGATAACCTGCTGTTTGCCTACTTCGAATATATCGGTGATGACCTCGCCGCCGACATGGCGAAGATGGCTGCCGACCCGGTGACGCAACAGTGGTGGGCCATCATGAAGCCCATGCAGCAACCGCTCCCCACGCGCCAGGAAGGCGAGTGGTGGGCGGACATGCGCGAAGTATTTCACACCGATTGAGTTTTCTGCAGGCAGCCCTTCATGCTGGATCGAGTCACGGCGGCAGCCATTCGTCTACGCGGCGGGAAGCATTTGAATGGCGACGCGCTTCACATGGACTCCGGGGCGCTCATCCTGGCGCACCACCAGCGCAGGAACAGGAATCGACATCGTGTGGGGATGGTAGGGCAGAACCACCTTCACTCTCTCTCCGGGTTCGTAACCTTGCGTTGTGGTGAAGTAAACTCCAGTCCGTGAAACATTGATGGTTTCGCAGATATCGAAGATATCGATTCCGTATTTGGTGCGGAAAATTTGAATCCCCATTTTGATTGGCGCGCGTCCCTTTTGGCGGTTCTCATGCTGGGGGCCAGAAGGCGTTACTGGGGTGGGGTTCGGCAGCGTTGCCGGTGCAGGTGTTTCCGCGGTGGACGATTCAGTTAAAGTTTCCGGAGCGGGAGCTGTTTCAGCATGGAATATCCAACTGGTTGTAGCTTTGCAAGGATCGCAATGGCAGGCGATGGCGAACCCTTCGTGAAGTGAATCAGGTTCGGCCTCGGGAATCGAAGAGGAAATTACTTGATGGCACCGCTCACACTCCAGTTGAATCACTGGCCCTTCATCGCTGCCATTTGCTCCCGCAGGGATTAAAGCTGGATCCCAAATCTCCCCTTCCGGTTCAAGTAACTCCAGCCCCATGGCGTACAATCCCTCTTCCGCGCGGGTGTTGATCCAGGCCACCCGATAGTTGCCGCCTACCGTCGTTACGCGGTTGGCGACGTGCAGTTCAACATCAAGATCTACCAGTTCACGCAGGCGGATTACGATGAAGTCATGGGTTACACGGGTTGTGGTGGCCTGCTCATCGAAATACCGCAATTCACGCGTAAGGCCGCGGACGCGAATAGCGATCTTGGCTTCGGGGACTCCAGCGATGGTATAACGGTGTTCCATACTCCTCCGCGAGCGAAATGACGGACGAAAGGTTCGCTTCGTCCAAAGACAAATGACTGATGGGCTCAAGCCTGCCCGGGGCATGAGCTACATTGTATCATCGCCATATGGGGAGCAGCAGTTGGATTGTAAGGCAATTACTGAGTCTATACCTTCCACATCAGGAAATGCCACGGGAGCGAAAAGGGACGAGGGCGAGCCTTGACCCGACATCGCCACGGCGCGACATCGCTGGCTTGCCTTGGATACGTGCGGTCAGGTATCTTCCCACTGTCCGGGCCATAACAGCTACGCGACAGGGGAGAGGAATTATGGTGATTTCACGGCGAAAACTCTTGAAAAATGTGGCGGGGGCGGGCGTGGCGATGGGCGGCCAGCAGGCGTTGGGGAAGGGCGTGCCCAAAGGCATGCCATCACCTGGATTGCCCAGCGGGCCGGACGCTTGGTTTGAGAAGCCCGCACCCATCACGCTGGCAGAGTTGGCGCAGCGGAAGACCTCTGGCGTAACGGTGGCCGAAGTCAGCGATTACAACCCCGCGCGCTACCAGGGCGACCTTGTTCCCAGCCCGCCGCACGCTGACCACAACCCCCGAAAGGCGCTGATTGTGGCATGGAAGGACCAGCCGCACCGCTTGGTCTTCAGCCATGAGGCGAGCTACGACCCGTGGCTGGAGTTGCCGAGTGGCGTGGGCCTGTGCAACCAGTTCTTCGAGGGGAATTTTGGCTGGGGAGAACTGTTCAATAACAATGGCCGCAAGGAGCGCAACAGCTTTGTGGACATTATCCAAAGTGGGCCGCAGCGCGTCTGGGTGCGCTGGAACTATCTCTGTGTGAACAAGGATGATGATTCCCAGCCGGCGCTGCGGGGCACGGAGGATTATATCTCGTACCCCAACGGCCTGGTGTGGCGCCGCCTGACGTATGTCTCGCTGATGCCCGATAATCCCAACGGTTACAGTTGGCAGCCCATTGATTTCTTTGCCGGCGCTCCCGCTGGAACCACGTGGAAGGATCTCTTTACGCGTGATCAGCAATATGCCGACTACCTGGTCGGCACGGTGATTGACGCCTATTCCAATAAGCAGTACGACGTGTTTTGGGATGACAGTGGCAAGCCACGGCGAAATGGCGATGCCTCGCTGCTGCTGGAGATTTCACACTCGCGCGGTTTCGCCATCATCATGCCGTTCAAGGAAGGCTATCTGTTCACCATCATGGGCGCATCAAGCGGGTTTCCCAGTGAGAAAAGCCAGATCGTGGATCACTCTTTTAACGACACGGCGGGATGGGGATGGGGCGCGGCTCGCTGGGACCACTGGCCGGTCGGATGGTTGAATTCCCAAACTCACTATTACAAAGAGGGCTCGCAATATCCATACAGTTTTGGCCCGTTTTCCCACTACATTGTGAACCAGCCGCTGAAGGAAGCGCACAAAGACTACGAGCGTGAAGGCCATGACATGGAGCTGAACCGGTGGTCGGAAAAGCATATCTATTACACGTTGACGGGCATGGCACATGATGTTGAAACGATTCGCCGCCTGGCGAAAAGTTGGCTGGATCAGGGAGAGAATTGCGCGCGGTCAGAGAGTATTGCGAATTTGGACTGAGCCAATTCGGGTTATAATTCCGCCCTCACTTGGATGATGGCGAGAGCCGGAGTAGCATGTCGGTTTGGTCATTCAGAATTCATCGTTGTCGACGGTTCGAAAAAAGCAGCGGATTCAGTGAAAGGTGCGGGCAAGATCTGCTCGCGAGGGAAGTGCGCTTATGAAAGCAATTCGATTTGAACGACCCGGGGAGCTTAACCTGGTGGAAATTCCCGATCCCACGCCCATTGAGGGTTGGGCGCGAATTCGTGTTCACGCGGCGGCCATCTGCATGACCGATGTGGAAACCCTGCGCGGCCGCCATCCTGTGGAATTCCCGATCATCCCCGGGCACGAGTTTTGTGGAGTGGTGGACCAGGTTGGCTCCTCTGCCGATGAGGCGTGGCTGGGGCGCAAGGTGGTGGCTGACAATGAGGTCTGCTGCCTGAAGTGCGGTTACTGCCGCCGCGGCGAATGGCGTCGATGCGCGGAATTCCGGCATCTTGGCTTTGGGCCGCCCGGAGGTTACGCGGAGTATGTTGCCGCGCCGGTTCACAATCTGCACGCGCTTACAGACAGCGTCTCATTTGAGCAAGGGTCGATTCTGGAGCCGCTGGGCGTGGGCATCGCCGTCGGAAAAATCGGAGAAGTCCGGCTGGGAATGACGGCGACGATTCTGGGCCTCGGCCCCATCGGGTTGAATTGCCTCGCGGTCCTGAAGGCCTCCGGCGCGCGGCGGATTCTGTGCCTCGATAAGCACCCCAAGCGCCTCGCCCTGGCAAAAGCCTGGGGAGCGCTGCACGTTACCGATGACGCTGAGCACCTGAAGGCACTGACCAATGAACTTCACCCTGGCGGTACGGACATCGTGGTTGAAGCCAGCGGGCACCACCCGTTAATCCCGTTGGGCGTCAACCTTACCCGCTTCGGCGGCAGCCTGGTTCTGGGCGGCTTTTGCAAGCATGAGGCGCTCAGCATCGATCCGGACACCATTCAAGGTTCGAACCGCCGCGTCCTTGGGGCGGGGAACAATCCGGGATTTATCGAACCTGCGGCCCAGGCAGCGGGCGACGGCGTGCTGAAGACGGAAGGCATGATCACGCACCGTTTTCGTCTGGACGATTTCCGCCAGGCATTTTCCGATGAGCAATTGACGGCCGGCGACTTCATCAAGGGCATTTTCGTATTTTGAGGGCATCAATCATGGGCATGAACAAGCTGCTTGCAATGAAGCGAGTGCTCGCCGTCATGATTGTCCTCTTCTATACCCGCACACTTTGGGCACAAGCCCCGCCGGAGGCCGATAACCCCACGTTCAAGCCCGCCCAAACGCTGACCGTCTCTGACATTTTGATTCCATCAAGCTGCGCCGTCAACGGGACAGTGGTAATTGATGCCCTGATTGTGGAGGAGGGGAAGCCCAAGGCGCTTGAGGTGCGCAGGGATATTGATTGCCTTACCCAAATTGCCATGGACGCGGTGAAAGATTGGACGTTTTCGCCGGCGACGGTGAAGGACAAACCCGTTGCATCCAGAATCGCTGTGGCGGTCACATTCTGCCCGATTGGTTCCACGGCCGATTCGCTGGCCACCGGTACGCTGAAATCGCAGAGTGACGAAGCGATCCAGGCGGAGTTTCAACCGCCGGAACCGCTTCACGGCAAGTTCCCAGTTTATCCCATGGATGCCACCACGTTCGGGACGGTGGTGCTGGAGGTGAACGTGAATGCAAAAGGAGAAGCGGGAACTGTGAAAGTTCTCAGGGATCTGCCTCCTTTTACCTCGCATTCCCAGGACGCGGCGGGAGATTGGAACTTCATGGCCGCCACGGACAACGGTGATCCTATTTCCACCAAGGTGGTCATGGCGTTTGTCTTCCCGCCGCTGCCTCCTTCGAACAATACGTTTTGAGCAATCGCTTGAATGGATTCAGACTTATTGCCAGAGTAGCTTGAATTCCGCCCCCCAATTTGGGGTTGAACATGAGATCGAATTCCTGGTTCCTAATCGTAGCAGTTTGGCTGCTTTCCATTTTCCCCGGACCCGGAAGGGTTATGGCGGAAGGCTTTGGCGCCCACATGAGCAAGGGTAAAGACCTTCTATCGAACGTTGAATTTGTTGAGGCCATTGCCGAGTTTCAGAAGGCGGTTGAGAGCAAGCCGAAATCGATTGAGGCGCAGTCCTGGCTGGCCATTGCGAATGAGCGGTGGGGAGTTCACCTGTTTAAAGTTGGTGAAACGGATAAGGCCATTGATGCCTACCGGAAAGCGCTGGAGGCGGTTCCCGATGATCCCTATTGGCACGAAAACCTTGGCACGGCCTTGAACAAAAAAGGTGACCGGGATTCCGCCATTAAAGAGTACCAGGCCGCGACGCAACTGGAGCCCCTTGATGGCGGCCTGAGAAGTGCGTACGAGAAACTCTCTGGCGGGTTACAAGGCACTGCGAATGAAAATCTCAAAACGCCTCAGGTTAGCGAGCATCCCAAGACTTATGGTGGCAGCGTTAGCGCACCTGTTCCCACCTACAAACCTGAACCAAAGTATTCGGACCAGGCGCGCCGGGCCAAACTTCAGGGTACGCTGAAGCTGATGGTCACGATCGATCGTGAAGGCAACGTCTCTGACACCATGGATATTGAGCCCCTTGGATTGGGTTTGGATGCCAGGGGGCTTGAGACTGTTCGGACTTGGAAGTTCCAGCCCGCTATGCTCGAGGGCCAACCGGTTCCCGTCAGTGTTGAGGTTAAGATTGCCTTCCGGTTCGTCTGTCCTTAACCTTCCTAGCTGGATACCTTTCGGGTCGCGAATGATTAAAGCCTAAGTGTTCCGGTGAATCAACGATTCCAATTCTTCCAGCGTACGGGGCCAATCCTGCTTCATCAGCCGCGAAAGGCCGCGATCCGCCAGCAGCTTGCCTCCGGTTTGGCAGGTGGGGCAGTAGTTGGTCTCATTGTTGGCATAGCGAATACGCTGCACCTTTGTTCCGCAGCGAGGGCATGGCTGGCCATATTTTCCGTGAACCGCCATCTCTGGCCGAAACGCCGTGACGTTTTCCGGAAATCCCCCGTTCGCTTCAGCGCGCACACGGTCCGTCCATTCAATGAGAACTATTTGCGTGGCCTGGTGCAGACGGGCGATTTCATCCTCTTTCAGTCGTTGGGTCAGCGTGACGGGTGACAGTTGGGCGCGATGGAGGATTTCGTCTGAGTAAGCGTTGCCCACTCCGCTGAAGAGGCGTGGATCGGTCAGTGCGCGCTTCAGCGTGTGATTGGTGGCCGTCAGGCGGGCCACGAAGGATCGAAGGTCAGCGGTGAGAACTTCCAACCCGCCCGGATCAAGCTCGCTCAAGCCAGCTTCACCCAAAACGACATGCAGCGACGCGCGGCGCTGCGTGCCCGCTTCCGTCAAAAGCAGGCTGCCGTGGGCAAAATCAAATGAGGCCAGGGCGCGCTTGGGGTTGATTCTTACGCCCGGCTTGCTCCAATGCAGGCGGCCCGCGATCATTAAATGAAGCACCAACCAGAGATCGTCATCAAGGCCAATGGCGATGCGTTTGCCAATGCGCCGCAGTTCGCGAACGGTTTTTCCCTGTACGGCCTCAAGCGATGGCGTCGCCGTGCGCAATAAGAACGGACTGGCCACCCGCACGCGCTGAAGCGATTGATTCCGGATGCGCGATTCGAGGGCTTCAATGTAGACCGTGATGTCAGGGAGTTCGGGCACAGTCTGGCAATTTTGACACGGTCGCGCGTGGACGTAAAGGGGCGGGGTTAGGTGGTAGATGGTAGGTCGTAGGTGGGGGGAGGTAGACAATAGATTGCAGGGGGATGTAGGGAACAACAGGGGTTCGCGGCCAGTAATCTTTTTGAAAATCATTCGCCAGAATATCCCAAATGCAAGGCGCCCGATTTCCCTATCTACCACCTACCATCTACGACCTACCTCCTCCCCTGCCCCTCAGACATCGCTGGCACAAGCCCTTGGGAGGCGGTATAATCTCGCGTTATAAGGGCGAAGGCAACAGTGTGGAGGGTGGAATGAAAAGGTTTGGGATGGCAGGGCTGAGTGTGATGATTGTGGCTTGTTGTGCTGTGGCGGCCCTTGCCCAGGGCAATCCCCGGGGGACATCTACCTTAGTCCTTAAGGGAAAAACAGTTTCGATTGAGTACGGCCGCCCCTCGCTGAAGGGACGCACTACCGACGACGTGCTCGGCCAGTTGCCGGCGGTGGGCTTTTGGCGGATGGGCGCTGACACTTCGACAACCTTCAAAACGGATGCCGAGCTTGATGTTTCCGACGGTGACGTTCCTGCAGGGGAGTATAGCCTGTGGTTGCAGAAGGCCGTAAATGCCGACACTTGGAATCTGGTTTTTAACAAGCAACATGGTCAATGGGGCACGGAACACGATTCCTCGCAGGATCTTGTGTTCGTGCCATTAAAGCAATCGAAGGCTGACCATCCGGTCGAGACCTTGACGATTACCCTTCGTAAAGTGGACGACGCCGGAAACCTCACAATTCAGTGGGGCACGCTTAAAATTGCAGCCAGCTTTCATGCAAAATAAGGAGGAACATATGAAAAATTTGGGAAGAGTAATAATGATCTCGATGATGGTGGCGTGTTGCGCGGTGGTGGCCCTTGCGCAGGGCAATCCGCGCGGCAAGTCGGCTTTGACCCTCAAGGGCAAGGCTGTTTCAGTGGAATTCGGGCGGCCAGCGCTGAAGGGGCGGACCACGGATGCGTTGCTGGGCCGGTTGAACGCAGGAGGCATCTGGCGATTGGGGGCTGACACCTCCACGACATTCAAGACGGACATTGACCTGGCGTTCGGTGACGTTACGATTCCAGCCGGGGAATACAGCATCTGGATGCAGCGGCAGGCGGATAATTCCTGGAAGCTTCTCTTTGACAAGAAGCACGGCCAATGGGGAGAGCCCACTCCTGAAGCGGCGGACTGTTTCGCGGCGGTGCCTTTGGTCGAATCAAGACCTGCGGCGCCGGTTGAATTGGTGACGCTGACTCTCGCCAAGGCAAGCGGTGGCGGGACACTCACAATCCAATGGGGCACGCTGGAAGCGGCGGCAAATTTCAAAGCAAAATAAATAAAAATAGTTCGGAGTTCGGAGTTCGGTGTTCGGAGTCGGTGCCCAAATCGGAACGATGTTGGTCATTACCGCCGAGGCATCGAGACGCAGAGACGGGCTATTCGATTTTACCTCTGTGCCTCTGCGATAATGCCGATTTTATGTGAATGACTCCGAACGCCGAACCCCGAACTTTCTTTAAAGGTCTTTTCATGCGCATTCGATTGGTGGGCCGCACCGGCCTAAAAGTTTCCGAAGTGTGCCTGGGCACAATGACGTTTGGAGGCGTGCCCGGCAAACGTGGTTGGCCAGGGTGCGATGAGAAAGAGTCGCTAGAGATTCTCAGCGCCTATCTCGATCAGGGCGGGAATTTCATTGATACAGCGGATGGTTACGCGGACGGCCGTTCGGAAGAGATACTGGGCAGGGGATTGAAGGGCCGCCGCGATGATGTGGTGCTCGGCACCAAGGTTTTCTTTGCGGCTGGTTCTGGTGCGAACCGGAAGGGGCTTTCGCGCAAGCACATTTTTGAAAGCATTGAGGCCAGCCTCCGCCGCCTGCAGACGGATTATATTGACCTCTACCAGGCGCACTGTTTTGATTCTCACACGCCGCTGGAAGAGACTCTTTCCGCGCTCGACGTGCTGGTGAAGCAGGGAAAGGTTCGTTACATCGGATGTTCGAATTTCAGCGGCTGGCAATTGTCCAAAGCAATTGGGGTTTCCGCACTGCATGGTTATGCCCGGTTTGAGTCCCTCCAGCCTCGATACAGCATGGTGGGCCGCACGATTGAGCGTGAGATTCTGCCCGCGTGCCGCGCTGAAGGCGTCGGCGTGATTGCCTACAGCCCACTCGCCGCGGGATTCCTGACCGGGAAGTATCATTCCGGTGAGCCCGCACCAGCGTCATCGCGACTGGCGGAGTCCGAACCCGCCAACCGTTTTTGGGTGGAGCAACATTTAACCGAACGCAATTTTAATATTTTGTGCGCCGTGAAAGCGGCATCGGTGCGGCTGGAAAAAACCATCAGTCAGATTGCGCTTGCGTGGCTGCTCGCCATGCCCGGCATCACTTCCGTCATCATGGGAGCGCGTCATTTGGCGCAGCTTCAGGAGAACTTAGGAGCAAGTGGCTGGGATTTTCCTTCCGAAGAATGGAAAAAACTCGATGAGGTCAGCGCCCTGCCCATTGAATACCCGCAGGATATTCACGCCTTTGCTGACAGGCTGGTCCACTCAGATCTTACCAAACCCTGATGAACAGGCCCGATAGGACGCGTCTGGAAAAGATTCGCCCTTTAAATTGGTTTCTTATTTCACCGCGGGTGAAAATTTGGAACTTTTCGTGCACTACAGGTGTCTACATCACTTAGTAATTTATCCCCGGAGGTTTATTTAATCCCATGGTCATCATCGCAATGGTCGGCGGTCTGGTAGTTGGCGGAGCACTCTTCGCTCTTCTCAAGAATGCAGGCAGCAAGTCGTCGGAAAGCAAATATACAAAGTTGGACATCGGATAGTCACAGGCTTCAACCCGGTCAAGTCGGTCCCCAGCAGACAAAGACTCTTTCCATTTTGAAAAAAGCTGTCACGGGAACAAGGGTGAAGTGTGTCCGTATCGCCGGGCCGGGGAAGTGACGCATCGAGTCAAACGTCAGCACTAATAAAAGCGAACTTCGTCCAGGTCGAGTTCGAATTCACCGGGTGGACCATCGGCACGAAATTCCAGAATAAGCTTGCCCGTGGCTGGGAACGGATTCGGTGCGGTCAGCCATGCTGCGGGCAGGCGAATGATTTGCCATCTGGAGTCGGGGATGAAGGTGAGTGTTGGCGCAGGCAGGGTTGGGTCAGGCGGAACGATCCGCACCTGGTAGAGGCGGCTGACCCCGCGCACTTCCAATTGAATGCCGCGCACTCGTGAGGCGCCGGAAGGCAGAGTGAAGGCGTGGCGGGCCGTGACGGCGCCATGTTCAAATCCGTTGGCGGATTCGATGCGCCCATTGAATCGCAGCGCGTGGGCAGTTCCTTCGGCGCCGGGCGTGATTACGGCAAGTCCGCCCACTGAGCGGCCCGCGGCGCCAGGGTCGGTTGAAATCTGCCAGGTTTTCAATAGAAGTTCTTCTTCGTCAGGATTTTCGAAATCATTCAACAAGATTCCTTCGGTGTGCGGCGTCTGCTCGTGAGCCGCCGGGGATTCGTGTTCCATCAAGGCGAAGGTTTCCTTCCACGTTGCGGCGAGATTGCCATACTTGTTCATCCAAAATCCCATGGCGAGGAACGGCACGATAAACGTGAGCGAAATCAACTTGGCACGGGTGGAAATCTTCTCCTCTTTTTCCCACCGGAAGAGTTTCCAGGCAAAGAGCAGCCCGAATGTTCCGGAGACCAGTAAGGCGATCATCTCCGGCCCGTGGTCAAGCAGCGATTGGCCGCCCACCATGATGGCTTGAAACGAGCTCACCAGGTAGGTGGCGGGCAGATACGCGGCGAAATGCTGGATCCACACGGGGAGCACCGGCAAAGGTATGGTCACGCCGGAAAGAAAGAGCAGTGTAAACCAGATGACGTTGTTGTATACCTGCGCTTCCTGCATGGTGTTGGCCACGCTGGCGACGGTAAGTCCAAAGCCGGCAAAGGCAAAACTGCCCAGAGTGACCAGAATCAACAGCGTGGGCAAGTTGATCTTCAGCGGCATGTGGAAGAAGAACATTGCGCACGAGACCAGCAGGGCGAGGGTGGGCAATTGAAGCAGATAGTTTGCCAGCAGGCTGCTGAAGACCATGGAGCCCGGCCCGATGGGCGCCAGGCGATAACGGCGCAGGCTGCCGCGCTCACGCTGCATGACGGATTGCAATCCCAGTCCCCAGAAGGCGCTGCCCATGATGTTCAGCGTCACCACGGGGCCAAACAGGTAACTGACCGCCTGCGGATTGCCCCGCGCAAACAATCCCGCATAAACAAACAGGAAAATAACCGGGAACATGAATGTGAAGAACAGCGCCGTCTTGGTGCGCATCACCAGCTTGATGGACATCAGCGCGATTCGAATTGAAGGAAGCATGTTTTTAAGAAGACAGGAGTCAGGAGACAGGAGTCAGGAGACAGGAGTCAGAACCTCGAATCCGGTGGTTTTATTCTGTCTCCTGACTCCTCAGATCTTTACATTAGAATTCAGAATCGAGAATTCAGTCGTCTTCATTCTGACTCCTGTCTTCTATCTCCTGTCTCCTGCCTTTCACCCTTCCATTTTCCTGCCCGTCATCTCCACGAACACATCTTCCAGCGTGGGTTGGGCGATGTGGAGGTCGAGCAGGGAATTGCCTTCCGCTTCGAGAAATCGCACCAGCGCGGCCACGGCCACTGCGGTGGGTTGGGCGTGTATGAGATATTTGCCGTCAACCTCGCAGCAATCCACCACCGCCTCAAGCTGCCGCAAACGTTCTGTGGGAACAGGCCGGGTGAACGACGCTTCGATGCGCGCGCCCTTGCCGGATTTCTGAATCAACTCGCGCGGCGTTCCCATGGCGATCACCTGGCCGCGATCAATGATGGCCACGCGGTCGCACAAGCGCTCCGCTTCTTCAATGTAATGGGTGGTCAACAGCGTGGTGCGCTTCTCTTCGCGAAAGCGTTCGATGAGGTCATAGATGTCGCGGCGCAGTTGGGCATCCAGTCCCACGGTGGGCTCATCCAGCAGAACAAGTTCAGGATTGTTCACCATGGAGAGCGCCAGCGCCAATCGCTGCTTTTGCCCGCCTGACAGCTTTTCGAAAAACGCCCGCCGTTTTTCCCGCAGGCCAAAGCGATCCATCAGCAATTCAATTGAGGCAGGCTCCCGGTAGAAGCTTGCGTATAAGGCCAGGGCTTCTTCCACTCGAATCTTATCCGGCAAGACGGTGTTTTGAAGTTGGGCCCCGATGCGTTCCTTCAGCGCGGTCTGCTCGCGTGCCGGGTCCATGCCGCAAACACTCACTGTGCCGCTATCGGCTTGGCGCAGGCCTTCAAGGATTTCAATGGTGGAGGTTTTTCCCGCGCCGTTCGGCCCGAGCAATCCGAAGACTTCGCCGGCCTTTATTTCAAAGGTGATGCCCCGCAAGGCTTCCAAATTGCCATAGCGCTTTCGCAGGTTTTCCACGCGCACAACCGCGGAACTGGAGGCATCCGTCATAAAGGGAAGGATAAAGCCTAACTGTCAAACGGTAAAGGGTAAAGGGTGAAGGATGAATTCTGAATGCTGAATTGTGAATGGTGAAGCGTTTAGGCAAACGGCTTTAGGTTGATGGCTAAAAACTGAAGTGGAAAAAGGCTATGGATGAGGGCTTGACCGTAATTGGGAGTTGTTTATGTCTCGATGCCGAATGGGGGGGCATGGCCGAGGGGTAAAATGTAAATGATAAATGGTAAAGGGTAAAACGGCTGTGATTATTAGCCGTCGTAGGGTTGGCTCTCATGAATTTAGGTTTCACCCTTCGGCCTATACCTTCTGCTATTCACGCTTTAGCCTTCATCCTTAATCCTCGAAACCTCGGCCTTCACGATCTGCCATTTACAATTCAGCAAGCCCTCATTTGCCCCTCATTCTAAAGTCTTTACCATTAGCACTTCAGAATTTAGCCTTCACAATTCCATATTCAGAATTCAGCATTCAGAATTCATCCTTCAACCTTAATGCTCTGTTCACACGCTTGTGCTGACTTTGGCCCCTAATTTGTTAGGAGTACAATGGAGTGTCATATTGCGCTGTAATGTTTTAAGACTAATTTAACCTTGGAGGCGGATGATCTGTCTCTGCGAGTCCCATTCCAAGGGTGAAGGGTATTGGGTGGACGATGAAAATATTGGTATTGAACTGTGGTAGTTCCTCCATCAAGTTCCAACTGATTGAGACGGACGTTGAATCGATTGAATCCAACACTGACCGTTGCATTGCCAAGGGCAGCGTGGACCGGATTGGTACGGATGAGGCCACCTTGAAGGTGACGGTGCCGCCGAACCCGACGGTATCGATAACCGAGGAGATTCTGGACCATCAGGCGGCCCTGACGCGGGCAATCGCGGCGCTTAAGGATTGCCACGCGGTTGCTGACATTACCCAGATTCAGGCCGTGGGGCATCGCGTGGTGCATGGCGGCGAGCGCTTTTCGTCGTCGGTGGTAATTGATGAAAATGTTGAGCAGGAGATCCAGAACTGCGTGGAACTGGCGCCGTTGCACAATCCGCACAATCTGCGCGGGTATTTTGTGGCTCGCAAGGTAATGCCGCAGGTGCCGCAGGTGGCGGTGTTTGACACGGCCTTTCACCAGACCATGCCCGGGCATGCCTATATGTATGGCCTGCCATACTCCTACTACCGGCGCTATCACATCCGGCGCTACGGATTTCACGGAACCTCCCACCGCTATGTGGCGTTCCGCTACCGGAAGCTCTTTGATAAGCAGCGTGACGAAACCAACCTGATAACCGCCCATCTGGGCAATGGATGCTCAATCACGGCGATTGAGAAAGGCCGTTCCATCGACACCTCCATGGGGTTCACCCCGCAGGAGGGGCTCCTGATGGGTACACGCTGTGGTGATATTGACCCGGCCGCGCTGTTCTACATCATGTCGAAGGACGAATTGACCTTGCACGATATGTCCACTCTTCTCAATAAGTTCTGCGGGCTCTATGGAATCTCGGGTGAGTCGAATGACATGCGCGAGCTGATGACCGCCTCCGACAAGGGCCATGAACAGGCAAAGCTCGCCATCGAAGTCTTCTGCTATCGCATCAAGAAGTACATCGGCGCCTATACCGCGGCACTCGGGCACGTTGACGGGCTGGTTTTTACCGGCGGAATTGGCGAGAACTCCCCCGCCATCCGCGCCTTGGCATGCGAAGGGCTTGCGGAAATGGGAATTCAGATTGACCCGGATCGAAACTCGGCAATGGTGGGTAAGGAAGGAGAGATTTCCACTGCCGCCAGCCGCCTTCGGGTGATGGTGATTCCCACCAATGAGGAGTTGCTGATTGCGCGCGACACGTTCCGCGCCGTTCGGGGCCTGCCCAACCCGCATTGATAACGGCGGGGTACGAGAAATGGCAGCTAATTTTGTTATTGGATTCGTCCCTTGGCCTTGATGTACGGATTCGAGGCAGCATTGGGCTGCCTCGAATTGTGATTTTGACGTGTTCCTTCTGCACTCAGCGGTGGAAAGAGTCTATGTGATGGGGTGGATGGGAGCAAACCACCGTGCGGGCGGTCAGTTTCACCTGTCCAAACCAAATTTTTTCAAATCAAAAATGCAAACCGAACTGGACGATTCCAGCGTGAGGTAGTACACTGCGCGCAGCACGTGCACCGCATGGCACGACCGCTTGGTTAGTTCCGTACCGCACTATCAGGCTTGGGGACGGGAATCGGGGTCACTCATGTGGTGATCGCGGCTGACTTTTAGTGCCCCTAGATAGGCTTTATTACTGATGAATATTGATGACTCCATATTGCCGGAACAAAAGAAGCCTTTGGCTGGTGCCTGCCACCATCGGTGGCAAAACCAGGAAGGTCCATATTCTGTTGCGCAGGTTTGTGATTTGTGCAAGCTTTTCCGTTACAAAAGCAGTGTAACGGCGGACTGGGAATATCGTGCCCCCATCCCGTTTGCGCGCCAACTGGCGGAATAACGCGAAAACTGGACTCCAGGGGTTAGGAGGCGCCAGCCGGGATTGGGAAGAGTTACGCCACGGTTGGGCAGAATTCGGTTGGAATAGTACGGAAAATTGATACTGTCGAAGGGCCGCGGAACATCCGTCGCGGCAGGTGCGTTTGGAAGTCTCAAAGCCGTTAACCGGGCCCTGCGACACGCAATCCGGGTTGGAAAGTACATAATCGTCATAGAGTTGGACTCCGGGCGTGGTGTGGAAGTGGTTTTTATGCCACATTCAAGCCCAGGCGTCAGCAAGCCGATATTCTTCTTGCCAGCTCGTGGTATACTTTGGCAAATTGAATGTCGACGGGAGCGACATGAAGAACTGCCCTACATGCCAAGGAAGCTATCCGAACAATTACGCTATTTGCCCGGCTGATGGCAGCCCGCTGCAAGAGATGGGCACGTGGGCGGAAGGAAGTATTATTCGGGGAAAGTACCGCCTGATCGCCAAAGTGGGCCAGGGTGGTATGGGTTCGGTTTACAAGGCGCTCCACCTGGCATTTGATGAAATGCGGGCACTGAAAGTCATTGCCCCTGAACTCCTTAGCGACGAACTGTTCGTCAAGCGGTTTAAGCACGAAGCGGTGATCACCCGCCGCCTCCAGCACCCCAATGCGGTGCGAGTGGACGACATTGACGAGGCTGAAGACGGTCGCCCCTACATCGTCATGGAGTTCATTGACGGTAAGAGCTTAAAGAAATTGATTCGAGAGGAGGGCCCGCTTCCCGTTCCCCGCGTTCTCTCCATTATCAAGCAGTGCTCCAGCGCGCTCGATGCGGCACACCGCCTGGGAATGGTCCACCGCGACATCAAGCCAGATAACATTGCCCTGGTGGATACCCCCGAAGGCGAGATGGTGAAAGTCCTCGACTTCGGCATCGCCAAGGTCAAGGAGGCGCGCCTTGGTGAAGGCGCCGGGCTGACTTTGACGGGCGCCGGCGTGGTCATCGGTACCCCGCAATACATGTCACCGGAACAGGCCATGGGCAAGCGTGGTGATGAGCTGGATGGCCGCGCGGATCTCTACTCCCTCGGCGTGGTGATGTACCAGATGCTCACCGCCGACCTTCCCTTTAAGGCCGACACCACCATGGAGATGCTGCTGGCCCATATGCAGAAGCCGCCTTCTCCCATTGAGGTTCTCCACCCGGAACTCCATGTGCCCGCGGATGTTGCCGCTCTCGCCATGCGCCTTCTGGAAAAGAACCGTGATTTGCGCCCGGCTTCCGGCAAGGTGCTGATCTCGGAGATCGAAAAGCTTGAGAATGACTCCAGCCCCGCCAAGACAAGGGTTTTGACGGCGGATGACCTGATCCGTGCCAGCGAGAACCGTGGTTCAGACAGCGTCACGCAAGGCGGCTCGGTATCTCAGCCCCGCCAACAACCAGTTCAGGTTCGTCAGGTGGAGCAGCCGAAGGTCGTACAGCAGCCTCAGTCACGGCCGCAACCGCAGGTCATTGCCCCACCTTTGCGTCCCAAACCCAAGGAATCCCGCTGGGGAATGTGGGTGGCGCTGATTATTCTGCTGGTAGGCATCATGGGCGTCGGATTGTACGTTGCCACACGTCCCTCGACGAATGGCGGAAGCCTTACCGCAACCCTCACGGCGGATCCAGTGAATATTGAAAAGGGCCAGTCCGTGACCCTGCACTGGTCCTCGCAGAACGCCACAGATCTGGACTTGGAACCGGGGGTTGGCAAGGTTCAGGCGGAAGGATCAACCACTGTTACTCCACTGGAATCCATCACTTACACGTTGACCGCCAGCGGCCCGGGTGGGTCGGATAACCCAACCGCTCACGTCAATGTAACGGCCTCGGTAACCCCTCCGGTCAATCCTCCCAAGGAGGACGTTAATCCACCCAAGGTGGATGTTAATCCTCCCCAGGAGAATAAGGGCGACGTGACCCCAAAAGTGCGCCCTCAGAAGCCCCCGCGTGAGCCCAAGACCCCGCCGGTGGTGGTGCAGCCTCCGCCCGGCCCTGACCCCAAGAGGGTTAAGTCGAGCATTACGTTGGGCGATTTCCACCTCGGCCGAGGCGAATATGACGACGCCATTGCCAACTACCAGAAGGGGTTGGAGCTGGATCCCTCCAACGGTGTCCTGCAGCAGAAGCTTGATGGCGCAATTAAAGCCTGCAAGAAGGAAAATGCCATCTTGAATGAAGGTTTGAGCTGCGGATCAAGGTAATGCCTTGATGGCAATGCCAGGGGGGGGCGTGCATTCGCGCGCTCCCCTTCTGTGGCTTGATGTTCACTGCCCATGCCACGTAGCCCTGGCCTTCTAACCGCAATCCTTCAGTAAAAAATTGTCCCGGGAGCATCTTCGCAACTCGGCGCTCTTTGTCCGGTCCGAAGTTGAGAGCCCATTCGACTATCGCGCAGGGGAGAATTGTGCCATGGTGAAAGCGCAATCGTTTCTCTGGCCTTGATGTGGCCTCTCCTGGGAGTCGCGATGGGTACCGTTCCGCATTCAGAGGGCTCTCACCTGGTTCTGCTGACCGGCGGCACGGGTTATATTGGTGGCAGGTTGTTGAAGGCCCTGGAAGCGAATGGCAAGTTGGTTCGCTGCCTTGCGCGCCGCCCCCAATTCCTGCAAGCACGAGTCGGTCCCAGAACCGAGGTTATCGCCGGTGACTGTCTGGACCGCAGCACCCTTCAGGCGGCCATGGCCGGCGTACACACGGCCTATTACCTCGTTCACGCGATGGGGGCGGAGCGGGATTTTGAGGAAGCGGATCGGCAGTCGGCAAATAATTTCGCCAGCGCCGCCTGCGAGGCGGGCGTCCAGAGAATCATCTATCTGGGTGGTCTGGGCGATCCATCCTCGAAACTTTCCTCTCATCTAAAAAGCCGGCAGGAAGTGGGCGAGATTCTTCGCAGCTCAAAGACACCGGTCATCGAATTTCGCGCCTCAGTCATCCTGGGTTCTGGGAGTCTTTCCTTTGAAATGATCCGGGCGCTGGTGGAACGGCTACCGGTAATGATCTGCCCTCGCTGGGTTTCAACTCGGGCTCAGCCCATCGCCATTGAAGATGTCGTGGCCTATCTGCTCGAAGCGTTGTCACTGCCCGTCATGGAAAGCCGGGTCTTCGAAATTGGCGGCGCTGACCAGGTTTCGTATGCGGATATCATGCGTGAATACTCGCGGCAGCGCGGCCTGCGTCGCTGGATGATTTCGGTGCCCGTGCTGACTCCTCGCCTGTCCAGTTTGTGGCTGGGACTCGTAACTCCTCTATACGCGCGCGTGGGTCGCAAACTCGTGGAAAGCCTTCGTTATCCGACGGTCGTGCGTGACCGGTCCGCCAGGCTCGTGTTCAGTGTTCGTCCGCGGGGATTACGCGCAGCAATGGAAAGAGCTTTGCAGAATGAGGACCGCGAATTTGCCCAAACCCGATGGTCGGACGCCCTGTCATCGGGGGGCCGCGCGCGGCTGTGGGGTGGCTTGCGTTTTGGCGCCAGGCTCGTGGATTCCCGAACCGTTCAAGTCAAGGGTTCACCCCGGTCGGCTTTTGCTCCGATCCGGCGCATTGGAGGAGCCACCGGATGGTACTTTGCGAATTTTCTGTGGCGATTGCGAGGATTCCTCGACCTGCTTGCCGGGGGAGTGGGGCTGCGGCGCGGTCGGCGGGATCCGGAAACACTTCAAGTGGGAGACGCCCTGGATTTCTGGCGCGTGGAAGAGTTCGAAGCTGACCGGCGGCTGCGACTGGTGGCCGAAATGAAAGTCCCGGGAAGGGCGTGGCTGGAATTTGAGGTTACGGGCGATTCCGCCCACACCACCATCCGGCAGACCTCTACCTTTGACCCGTTGGGCCTTTTCGGCCTGATTTATTGGTACGGCCTCTATCCGTTCCATCAATGGATGTTTGCCGGCATGCTGCGCAACATTGCGCGAGCCAGTTTCATCCCTGCCACCGCGAAGTCTACCCGCCCAGCCTGAAGGCATGAAGCAGAGTTTCGCTTCTCATGAGCTCTGCGCCTCAGCAGATACCAAGGCGGTGCGTGCTCGCCTGATGACAGCCATGGTTCCTCAGAACGTGCTTCTGTTTGTACTGTTAAGCGAAGTGATGTTATCATCGCAACCACCTAAGGGTAACCCTCAGGGCGGGACAACCCTTTGGAAACAGTTTAACCAGTCAGCAGGAGGTGGCCCCATGCCTATCGATCCCCAAGTGGCTTACAATTCTCTCATTGCTGGCGCCGGCGCATTCCTGAATAAATACCCCATAAGGATTTTTGGGGCGACCGTCGCCTCGGGGGTCACAGGCTATCGCTTCAGAAATCGAGGCGTCTCGAAGCGTCCCGGCACGATCATGAACACTCTGCGCATGAAGCCCACTGAGTCCTTTGAGATTCGCTCTGATGCAGCGATGTTGGGAGTGCCGGTGGTGCCGGGAGTGCCGGTTAACGGTCATGTCTTCCAGGCTCATTCCGTCCATATGGACCTCGGCATTGGCGCGATGAATTTTTACAACCTGGGGGGCGGGGGGCCGAACATTATGGTGACCGGACAACTTACCGGCTGCAGTTTCATCATGACGGCTGGCGCCGGCGGGAGCGTCAACGTGGCGCACGTCAGTCCCACTGGCACCACCGGTGTACTGTTGAGAGCGGCGCTCGCCGCGGCGAATGCGGGGGCGCAGATTTACGGGGTGGGGCAGTACGATCACAACGACCGGACGGTCTCCATCATGGGCGTACGTACAGGTACAACGTGGCGGATCTACGCCCAAAAACATGACGCGACAACGTATGATTATCGCATCAAAAGCGTCTACCAGATTTGGCCCAATCGCATGAAGCTTTAAACGCCGCATCTCACCCAGGCAACCGCTCCTGCCGGGGAATCCTTCACGGTAATAAGTTCGCATAGGTTCAGCCGAAGGCTGTTCGATGTTGCCGGCCGATCGCTCAAACATGAGCCCCCCCTCACGTTCCCTTGATTGTGAGGGAGGACTCATGTTATGGTGATGATGGGTGCCCACTAAAACCGAGTTGCGTCGTCTTCCCAGTCAGAAGCGTGGTCTTCGCCGCGTTGAGGCATTGCTGTGCGCAGCGGCCACCGAAATTGGCGAAGTGGGTTACGATGCGGCCACCATGAGCTCCATCGCGGCGCGGGCGGGAGCTTCAATTGGCTCTCTTTATCAATTCTTCCCCAATAAAGTGGCGATTTTGCAGGCCTTGCGCAGCCACTATTGCGATGAATTTGAATTGCTCTGGGCGCCGCTTTCCAGTGAAGCCAGGCATCTATCGTGGAACGAATTGGTCGTTCGAATGGTGGACTCAACCGTATTGTTTGTTGACCGCCATCCGGCCTTTCTGGCGCTGCTTGACGCGCCGGGCAGCACCCATGTGTCTCCTGCCGCTCGCAAGCGATTCCAGAAATTGGTGGCCACTTTCCTGCTGGCCCGCCGGCCCCGCATGGCCGCGGATAAGGCATTGCGTCTTGCCACGATGATGCTGCAGATGATGAAGGCCATGAATTTTCTTTACCGTGAATTATCGCCAGCGGAACGCCGGCCTTACGTGCAGGAATTTAAAATTTTGCTCCAGTGCTATCTTGAGCGCAGGGTCGATCATCCAATCAAGTGATACGCAACAATGATTCAAGGGCATGAACGTTTAATTCCATTAGTTACTTAAACTTCAGGCGGCTCCTCTGGGCCGAGGGGCAGTCTTCAAGCCAGGAAGCAATACGCTCGCAATTATGGAGGAGGATTAGGAATGCTGCGAAGTCACCGGCTTCGTTCCGGACTACTATTACTCACGGGAGGCCTGCTGCTGGCCACAGGCGGCTGCGGCGGCAACCCCAAGGTCAATGCCCAGGCGGGCATGCCGCCGCCCATGGTGCAGGTGGCCGCGGTGGACCGGCGGGATGTCTCCCTTACCAGCGAGTGGATTGCCACGCTGGATGGCTACGTCAATGCTGAGATCCAGCCTCATGTGTCCGGTTATCTGATTCGGCAGAATTACCGCGAAGGTTCGCTGGTACGCAAGGGTGATGTACTGTTTGAGATCGATCCGCGCCCCTTCCAGGCGTCGCTTGACCAGGTGAAGGGACAGCTGGCGCAGAATCAGGCGCAGGTGGTGCAAGCTCAAGCCCAGCTTGTAAAGGCTTCGCAGGACGTCGCACGTGATACGCCACTTGCCGAGGCGCGGGCAATCGCGCGGAGCCAGTTGGACAACGACCTGCAAGCCAAGGCTGGGGCCGAAGCTGCAGTGGCGGCGGCGCGCGCAGCCGTGACGGCGGCTGAAGCTTCCGTGGAGCAGGCCGAACTAAACCTTTCCTTTACCAAAATCGTTTCCCTGGTGGATGGCATTGCCGGCATCGCCAAAGCGCAAATCGGCGATCTGGTTTCCACCACTTCAGTTTTGACCTCAGTGTCGCAAGTGGATCCCATCAAAGTTTACTTTCCCATGTCGGAGCAGGATTACCTGCGCGCCCAGAAAATTGGAACCCGGGCGGCAAGCATCCAGAGCACGCCGTTGCTGGGCGTTGCCCTGACGCTGGTGCTTGCCGATGGAACCATTTATCCCCACGCGGGTGAGGTGTTGTGGACGGACCGCCAGGTTGACCCCAGCACGGGAACAATTCGCGTCGCGGCGGGCTTTCCCAATCCGGGCAACATTTTGCGGCCGGGTGAATATGCCAGGGTGCGGGCGGTGACGGAGGAGCGCCACGATGCGCTGCTGGTTCCCCAGGCTGCCGTGACGGAGCTGCAGGGCGTGAACCAGGTGGCAGTTGTGGGCGGTGACAACAAAGTGAAAATTCAGAATGTGCAGCTTGGCTCGCAGGTGGGCGGTGAGTGGATTGTCAGCCAGGGCCTTGAGTTTGGTGAGCATGTGGTGGTGGGCGGCATGCAATACGCCCGCGATGGCGCGGTTGTAAGCCCCTCGCTGGTCACCGCAACCAAGGGGGCGCAGTAGTCCATGGCAGAATTTTTTGTTCGGCGCCCCATCGTCGCCATCGTTATTGCCATCATCACCGTGCTTGCGGGCCTGGTGGCAATGCAGTCCCTGCCGGAGGCCCAATTTCCGGACATTGTTCCGCCCCAGATCATCGTCTCCGCCGTCTACCCCGGCGCCGATGCTGAAACGGTGGAGCAGGCCGTTGCCACGCCGATTGAGCAGCAGATGAACGGCGTTGACAACATGCTCTACATGCAGTCCACCAACGGCAATGACAACAGCATGGCACTCACCGTGACGTTTGACGTCGATACGGATGTCAACACGGATGAGGTGAACGTGCAGAACCGCGTGGCGCAGGCGGCTCCCTATCTGCCACCGGACGTCACCCAGTTCGGAACCACGCTGCGCAAGTCCACCGGCCTGCCGCTGCTGGCGTTTGCGTTGTATTCACCCAAGCGGACGCACGATTCTCTATTTCTCGCCAACTACGCCAACATCAATATCAGTGATCAACTCTTGCGCGTGCCCGGAGCGGGGCAGGTGTTGCTGTTTGGTTCAACGGATTACTCCATGCGGATCTGGATCAAGCCGCAACTTCTTGCCAAGCTGGGCCTGACCGTGGCCGACCTCGTGGGGGCATTAAATCAGCAAAACGCCGTGAACCCAGCCGGCCAGTTGGCAGGTAATCCCGCGCCTCCTGGCACGCAGATGACCTACATTGTGCGCGCCCAGGGTCGTTTGGTTACGGCTGAACAATTCGGCGATATTGTGGTGCGCGCCAATCCTGATGGTTCGGTGGTTCGGCTCAAGGATGTCTCGCGCATTGAGCTGGGCGGCTTGAGCTATAACGAAGTTTCGCGCTTCAGCGGGCAGCCCAGTTGCATCGTGGCGGTCTTCCTGACGCCCGGTGCAAACGCCGTGGCCGTGGCGGATGGCGCCCGCAAGGTGATGCAACAGCTCCAGCAGCGGTTCCCCTCTGACCTGGAGTACACCGCCGCGCTTGACACCACGTTGCCCGTAACCGAGGGCATCCATGAAATCGTCGTCACGCTCTTTATCGCCATGGCGCTGGTGATCCTGGTGGTCTACCTGTTCCTGCAGAACTGGCGTGCCACGCTGATCCCCATGATTGCCGTGCCGGTTTCGCTGATTGGCACTTTTGCCATCTTCCCCGTGCTCGGGTTTTCCATCAATACTTTGTCGTTGTTTGGGCTTGTGCTCGCCATTGGACTGGTGGTGGATGATGCCATCGTGGTGGTGGAGGCGGTGGAACACCATATTGAAGAAGGCCGCACGCCGAAAGCCGCCACGCTGGCCGCCATGCGCGAGGTTTCCGGCCCCGTGGTGGCCATTGCCCTGATACTGGCTTCCGTTTTTGTCCCCATGGCCTTCATGAGCGGCATTCAGGGGCGCTTGAATAAGCAATTCGCGGTCACCGTTGCCATCTCAGTGCTCATCTCCGCCTTCAATGCCTTGACGCTTTCGCCCGCGCTTTCCGCCATGTTGTTGCGACCGCGTAAGCCTTCAAAGGGATTGTTCGGAGGCTTCTTCCGCGGCTTCAATTGGGGATTTGACAAAATCAAGGTTGGCTACATCAGTGTGAGCCGCGGCCTGATCCGCAAGTCGGCGGTGGGGGTCGTCATCCTGATTGCCTTTGCCGGCGCCGATCTGCTGGTCGGTAGGAAATTGCCCACCAGCTTCCTGCCTGATGAGGATTACGGCTTCCTTTTTCTGAACGTCCAGCTTCCACCCGCCGCTTCACTGGAACGTACCGACGCGGTGACGCAGAAAATTGACGACATTTTGGCCCATACGCCAGGGGTGTTGAGTTACACAACAATCGATGGATTCAGCCTTTTGACCCGGGTTTCCACCACCAACAGCGCCTTTTACTTTGTGATTCTAAAGCCCTGGGATGAGCGGAAAAGCTCCAATATGGAGGCAAAGGCGATTCTGGGGAACATCAACTTCCAATTGTTCACCAAGGTGCCCGGGGCACTGGCGTTTGGTTTCAGCCCGCCCGCCATTCCGGGGCTTGGCAACGCGGGGGGCTTCTCGTTCTGGCTGCAGGACCGTGGCGGCGGAAGCGTGGACGACCTGGACAACAATCTCCAGAAGTTTCTCCAGGCTGCGCGAAAACGTCCTGAATTGATTGGGGTTAACTCGCAGTTTTCAGCCGGCACGCCGCAGCTGTTCATCAACGTGGATCGGGACAAAGCCCTGAAGCAGGGGACGCAAATCAGCGAGGTCTACCAGACGCTCCAGGCGTCGCTCGGCGGACTTTATGTCAATCAATTCAACCGTTTCGGGCGCCAATGGAAGGTATTTCTTGAGGCGGAAGCCGAAGATCGCGCCTCAGCTTCGTCCATTGATCAGTACTATGTGCGCGACCGTACGGGTAGCATGGTGCCTTTATCCACATTGGTCTCACTCATCCCTTCGCACGGGCCGGATTTCACCACGCGTTTCAATCTCTATCGCGCTGCTCAAATCATCGGAGCGGCCGCACCGGGATACAGCTCCGGCCAGGCACAGACAGCCCTGGAACAGGTGGCGCGAGATACCATGCCAGCCAGCATGGGCTACGATTGGGCCGACCTCTCCTACCAGGAGAACAAAGCCGCGGGAACAGCGGGCATCATCTTTGCCCTATCGTTGCTGGTGGTCTTCCTGATTTTGGCCGCGCTGTATGAGAGTTGGTCGCTGCCGTTCTCCGTGCTGCTCTCTGTGCCCGTCGCGATCTTCGGCGCCTTCGTGGGCCTCTACCTGCGCCACTTTGATCTTGATGTCTACGCGCAGATCGGACTGGTCATGCTGATTGGGCTGGCTGCCAAGAATGCCATCCTGATAGTGGAATTTGCGCGCGATGAAATGGCGCTTGGGCGGGGAGTTGTAGACGCCGCTCTGGAAGGTGCCAAACTGCGGCTGCGCCCAATTCTGATGACCTCATTCGCGTTTATTTTGGGTTGCGTGCCCCTCGCAATCGCTTCGGGCTCCGGCGCTGAGGGCCGAAAGATTCTCGGGACTGTGGTCGTGGCGGGAATGTTGGCGGCAACGGGGATCGCCATTTTCCTTGTTCCGGTCCTGTTTGTATTGTTTGAGAGAATTGCCATCAAGTTCGGCAAACATACGGTGGCCGATCCTGAAGATGGCGAATTGCCTCCCCCACATGAAGCAACGGAAGGAGGCCATTGATGAATCGCGTTTATTTTCGCCCCATTATCATCACGCTTCTGGCCTTCGCGGCCTCTGGCTGCACCGTTGGTCCGAACTATCACCGGCCGGCGGTGAGCATACCTCCGGCTTATCGAGCGGCGCCACCCGCGGCGCCCTCAACCGCCGCGTCTTTTGGCGAAGAGAAGTGGTGGGATGTTTTCCAGGATCCCCAGCTTCAGGCATTGATTCGCACCGCTTTAAAGCAGAATTATGATGTGCGCATCGCCGCCGCCCGCATTCTTCAGGCGCAGGCGCAACTGGGCATCGCGCATGGCAATCAGCTTCCCACCGCGGGAGTAGTGGTGGCGGGGAACGACCAGCGGCAACCCCGGTCAAGCCTGTTTAGGGCTTACGACACCAGCTATAACGAACTTGGCCTGGGCTTTCAGTGGGATCTTGATTTCTGGGGCAAGTACCGCCGCGCCACGGAAGCCGCTCGCGCCGAGTTGCTGGCTAACGACTGGGCGCAAAAGCAGGTTACCAGTTCCTTGGTGGCGAGTGTTGCTTCCGCCTACTTCACCATGCGCGCCGAGGATCTGCAACTTCACATTTCCCAGCGCACCCTGGCGTCTGACCAGGATTCGCTGCGGCTCACGCAATTGCTGGAAGGCCATGGCGCCACATCCATGCTCGATGTGCGCCAGGCGGAGCAATTGGTCTACACCGCGGCAGGGGACATACCTACGATCCAGAAGCAGATTGCCCAGCAGGAGGACCTAATCAGCACCCTCCTGGGTCAGAACCCCGGTGATGTTGAGCGCGGGTTGGAATTGAACACTGAGCCGCATCCCCCAGACGTTCCCACGGGTCTGCCATCATCACTGTTGGAACGCCGCCCCGATATTCGCGAGGCTGAGGCTGAGTTGATGGCTGCAAACGCCCGCATCGGCGTGGCCAAGGCCGCCTATTTTCCGGACATTACCCTGACCGGCACCGGCGGCTTCCAGAGCATTCCGCTTTCGCAATTGTTTGCAGGGCAGTATGGAATGTGGAACTTCACCGGCCAGCTTGCGCAACCCCTCTTCGCTGGGGGAACGTTGAGAAGTGGCGTTCATTTGGCGCAGGCCCGGCAGCAGGAAGCGGAGTTGAAATATCAGCAGACCATCCAGCAGGCCTTCCGTGAAGTGTCCGACGCGCTGGTTGCCTACCAGAAGGATCATGAGTTCCGCACCCAACAGGAGTCCCTTACTTACTCCGCCAAGGACGCAAGCCGGCTTTCCGACATCCGCTACCGTGGCGGCGCGTCCAGCTATCTGGAAGTCCTTGACAGCAATACCCGCACCTACGCCGCTGAACTCACCTTGGTCCAGGCGCAATTGGGCGAAATGCTGGACTATGTCCAACTCTACCGGGCCCTCGGTGGCGGTTGGCAAAAGTAGCCTTCAACCAAGGCCTGTGGATTTGCCCCAGGCCTTGCGAACTTACCAGCTTATGTGCTCAGCTTGCGTAAAACCCTGCCCGCAAGCCGATACGAGGCGTAGGTCACTGCCAGCCCCGCGACAATGTCGATTCCGTAATGCCACCCGGTGGTGACGGCCGAGACGCAGGTCATGATGCCGATGGTGAAGGTGATCCACCGCAGCCCGCGCACATTCCACATGGCGGCAACCGACAGAATCGCCAGGACGACATGGAATGAAGGAAGGGCAACGACGCCACTGTCAATCTGGCTGAGGGTAAGAGGCTGGTTCGATTTGAGCAACGCCAGGGATTGAGCCACAAATGCCTGCTGCCGCCCCGGGGCATAGCCTTCCACGGTCCAGGGCCCTGCAGCGGGCAGGAACGCGAAGATTACCGCGGTCATCAACGCCGCGATAATCACCCCCAGGATGTAGCGGCGCGAATCCGCAACGCGGCCGTAAAGGGTTGGGATCAGAAGGGAAGCCACAATCAGGAACGGTAGTCCGGCGTAAGTGATGGCCAGGGTGTTCCGCAGGATGGGCAGGCGCGCCACCAGGTGAACGACGGTGACGGTCTGGAAATGCATGGCGGCATCGATTCTTGCCAGAGAACCATCAACGAGTGGGTAAGGGGTCCTGCCCGCCAGTTGAATCAGCACCGAAAGGCCGCCGGTGGTGAGTGCTGCCCAGAACGCCAGTTCTGTGGCCTGCAGCATTTTGGCAAAACCCCTCCAGCGGGTATAGAAGAAGAGTCCGATCAGAAGCAAAAGCCCCGGCCATTTCAGCAGAAGTTGGCCGAGGCCGCCAAGGTGAAGAAGTTTTGCCAGGATGACATCGATGGCAATCAGCGGCGCCATGATCGCCACCATCAGGCGATTGAACCCCGAGCCTTCATTCTTTTCCGCCAACCACAGTGGCGCAACGAAGCCCTTCATGAGCTACCTTTCGTGAGCCCCAGCAACGCATGGATTGGAAACTGGCGCTTGTTACAAGTCAAACTGGCGCTGCTTGCTTCCCCTGCGCCAGTGTCTATGATTTGCAGGCTTTTCGTCAATGCCCCGGGCTGCTTCAGTATCATCATCGCCCGCGACGACCGCGCCATTGCGCGCTCAATTTCTCTGGGTAAAATGCTCGCTTCCATGCCATTGGCCGCGATTTTCGCCGGGAGCGGCCTTGACGGAGCCCGCTGATAGCGATATAAAAATAAGGGCGGGGTCATTTCCAGGGGATAAGCTCATGTGCTCGCGCTCAGCCGATAACCGCATTCTGAAGACTCTCGCGCTACTTCTGGCGTTGACAGCTTTCCTCGCCTTTGCCCCCTCACTCGGATCCGCCCAAAAAGCCGCCCGCAAACTCAGCGTTCAGGATATTGTTGACCTTTTGACCGGCGACGTGCCCAGCGATCAGGTGGCGGAAGAGGCGCAGAAGGCGGGTATCTCCTTCCAGGTAACCCCCGATGTGATCAATCAGATCCATGGCGCCGGCGGCACCGATGATTTGATCGCCGTTCTGCAAAAGCTTTCCGCTCATGCCCCGGCTCCCCCTGTAAACCCACCCCACCCCGGGCCTGCGCCCGCTGCGCCGACCTTGGTGGTGGTGTCAACCCCCGGCCAGAGCCAGGTCTACATTGATGATGCGCCGGTGGGAACAACCAGCCAGCAGGGCCGCCTGAGGATAGTCCAACTTACCCCCGGCCAGCACACCGTTCGTATCTCCCTGAACGGATATCAGGATTCCGAACAGTCCATCACGCTGGAGGCAGGGCAGGTCACCACGGTTTCCGCCACGCTGCAACGGGTGGAAGCTCCACCGGTGGTCACGCCCGAGCCCGTCAATCCTGAACCCGTCAATCCCGAACCGGTCAATCCTGAGCCCACCGGCAGGGTCAGCCAACCGGGATATCTTGGCATCCTACCCGCCCAGCAGCAGCCGGAAGGCGCGCGCGGAGTCGTGATTTCCGGCGCCCAACCCGGCGGCCCGGCAGCGCAAGCGGGCTTGAAGGCCTATGACACGATCCTGGCCGTCAACGGTCAACCAGCCTCCACGCCCCAGGCCCTCAGGGCAATGCTGGCTGCGCACCAAGCCGGCGACGTGGTGCAAATCACCTGGTATAACGGAACGAGGAACATCTCGCGGCAGATTCGGTTGTCAGTCCCTCCCGGACAAAGCCAGAACATTCCGCAACCCCCGCCGCAGCCCGTTCCTGTTCCATCCCTGAAAGGGCACAAAGGTATTGTGACCTTTACCGTTGCCCATGACCACGGACAGAGCGGCAAGGAGTATTGCACCGGAATCATGGCCATAGGAAACGGAATGGTCTATTACAAAGGGCTGAAGAGCAGCAGCGGGCCAGGCGGTATCCACAACTATCAAATCCCGCTGGATGACATCAAAGAGGCCCGCCGGAATGCCGTCTACCTGGTGGCCATCGGGGCATTTCATATCCGCACGCGGCATGGCACCAACTACAACTTTGTGGTCGTAAACGCCCAGGGCCAATTCCAACCCCCAGACCAACTCATTGACGCCATTGAAAGCGCGCGGGGAAATTAGGCGCTTTTCGTTTCTTCCATCCCAGTGCCCAGTTTTTGTTCCCCCAAGGAAACGAAGTGCGAACTGTCATCAGGCGTGGGCTTGAATCGTCCATCGAAAGGTACAATACCGTGAAGATACTCCAGCCGATCCACAGAATAGCTGAATTAATCCTGCTTGTCCTGCTTCTGGCAGCTTCCACCTCACTTGCACAGGCGGCCACCCTGGCGGAGCGTCTGCGTTGCGAAGATCGCGCCAATCCCCTGGGGATTGATGTGCCCACGCCCCGCCTGAGCTGGATCATGGTTTCTACTGATGCAGGGCGGCGAGGAGCGCGGCAGATGGCCTATCGCGTTTTGGTGGCCTCTTCCTCAAGCCTGCTGGCGAAGGAGCATGGCGATCTCTGGGATTCCGGCCGGGTCGATTCGGATCAATCCAATCAATTGGCCTATGCGGGCAAACCGCTCACGTCATCGCAACAGGTCTTTTGGAAAGTGCGGATTTGGGATGAGCATGAACAGGCTTCTGTTTGGAGTAAGCCCGCCACCTGGACCATGGGAATCCTGACGGATGCTGATTGGCATGCCGAGTGGATCAGCGCGCCCGAAGCGGTGAAGGAAAGCCCCGCTTTTGCGGGTCTCCACACCATGGGTGGACCGCTTCCGCTCGCTTACGCGTCCGCCCCTGCTCCCATTTACGCCACCATGCTGCTGCGCCGCGAATTTGTGGTAATGCCGCGCCTTGTGCGCGCCCTGGTGCATGTCAGCGGCCTGGGCCAATATGAGCTGACCTTGAACGGCCGCCGGGTGAGTGACGATTTGCTCTCCCCCGGTTGGACGAAATACGACAAGACCGTGCTTTACGACACCTATGACGTCACGCCGCTGCTTCGGGCTGGCTCCAATGCTGTCGGTATTCAGCTCGGCAACGGAATGTACAACGTGCGCGGAGGCCGCTACGCGAAATTCATCGGATCGTTTGGTCCGCTGAAGGCCATTGGCGAATTGCGGCTTGAGTACACGGACGGAACAGTGGAAGTGGTGGGTACTGACGCGAAGTGGCGCGTTCATCCCGGACCCATTACGTTCTCTTCTGTTTACGGCGGCGAAGACTATGATGCTCGCCTTGAGCCCAAAGGTTGGGATGAACCCCGCTTTGCCGACGCGGGCTGGGAGAAAGCCTTTGTCACCGAAGGGCCTGGTGGAAAGTTGCGCGGCCTGTCCTGCGCCGCACCTCCCATTTGCTCCTTTGAAAAGTTGAAGCCCGTGAAAATCAATCAACTCGTTGCGGGCACGGCAGTCTATGACCTGGGCCAGAACGTTTCCCTCATTCCGCGGATCCGCGTGAAGGGCCCCGCGGGTTCAGTGGTACGCATCATCCCCGCTGAACTCGTGAATCCTGATGGAACTGTTGACCGTGGTTCGGTGGGCGGCGGTATGGCTTACTGGCAATATACGCTGGCGGGTAAAGGCGAGGAGGAGTGGTTCCCCAAGTTCTTCTACCACGGCAGCCGCTATCTTCAGGTGGAACGCACCGCGCCGGCGGGCAAGGCGCGCCCAGTGGTGGAGTCGCTCGAAGGCGTGGTGGTGCATTCAGACTCCGAACCCGTGGGCGAATTCTCCACTTCCAATGAGCTCTTCAACCAGGTTCGCACGCTGATCCGATGGGCGCAGGAGAGCAACATGGTGAGCGTGCTCACCGATTGCCCGCATCGCGAACGCCTGGGATGGCTGGAACAGTATCATCTGAATGGTCCGTCGCTGCGGTATGAGTTTGACCTGGCGGCGCTTTACACGAAGGGCATGAATGACATGGCTGACAGTCAGCAGGCCGATGGCATGGTGCCTGACACTGCTCCCGAATACGTCCCCATGTCCGACGGCTTCCGGGATTCGCCCGAGTGGGGCAGTGCCTTCCTGCTTTGTGCCTGGCAGCAGTATGAATGGACGGGTGACGTTGAATTGCTGCGCCAGCACTATGCGGCCATGCAACGGTACGTGGACTATCTCGGCAGCCGCTCGCAGAACTTCATTGTCTCTTACGGCCTGGGAGATTGGTTCGATATCGGGCCCAAGCCGCCACGATTTGCCCAGCTTACGCCGGTTCCGCTGACCGCCACGGCATTCTACTTTGAAGACGCGGCGACGCTGGCTAAGTCCGCCCGTGTGCTTGGCAATGTTGCCGACGCCGCGAAGTATGAAGACTTGGCCGGGAAGATTCGCATGGCCTTCAATCAGCAGTTCTATGATTCGGCGCGCAACCAGTATGCGCGAGGGTCACAATGCGCCAACGCAATCCCACTGGCGATGGGGCTTGTTCCTTCTGAAGATCGTGCCGCGGTTTTGAACGCCGTCGTGCAGGATGTGACACGCCGTGGCAATGCTCTTACTGCGGGCGACATTGGCTACCGCTACCTGCTGCGCGCGCTGGCGGAGGGCGGACGTTCCGACGTTGTTTACGCGATGAATAATCAATCCACCCGGCCTGGTTACGGATTCCAACTGAAGCAGGGCGCCACCAGCCTCACCGAGGCTTGGGATGCGGGGCGTGATTCATCGCAGAATCATTTCATGCTGGGTCACATCATCGAGTGGTTCTACCATGACCTGGCAGGCATTGGCATCGACCCTTCCGCTCCTGCGTACAAAAAAGTGGTCATCAAGCCTGCCACTCCGGGAGATCTCGCCTGGGTGAAAGCCAGTTACAACTCTGTCTACGGCAAAATTGAATCTCACTGGATTGTTGAAAAGGGGAAGCTGAGCCTCAATGTTGTGATTCCACCCAATACCACGGCCGTCGTGTATGTGCCCGTGAAAGACGGGGCGAAGATTACTGAGGGCGGCAAGCCCGCCGAACATGCCACGGGCGTGAAATATCTGCGATGGGAAGACGGGGCAGCCGTGTACGACGTCGTTTCCGGCCGTTACAGCTTTTCTGTGGATTAAGTCCAGCGGAACCAGCGCACCGCCAGCAGATAGGAAATTACTCCCCACAGACACATGACAAGGAGCCGCCCGCCCTGATGGGTTAGCGGCGCGCCCTCCAGAATCGCGGCGCGCAGGGCGTCATTCAATGCGGTCAGTGGCAGCGCCTTGATGAGCGGATGAAGGATGGCAGGGAATCGTTCGTAGGAGAAAAAGACGCCGGAGAGAATCCACATCGGCATCATCACCAGGTTGATCAGCCCACTGACCGTCTCAATCTTTTGCGCGCGGCTGGCGGTCAGGAGCCCGATTCCGCCAAAGCAAAGCGCTCCCAGGCTGCTGATGACGAGGATGGAGAACCAGGTGCCGACCACTCGCATGTGAAACACCAGGGCGCCGAATCCCAGCAACAGCACCAGTTCAATCAGCATCAACACCAGTCGGCTGCTGGCCAGCGCCAGAAGAAAATCACCACGCCGCATCGGACTGGCCACAAAACGCTTCAATAGTTTGCGTTGACGCAGGTCCACCAACGCAAACCCAATCCCCCACATGCCGGAATTCATCAGGTTCATACCGAGCAGGCCGGGAATCAGGAAGTCGATGTAACGCGCTCCGGGTTCGCTGGAAATACGGGCGCTGGTGGGGATGCGGTCCTTTCTTCCCGCCGCCACCTGAAGGGCGTCATCAGTAGTACTGCGGGCCAACACACTCTCCGGACGGGCCGGGTCATAGAGGTATTCAAAACCGCCGGCGTGGGGAGTCACCACCAGGTCGTATTTACCCAAACGGAACTGATTGAGTGCTTCCGCCGCGGGCAACTGATCAGCATGAACCGCGGCCGCCACCGCCGGCTGGTGAAGCAAGTCCATTGCCTGGGCAGCCTCCGGCCCGGCCACCACAACCACCCGGCTGACGTCGGCAGGTTTGTTGCGGAAAGCAATTCCCAATCCCAGCGCCAACAGAATGGGGAAGATGAAGACCCAGAAGATAACCTCCGGCTCGCGGTACATCTCCTTCAAGCGAGCCATCAGCAGGAGCTGGTAGCTTTTCCAGCGCGGTGTTTCGATTTGGTGATGATCCACGCGCCATCCTCAATCCAAAATCTAAAATCCAAAATCCGAAATTGCTTTACTCTTCCCGCAAATGCCGTCCTGTAAGGTGGACGAAGACGTCTTCCAGGCTGGCCTGTCTGGTGGTGAGGTGCAGCAGGCGTCCGCCTCGAACCTCGATGGCCGCCAGCAGGGCGGGAATCGTCTCGTGTGGCTCGCGCACGCTCAGCACAACGCGTCCATCCTCTTCATGCACAGCCTCAACACTTGGCAGAGCGCGCCATGGGTCGAGGTCACTGGCGACCATGCCGGTGGCGTCAAACTCCACCATGTGGTGCCCGCCCAATCGCTCAATCAATTCAGCAGGCGATCCGGAAGCGATGGTAAGGCCGTGGTCGATGACGGCCAGCCGGTCGCAGAGGCGCTCAGCCTCATCCATGTAGTGCGTGGTCAATACGATGGTGCCGCCATTTTTCTGGAACTCGCGGATTACTTCCCAAAGCTGGCGGCGGCTTTGCGGATCGAGTCCCGTAGTTGGTTCGTCGAGGAAGAGAATCTTGGGATCGGCCACCAGCGCCGTTGCCACCGCAAGTCGCTGTTTCTGCCCTCCGGAAAGCTGGCCGACGAAGGCCTCAGACTTTTCCGTGAGCGCAAGCTGTGCCATCACCGCTTCAATCGATCGCGGCCGGAGATAAAAACTGGCAAAGAGCTCCAGCGTTTCGCGCACGGTCAACTTTTCCGCCAGGCGCGTTTCCTGCAGCGAAACTCCCAACAATTCGCGGATCTTGCGGTTCTGCGTCTTCCAGTTATTTCCCAGAATTTCAACTTCGCCGGAAGTTGGCTCCAGCAAACCTTCCAGAATTTCGATGGTGGTTGTCTTGCCCGCGCCATTGGGGCCAAGCAGGCCGAAGCACTCGCCGGCAATGATCTCCAGATCAAGCCCGCGAACGGCTTCAACGTTGCCCTCATAAGTTTTGCGAAGTGCCCTGCATTGAACGGCGACGGTCATGGGGAGAATCATACCGGAAATTCTGTGCGCGTGGGAACTCACTTTAGGCCCGTCTCCGCCCTACGGCTGGAATACGAGGCGAACACCTTTTTCCGGGCTGTTCCAGAGGGCTTCAATGTCTTTTAGTGGTGCCGTCGTGGTGCTGAACTGAAACGGTTCCAACGCCGCCGCACTGAAAAGCTCCACCAGGGCTTGCCGAATCTGATCAGGGGACGCGCTGCCAAAGCCGCTGCCCAGAATTTCCAGTCCCGAGCTGCGCAGGGCGGCGCCGGGCAGAGAGATGGTTCCGCCCGCACTCGAACCGATCTGAACATATCGAACGCGGGGAGCGGATTGACTCAGGCCCTTTTGCGAAATCGCCGCGATCATCGCTTCAGCTGGATGTCCCCAGAGGTAGTCGAGAACAATGTCCACGCCTGCCTCCGACAACTCGCGGCGAAAGGCACTGACCAGCGCATCGTTTTCTTGATCGAGGGAAATGACGGCGTCGGCGCCGAGGTCTGTTAGCTTTTCCAGAGCCTGTGGATTGCGGCCAGCGGCAACCACGCGTCGCGCGCCGCGGCGTTTGGCGGTTTGAATGGCAAGTTGACCGGCAACACCGGTGGCGCCGAGAATCAGAACGCTTTCGCCCGCCAAAAATTTGGCCCGCGCCGAAAGCGCCACCCACGAAGACATCCCGGGATTGGCGATTCCCGCCGCGGTCACGTCAGTTATTCCATCGGGCAGTGGCAGGCACATTCGGTCGGAAGCCAGGGAGCGCTCCGCAAAGGTTCCAAAGGGCGACCGCGCAGCGCCAAAGTAGACGCGAGTGCCATCTTCCAGCCTGCCAGCCCCGTCGATTCCGGGAATGAAGGGAAGCTCACCGGTGCTGCCGTAGTGTGCGCCGCTCGCGAGCGCCTTCACCAGCGGGTGGAGGCCCGCGGCAGCTACGGTGACAACTTTCTCTCCCGCGCCAGCGGCAGGCTCTGCAAACTGACCGTAGCGAGGTGGCGCTTCAAAAGCAATAACGACGGCGGCATTCACCGTGATTTCCCTTCTTTGAATTTAGATGTCAGCAAAGCGGGCGGCTGCACCAGCCAGCCGAGGCATTTGCTGTTTGCTGTCAGCTGTAAGCTGTCAGCTCTTTGCTCACTCCTTCGTAATCGTCTCATCCAAATTTAGAATGACCCCGGCGACGGTGGTCCAGGCGGCCAGTTCTTTCGGGTCGAGGCTTGGATCGGATTTTGACGCGCCCACTGCCAGCAATTCCCTGGCTTCATCGGCGTGCTGGCGGTATTCGGCCAGTGCCTCCTGCGCCTGTTGCAACAAGACGGCGCGTTCCTGCGGATCAGGTGTTCGCCCGGTGGCGAGGCGGAAGGCGAAGTCGATTCGGGCTGACGCGGTTTTTCCGCCCTGGGTCATCATGCGCGCGGCGAGGAAGCGTGAGGCTTCAACGTAGGTCGGGTCATTCAAAAGAGCCAATGCCTGAAGCGGTGTGTTGGTGACGGAGCGGCGAGCTGAGCACTTCTCGCGGTCAGGCGCGTCAAACGTGATCAGCCCCGGCGGCGGAACGGTGCGCTTCCAGATCGTGTACATGGTGCGCCGGTAAAGGTCCTTGCCCGTGGACTCCGCATAAACCTGCCCGGTGAATCCGCCGCCCGCGCTCATCTCCTCCCACAGGCCTTTGGGCTGATAGGGGTAAACACTTGCTCCGCCAATCCGAGTATCGAGCAAGCCGCTTACAGCCAGCGCATTGTCGCGAACCAGTTCAGCGGGAAGGCGGAAGCGCGGACCCCGTGCCAGCAGGCGATTCTCCGGGTCGCGCTCGGCAAGTTCCGGCGTCACGCGCGAAGACTGCCGGTAGGTGGCCGAAGTCACAATCAGGCGCTGCATGGCCTTGACGTTCCAACCCGTGCGCACAAACTCCGTGGCCAGCCAATCAAGCAGCAACGGATTGCTGGGCTGCTCGCCCTGGGATCCAAAGTCTTCCGCCGTCTTCACAATTCCAATGCCGAAATCTTCCTGCCAGAAGTGGTTTACGGCCACGCGGGCTGGCAGCGGATTGCGGGGATCCACCAACCACCTGGCCAGGCCCAGCCGGTTCATGGGCAGGCCGGGCGCCATCGGCGGCAGAAACGCCGGAACGTTGGCCGTAACCTTATCCTTGGGGTTGTCATACTGGCCGCGGCCCAGCACAAAAGTTTCGCGCGGCTTTTTCATCTCGGCCATGATCATGATCGACGGGATGTCTTTTTCCAGCTTGGCCTTATCCTCCCGCAGGGCTTCCAGTTTCGCGTAGAGCTGCCGCTCTTTTTCCGGCGAACCATACTTCAGAAAATATTCGCTCAACCTGTCCTGATGGTCCTTCTCCTGGGCTTTCGCGATCTCGTCTTTCGTTCTGGGCTTGGCCTCTTCGCCGATCTGGATGTCCTCATCACTCGCGGCATCGGGCTGGAGCGTCGAAAGCTTGTCCGTCGGCCGTCCCGCGAGAGAGAGCAGCAGGGCGCGCGCGGGCAGGCGAATGGTGAGGTCATCCACGTCGCGGGCGGTCAAGGTGCGATCATAGATTCGCAGGTCGTCCATGGCGCCTTTGTAAGTGTTCCCCAGCTTCGGGTCGCCCACGGTCAATTGAGCGCTGGAATGGATGCTGCCGTTCAGATGATCTTTCAGAATTTCAAGCTCAACCTGTTTTCCGCCTTCGTAGAACTTGATTCCGGCAGCTTTTCCCGAACCGTCATAGACCACGGCAAGCGGATGGAGGCTGTAGTCCTGTGGGCCTCGGGTGACCTGCAATCGTTCCCTGGTTTGAACCTCAATGGCGTCGTCGGGCCAATGGCTGGCCAATCGCACAACATAGTGCGCCATGCGCTTGGTGCTGTGGATGGTCACCGGCTTGTCATCCGCAAATTCCCAGCCCTGCCAGTGCTCGCCGGCATCGTGTTTGGCCAGAATTGGCACCGCCGTCTCGTTGGGAGGCACGGCCCAGAGGCTGACGGAAAACGGCTTGGCCCCATCGAAATCACCGCTGTTGCCGAATGAAACCTCCGTTTCAGAACTGATGGTTCCTTCCCTGGCGACGGGGCCATCTTCAAAGACCAATTCGCCGCGCACTGCCTTGCCGTCGTGATGAAAGCCGGAAGCGTCAGTAAGGTCGCCATCAAATGGATAGTAGGCAGTCAGACCTTCGTGCGTGGGTTCGGGCAGGGTCGTGAGCGCCGTCTTCTGCCATTCATTACGCTCGACTCGAAGATCCTTCTCCGGCAGCGCCGCAAGCGAGGCGGCAATCTGTGTCTTGATGGCATCGAGCTTCTGCTGTTGCGCAGGCGAGGGCAGGGTCATCAGTGGCTCGGCATTTCCTGTGTAGCCATCCAGCCCGCGCTCCGGAACCGTGTTGAAGAAGGCGAAGAAGCGGTAAAAATCTTTCTGCGTGATGGGGTCAAACTTGTGATCGTGGCAGCGCGCGCACCCCATGGTAAGGCCAAGGAAGGCGGTGGAGGTGGTGCTGACGCGATCGACCACGTATTCAACGTGATACTCAGCGGGAATCGCGCCGCCCTCATACGTGATCATGTGGTTGCGATTGAAGCCCGAGGCAATCTTCTGGTCCATCGTTGCATTGGGCAATAGGTCACCGGCAATCTGGTCGACGGTGAACTCATCGTAGGGCATGTTCTGGTTGAACGCCTTGATCACCCAATCGCGCCACACGGACATGTCGCGCATTGAATCGATGTGGTACCCGTGCGTATCGGCGTAACGTGCCATATCGAGCCACGGTATGGTCATGCGTTCGCCGTAATGCGGAGAGGCCAGGAGTTCATCCACGCGCTTCTCATAAGCGTTGGGGGATTTATCCGCGATGAAGTCGTCGATCTGTGCTGGCGTGGGCGGCAGGCCGGTAAGGTCGAAATAGACGCGTCGCAAGAGCGTGGCCTTGTCGGCCTCGGGCGAATGAGTCAGCCCCTCCACTTGCAGGCGTGCCAGAACAAAGTTATCAATTGGATTGCGCGGCCAGCTCTTCTCCGCAACCTCGGGAACGGCGGGGCGCTTGGGCGGAACGAACGACCAGAGCATGTCCCACTTTGCGCCCTGGTCAATCCATTCTTTGAACGTCTCAATCTGCTTGGGCGTTAGAGATCGCCCGGAATACGTGGGCGGCATCCGCTCCGATTCATCCGTGGCGCTGATCTTCTGGTAGAGCTTGCTCTGTTCAGCGTGACCGGGAACGATGATGTGATAGCCGCCGCGATCTGTGAACAGGCCTTCCGTGTCGTCAAGCCGCAGGTTCGCCATGCGTTGCTTTTCATCCGGCCCATGACATTTGAAGCAAGTGTCAGAAAGAATCGGACGAATGTCGCGATTGAAATCGATGCGCTTCACCGCCGCCTGGGGCGGGGTTACGGAAGCGGTCCTGGTGGTGTTAAAGAGCCAGGAAATGGAGACGAACAGACCAAATGCAAGAAGCAGCCGAGTGCGCAAGCTGATTTTCCCCCAAACCTATTTTGAGTCGTTCACCCTGTGGTGTCTAAACTATACTCAAGAGGCTGGGCGAAATCCACATGAACTGTAACAAAGTTGAAGAGAGCGCGAAGCCAATGCTGGGTCTTCTGGTGCATGGTGATAATCACTTTGTCGTGCGCGGGCCATTCCCCAGCCGGGCAATGGCGCTTGAACTGGTGAGGCACTGGTCGATTATCCAGATCGGTGCAACCACGCCGGATGCTCTTGCACCCTGGCGCATCAGCACGCGCGAGTTTCGTGAGAACCTGCAATGGGCGGTGGTGGTGCCGGGAGAGAGTGACGCCAGCCCCGCCGTGGCCGTCCTGCTGAAGGAGCTGTCAGGGCGGGGAATCGTTATCCACAATTCCAGTTTGGAGGATTGGTAGCAGCGGCTGCTCTGCGCGAGGTGTGTGTCATGGAGTGGGCTTTTGCGACTAGCCTCTTTGTACTTGACAAAGGTATTGATGAGATGTATACTCGGGTTGCGGCATGGTGGTTTGGGCATCAACAGCCTGACCGGAGGGAAGAAACTGGAAAGTGGTGCACGGCGAAGCGACTATCTTTATGAAACTTATATGGGTTGGCTGGAATTGTCGTCCGTCTCGTCGAGCCCGCGCGAAAAAACAAGTCATTGTAAACAAAGGCGTTAATTGGATGGCGGATGAGGCAGGAACGGAAGGGCCGCGAAAAACCACTTCTTGCCAGGCGACTATGTTGATGAAAAACAAGGAATTAACTGGAAATAGTAATAATGTCCGAAATCAAGGGTTTCGCGCAAGCTCCTGATAATGAGAAGGTTAGGGTGGGAAGGTTGAAAGCGCAGTGGAATCGACAAAAAAAGATACTAAAAATGAAGGTTGATCCGACTATATTGATGAAAACAAAGGGTCGAGTGACACAATGTCCGTCGTAGTTTTGCCTATTTTCAGCCCAAATACACCTTTTTTGAGTCAAAACGCAGTAATCCTTGCAAATTGATGAATATAAAGTACTTATATAGACTTTTGGGGGGGCGCCCCCCCCCCGCCCCCCCCCCCCCCCCCCCCCCCCCGCCCGCCCCCCAGCGCCACGCCCACACGCCCCGCCGCCCAGACACGCCCC
>Ga0302320_10001977_pt1 | contig 48875 bp, 41 predicted proteins | sample Bog_T0_3_FD_202130 | JGI IMG/M metagenome (GOLD analysis project Ga0302320, IMG submission 202130) | Peat permafrost microbial communities from Stordalen Mire near Abisko, Sweden - Bog_T0_3 | ecosystem: Environmental > Terrestrial > Soil > Wetlands > Peat | place: Sweden: Abisko, Stordalen Mire... | reverse complement strand
AGCCGGTCATTATCCTTGCTTGGAGCCTTGAAAGACAGGTGGACTCGCTTCGGGGTTAAGGTTAAAGAGCGTTGGATGCACTTGGTGCAGGCGAAGCCTGGGGAGAGACCGCAAATTTTGCGTCAAGACCTTGAGTCCCTCAAGGGACGGATTGGTTACCTGACATGGCGGGTCGGCTGCCGGTATTTCTCCTGGCGGCAGCGCCCGCTTCCCGTCAGGCTTCAGGACACACTGAAGACGCTCACTGCAGTCTCGCTCCTTTATCGACCCGGACCCTACCCTGGGCGCATCATCCTGTTCAAGGCTGCGGAAGAAGGGGCAGCTTATGGCCCCGACCCCAAAATGGGATGGGGTGATCTGGCACAGGACGGCGTTGAAGTCTTTGAGGTTCCGGGTGATCACATGTCCATTCTTGATCAACCCCGGGTTGCGGAGCTGGCGGACCGGCTCCGTTCGTGCCTGAGTGCCGCCCAGAAGAAGCCGTTGCCTTTGCAGGTACAGTTTGCGCCCGCGGACATTAAATATGGAAGTGCGCGCGGAACGCTTAGCGTAAGCCTTGCGCCGCCAGTATAACGATTATTTTAGATCACTATTGGGTATTGATAAGTATTGATATATTTCTAAAAGAGATGACTCTTATGGAGATGCTGGACGCGGGGCCGGGAAACGTGAATTTCGACTGGTGCGTGCCGCCCGCTCACCTGGAACTGGCGCAGAATACTTTCCATCTCTGGGGCGTCAACATGGATAAGGTTTCAGCCGATCTTGAGAAATTGCGAAAGACACTCCCTGAGGATGAAAAGGCCAAGGCTTCCCGCTTTCGTGCCTTGAGTGACCGGAATGATTACATCGCAGGCCGCGGTGTTCTTCGTGACATTCTCAGCCGTTATGGCGGCCGGGCGCCGCGGGAATGGGAATTCTGTCTGGGTCCCGACGGCAAACCGGGGTTGGTCCCGCAGGGCAACAATCTGGGGCTCCACTTCAATGCTTCACGCTCTCACCGGTTGGGGCTCTACGCTGTGACGCGCGCGGGTGAAGTGGGAATTGACGTCCAACGAATTAAACCCTGTGAAGGTTTTGAGGGCATCGCCAACCGGTTCTTTTCAACCCCGGAAATCCAGGCCCTCCGAGCCTACCCGGTGGCACTTCAGCTGAATGCATTTCTCGGATACTGGACGCGCAAGGAAGCGTATGCAAAGGCCTTGGGGGCAGGGCCTTGGCTGGACTGGACCACTTTCGATGTTTCCCACGTTACCACCACAGGGGCGCAGTGCATTGATTCAAAAAGAGCCCGGTGGTCGATTTGCCCCTTCGTACCCGCGCCGGGGTATGTGGCTTCACTGGCGTACCAGGGAGATGATTCGGTCCTGCGGTTTTGGAGATGGTCAAAGCTGGCCTCTGCACCGCGGCCAAGCTAACTCCCGAATCGAGGCCATCAATCAAGGATCAAGGGTTCTTAAAGCACTTCTGGAGGTCTTCAAATGGCTCTGATAGCAGGAAATTCTAGCGAGGCAGCGACTACTTCCCCTCACCCATCCAACGGAAAATGGGGACGAAGGGCGCCTGGCGATCGGGGTGCGCCACTGGAACAAGTCGCATGGAATTGCGTTCCCAACCTGGTCACCGCCCAAGCCCAAGCCACACCCGATGCCCTGGCGATCGAGGATGGCCTTCACCGCCTTTCCTATGGGGAACTGGAGGTCCGTTCCACGCAAGTAGCCCATTACCTTCAGTCGTTTGGGGTTGGACCGGAAATCCTGGTGGGAATCTGTTTGGAGCGGTCCGTTTCAATGATTATTCTGGCTTTGGCAGTTCTCAAGGCGGGTGGCGCCTATCTTCCCATGGATCCATCATACCCCCTCGACCGGCTATCTTTCATGCTTGAGGATGCAAAACCAAAGGTGGTTTTAACGCGATCGACGATCTCCAAACGCCTGCCGAAGGGGGTATGGAAGTACTTGACCCTGGAACACCTGCCGCGGCGTGCGAACCATGATGCTATGAAATTCCAAAAGGCCGCGGTTTTGCCTGAAAATCTTGCCTACATCATCTACACGTCCGGTTCTACAGGAACCCCAAAGGGCGTGGAGATTACGCACGGCAGTTTAAGTAACCTGGTTTCGTGGCACCAGCATGCATTCAACATTACGGGGGCAGACCGCGCGACGCTTCTTTCCAGTCCCAGCTTTGATGCGGCAGTTTGGGAGGTGTGGCCTTACCTCACCTCGGGCGCAAGCATTCATCTGCCGGATGACCTCCTTCGCTCCGCCCCTGAAGCCCTGCGTGACTGGCTTGTGGCCCGGGGGATTACCATTGGTTTTGTTCCTACACCACTGGCCGAACGCATCATCTCACTCCCCTGGCCCCATAAGCCTGCTTTGCGAATCCTGCTTACAGGAGGTGACATGCTCCACCGTTACCCTCCTCGCGGGTTGCCCTTTCATTTGGTTAACAATTACGGGCCCACAGAATGCACCGTGGTGGCAACCTCCGGGATCGTCCCGCCGGATGACCACCCGGCCGGCTCGCCTTCAATCGGCAGGCCCATCGCCAATACGCGGATACTAATCCTTGATGAAAGCCTGAAGCCCATGCCCGCGGGAACCGTCGGCGAGCTTTACATCGGGGGGGCAGGCCTGGCAAGGGGATATCGGAATCAGCCGAAGCTGACCCAGGAGAGATTCATTCCCGACCCCCAGAGTACCAATCCCCAGGACCGTCTCTATAAAACAGGCGATTTGGCCCGTTGGCTGCCGGATGGCCAAATCGAATTTCTGGGGCGGTCAGATGACCAGATCAAGATTCGTGGCTTCCGGATTGAGCCCAACGAAATCATCAGCGCGCTGAACTCTCACCCTTCTGTGGAAGCCAGCACCGTGATGGCCCGGCAGGACAGTACGGCGGAGAGGAGGTTGGTGGCCTATTTGGATATCCGCCCGGAAATGCCCATTCCGGCGAGCGCCCTGCGGGAATTCTTACTGTCGAAGATCCCTGAATACATGCTCCCCTCGGCCTTTGTCCGCGTACACTCCTTGCCGATGACGCCAAACGGCAAGATCGATCGAGCGGCATTGCCGGCTCCGGACGCGGCCAATACGCTTCGTGATGCGCCTTCCGCTGCTCCAGGAACGCCAACTGAAAAAGAGGTGGCGCGCATTGTGGCCGTCCTCCTGGGGATTGAGGGGGTAGGGCGGGACGACAACTTTTTCCTGCTCGGCGGGCATTCGTTGCTGGGCACCCAGCTCATCATGCGAATGGGTGAAGTCTTTGACATCGAGATCAGCCTCGCTTTTTTATTCGACAATCCCACGGTGGGGGGAATCGCGGCCGAAATTGATCGTTTCACTTTTGCGGCACAAAACGCCAAGGAGATGGAAGGGGTCGCCACGGCACATCGGAAGGCCGTGGCTCGCGGTGATTCGCTATGGCTGTGACGCCAGGCGTAACGGCCAATCCCGCTTTGAGCCTCTGCCAACTCTATAAGCCCGAGGTGCTGGCCAACCCTTATCCTTTGTACCATCGCCTGCGGGCGGAGGACCCGGTGCACTGGGACCCGTTTCTGCACGCCTGGGTCGTGACACGTTATCGCGACGTGGTAACCGTCCTGCACGATTACTCAGCCAGCCGCACCCCCACCCCGGAGCAGCTTGGCGCGATGGGCCTCGACGCGCTCGCGCCCATTGCCCGGGTGATGGTGAAGCAGATGCTCTTTCTTGACCCGCCTGACCACACGCGCATTCGCAGTCTCGCCTCGGCGGCCTTTGCCCCCCAGCGTGTCCTGGCCCTCCGCTCGCATATCCAGGAAATTGCGGAAGGCCTTGTGGACACGATCCAATCCAAAGGCTCCATGGACATGATTGCGGATTTTGCTGCACCCTTGCCGGCCATCGTCACGGCGGAGATGTTGGGAATGCCAGCGAGCGATCACCTTCAACTGAAGGCATGGTCTTCCGATTTCGCGGAAATGCTGGGGAACTTCCAGCACAACCCGGAGCGCGCCGGACGGGTGCTGAAGTCCGTGGAAGAGATGACCGCCTACTTCCAATCTGCCATCGCTGAACTCAGAAGCCATCCGCACGAAGGCTTGGTCCATTCCCTGATGACGGCAGAGGTTCAGGGGGACCGGCTTAGCGACGAGGAAGTGATTGCCAATACGATGATCACGATGGTGGGAGGACAAGAGACAACCACCAATCTGATCAGCAATGGGTTGCTCACACTGCTTCGTCACCCCGAAAAGATGCAGGAATTGCGGTCAGAGCCTGCCCTGATGCCTTCGGCAGTGGAGGAATTGTTGCGATTTGAATCGCCCAGTCAGCATACTGCCCGCATTGCCCCGGAGGATTTGGAACTCGGCGGACAGATGATTCGCAAAAGGCAGGCGGTGATTGCAGTGATGGGCGCTGCCAACCGCGATCCCGGAAGATTCCCTGACCCTGACGACTTGGATTTGAGGCGGACTGACAACCGGCACCTGGCTTTTGGTTGGGCGGCCCATTTTTGCTTTGGCGCGGCGCTTGCCAGGATCGAAGGCCAAATTGCCTTTGAGACCATTCTGCGGCGTTTACCAAAGCTGGCCTTAAATCCGGCTCCCCTGGTTTGGAGATGCAACCTGGGTCTCCGTGGCTTGGAGACGCTGCCGGTATGCTTCTAACCTATTCAGTCTCAGGAAGGCAGTGGTTCCCCTTGCTTTTCGCATCTCCCTGCACAAAAAAGAAGGGGACGCTGAAGCGCCCCCTCCTGGCTTGCAATATTGGCTGAGAGTGGCCGGAACGAAAGTCCGTTATCAGGAACTCTGCCTCCGCCCCATCTCTTCCACCGGCGGTGCGAAACTTGCCTTCTTTAAGGCAAGCCGAGCAGGGTCTTGTAGATGTTGAGGTTCGCCCCGGTTACGTCGTCCAGGAAGTCCCCATAATCCATCAACTCGCCTCCGGCTGAGAAGCCCCAGGAGTCTTTGCCCGCTCCGATGACTGCGGCTTTGCCGTCATAGCTGTTATCCCGGCGCGTGGCCAGCCCCCAGTTGGACGCCTCACCTCGATCGTCATAGAACTGCCACCATTTGTATCCGACAATGTGGTAGGTGCTGGTGGTGGTGTCCGTAGCCGTCAATTGCTGGGTTATCATCGTCTGGAACAGCAGGCCCCGGTCAACCTGTGTCGTGCTTTGCGGGAACGAGGTTTGGGTTGCAGCAAAAGGCGACATGTAGGAGTCAGGCTGGGCCAGGTCGCCCTCCCAATTGATCCAGGGTTTGTTTCCCCCATTGAGAGCGATAAAGTTCATCTTTGCCTGGTCGTCCGTGCAACTCAGGCAGCCCGTGGGAATGCTCGAAATGGGGATCACATCCACGTATTGCCCCGCCGCTTGCAGGATCTGCGCCCGTGGCGGCGCCCCCCACCCGCCTATATTTGTAGGCCCAAGGTATAGGATGCCAGGCGCTGCAGTGGTAAGGGCACTCTTGATGACGGAGAAGTACTTCTGCGCGTGGTAGAGAAGGTAGGCATTCAAGTCTGCCTGCATCGCCGCTGTTGCCCCGGACAACCCATAGGAATCCTTGGGAACCCAGGAGTGGGTGCCTGCCTCATCCAGAAGGCCGGTGCCTCCATCCCATCCGCCGCTCGACCCAAATGTTGTATAGGTTGAGCCCCAGGCGGTGTTCAGTGAGGCAATGTTGCCGCTGTAGCGGCTGGACATGAACGTGCTGAAAGCCTGCTTGGAATAGACAGTGGTGTTGGTGTAGGTGATGGAATTGCCATTGGCGTCTTTTCCCGACGCTTGTGTGGGTGGGGTTACCAATACGATCCAACCCAGGTGCGGATGCGCCATGCCGGTGGCCTCTTCGCCGTTCACGAGGGCTTCAAAATCCACTCCGGCGCCGAATCCCACCAGTTCATCCGTGTCATCGATGTTGAGACCCACCAGATAATCACTGTGCGAACTGTGGATCCAGTTGTACTCGGCATTCTGGTAGTCCGCCAGATCTCCTGCCAGCCACGCGGCGAAGTTGGGATCAAAAACGTCGGGTGACGGGTTCGTGTCCCCTGAGTAAACCGACGCTAAGATGGGTGCGACAATGTTCTTTACCGGGCCAGCGTAGGAATTGGTGTTGCGTGAATAATGCGACGGCCAGACCAACCCGGTAAAGGGCATTTTCTGCGGGTTGCTCTGGTCCGCTGTGGTCGTCCACGACGAATTGGTAGCTGTGGCCTGAACATAAGTGCTTGAATACTCAGCCGTTGAATTGAAGCCCCAGGCCTTTAGCCTTTGCACGGTTTGTGGTCCCCAGGTAGGACCGGCGTCGCCATATTTTTGCACGACCACTGAGCAGGGGTGGGAGACCGATGCCGGTGAGGTGGCGGTGCAGGGTGTCCCATCCTGGAATACGCCTTGATAGTCTGCACTGGTATCCGCCGCGTTCACATCGTACACGCCGCGCAGCCAGAAACCGTTGCCGGCCGGTGTGCACAGCCACCAGCGGCTGTTGATCTCCTGGGTATAAAAGTGAGCCTTGGGGCCGTTGCTGCAGGTCTGTTCGGTAATTCCCCCGTACTGATCGTAGACCCCGGCGGCCACAAGGATGTTGTACGTCCCGACCACGCCCAGGGCTGTCGGCTTGGTGGAATCCACCGATTGAATTCCCACCGTGAAGGTGCCATCCTGCGTCGGTGTACCGGTGATGAGTCCTGTCGTGGCGCCGAGAGTGAGGCCGGGAGGCAATGCGCCTGAACTCACGCTCCAGGTGTAGGGCGTGACCCCGCCGGATGCCGCCAGGGATGACGAATAGGCTTGCTGCATAAAGCCGGCGTGAAGCGATGTCGTCAGCAGACTAAGGCCGCTCAGAGTTGTTGCCTGTGCGCCTGTGCCGGAGAGTGAAACCGTAGTGGTCGCCGGAGAAGCCGTACTGGTGATGGTGACGGAACCTGTAACCCTACCCCCAGCCGTGGGTGTGAACTCCACGCTGAAGCTTGCGGTCTTCCCCGCTCCGATGGCCAGGGGAAGGGTTGGGGGCGACACCAGGGTGAAGGTTGCGGGGCTGGCGCTCAAGGCCGTTAGGGAGACGGAGCCTGTGCCTGCATTGGTCACTGTGATTGATTGACTCGTGCTCGTCACTTTAAGCGGTTGACTGCTAAAAGTCAGCGAAGTTGGACTTGCGGTAAGAGAATCAGTGGCGGCAATACCCGTGCCGGAGAGCGCCACCGTTGTTGTCGCGGGAGAAGCTGTACTGGTGATGGTGACGGAACCTGTAACCGTACTCGCGGCCGTGGGGGTGAACGCCACGCTGAAGGTGGACGTACCCCCTGCCGCCAGGGCCACGGGAAGGGTTGGCGTGGACACAAAGGCGAACTGGGAGGGCGCAATACTCAAGCTGGATAACGTTACGGAACTGCTGCCGGTATTGGACACGGTAATGGTTTGAATCGCGCTCGCCACCCCGACGGTTTGACGGCTAAAGGCGAGCGAACCGGGACTTGCACTGATGGTTCCACTGCTGGCCGCCACACCCGTACCGGAAACCGCGATGCTGTTGGGTGAATATTGCCCGTTGCTGGTAATCGAGACCCAGCCGGTCAACGCACCGGTGGCGGTGGGTTTGAAAGTCGCGGTAGCCTGGAGAGTCTTGCCAGGCGCCAGGGTCTGGGGAAGAGTCGGTAAGGTCAGCGCAAAACCGGTGTTGTCCGATGCGATTGAACTGACGGTGGCGTTCACGGTGCCGGTATTGGTCACGGTCAGCGTCTGAGCCGCCGAAGTCGACCCTACGGTCTCACTTCCGAAACTGAGAGAGGAAGGTGCAACGGAAATTTCTGGAGACGATGCCACACCCGTCCCCGAAATGGCAACACTGTTGGGGGAGTATGGGCCGTTGCTGGAAATGGAAAGCCATGCGCTAATTGCGCCCGCGGCAGAGGGCTTGAAAGTGACGCTGATTGGCGTGCTTTTGCCCGGCGCGAGTGAAAGCGGAAGGGAAACGGCGGAAAGGGAGAAGGCGGCGTTGTCCACGGCGATGGAGCTGATCTTTAACGTGGCTGTGCCGCTATTACTAAGGGTCACCGCCTGGGCCGTGCCGGCGGTCCCCACTGAAACCGGGCCGAAACTGAGCGGCGCGGGAGCGACCGTGACCGACGGAGAGTTGGTGGCGGAACTGGCCACGCCCCCTCCTCCGCAGGCTGAAATAACGCCAAATATTGCACAAAGAAAAGTAAACCTGAACAGCCCTTTGATTTTCATCACGAAATTTCCCTCCACAAAAAAGCTTGATTCTGCCGGCGCTGCGACACGATTCGACTGCCGCTAAAAGTTGGCCGCGCCAAAGCTGGGTGTTGAGCCTATGAGCCGGGGAAGGACATTAACCAGCCAGCGAAGGCAGGCGGAGCCTGAGCCCGGTTCGGAGCTTCGAGGAGGCAAGCTGCTTGCGCTTGCCCTCCTTCGCGGCGGATTCTTTCCCACGGAATGAACTGCAGGCGAGTTCGTGAACGATTTTGAGGAGATGAGTGAACTCGCGAGACTTATCCAGGCAGAGGTCGGCGCCCAATGCTTCCAACCGTTTCAGGTACTCGGGATCGACGAGATTGGTCAGGACGATCAAAATGAGGCTGGGCTTGGCTTGGCGAATGGTCTTAATAAGCGCTGTTCCCGCCGCCCCTGGGATGCGGGCCTCAATGATCAGAATATCGGGATCATGCCGGCGAACGGATTCAAGGGCCGCTTTCGCGTGGGGTGCGGGAACCAGCAACTCTACGAGGGGGATTTCCTGAATCATCGGGAGCAACCGGTCCACCACCAACGCCGAACCATCTGCAATCAAAACCTTCACGTGTCCCCTCAATCAGCACCAAGGCAAGGATAGAAGCCGAGGGGAAATGGAAATATCAGCGGAGGGCTATTTCGCTTGTGAGATTTTGCGGGCGTGTTTGTGAGGTTTGTCCTACAGCTCTGAAGGGAGAACGATGACAGAATTTGTGAGGCGAGGAAGAGGGGCCAATGCGGGGAACAGAACAGCCTTTGCAGATTTTGTCAGCTTTGCTTCGAGCGGTGGGTGCAGCTAAAGCCCGGGGCTGTCCAAATTAACAGAAAGACTCTCACCTCATCGGGCTCTGCCAACTCATCGGGTCGGCCCTCCCCTTATTCATTTGCACTTGCTGGCGGCATGGAAGGTTTGTAGCGCGGGTGTCCCCACCCGCGCTTGTCCTTTGCTGAAATCCAATCCCCTTTGCGAAAGCGCGGGTGGGGACACGCGCTACAAGCCTTCCATGCCCCCTAGCCGCAGGTCATTGGGCAATAGCTGGGCCCTGACTTGGACAATCCTGGCTAAAACCCGGCCCTACGATTAAACTGCCCACGGGGCCAACCATCCTTGCCCACCAAGGCAACCACCCCGGCGCTCCGCGCCACCCCTCCTCAGCCAGGGAGGGGAGCCCTTGCCGGCTCCGCGCCACCGCGATGAACGTCGTAGCCTCGAAATTGTTCTTGACATCGGTCTTAATATAGGCTATTTATGAGCCCAGGGGAGGCGTCCCGCCGCCCCGAGCCTCTCGAATTCCCCCACCCCGGTAGGACAAAAAATCGAGAGCGAAATTTGGTCCGGAGGGTCAGGTGCGGACGGAGACGAAGCGATCAGCCATCAGCTTTCAGCGATCAGCCGGGGGGCGTCAATCATCAGTTTTCAGTTATCAGATGGTGGGGCTGCGTCATGAGGAAGAGGTCGAAAACAGGCTTGCAGCGCATCCGCGCCTGTGGAAAAGCTTGCGCAAAGCCACCATGTTGATGAAAATAAGCAACATATCAAAAATAGGGGTCGATTTTATGAGGTGGGCGAAAAACATGGCGATTGAAAAAAAAGCACTTATTAGCCTTGTTTGGGGGAGATTGGCGAAAAAAAAGGGGGCCCCAAAATGAAGGTATATCCCGTCATGTTGATGAAAATAAAGGACCGGCTTTCCACAGGCACCCCTCAAAGCCACCAAGTTGAACAAAAATAAGGCACTTATTCGTCGAAAGCCGTGATGTTATAGAAAAGAAAGGCGGTTAGATGCAATTCTGCCGGCAATTTGCGCTTCGGCCGCTCCAAAATAGCCGCCTGGAGTTTATTATCTGGGTCGGATTCGGTTGGACTTAACTGAAGAGGTTGTTCTCAACTGCATAGCGGATGAGTTCGGCCGTGGTGGTCAAACCCATTTTGGCAAGGATTCGTCCGCGATAGGTGCTTACGGTTTTGGCGCTCAGGGCCAGAAGGTCGGCAATACGGGTAATCGTCTTTCCTGAGGCCATAAGGCGCAAAACTTCCAGTTCGCGGCTGGACAGCAGTTCATGATGGGGTTCTCCGCACTTTGTCGCCAGATCCGTGGCGAGTTGTTCGGCAAGCGAGGCGCTCACATATCGCCCACCCCTCAGGACCGTGCGGGCGGCATTGATGAGCTCAAGTGCGGCGGTATCTTTGCTCAGGTAGCCGGAGGCCCCCGCCTTCAGCACCCGTCGCGCGTATTGGTCCTCGGGATGGACGCTTAGAACCAGAATGGGCAGCTTGGAATCATAGGCTCGAATGTCTCCCAGCAGGTCGATGCCGCTGCGGCCCGGCAAGCCAATATCAAGAGTCAGGAGGCTCCAGTGCTGGTCGTGAATCTTCTCCAGGATTTCCGTGCCATTGGAAGCTTCGCCGAAGACGGTGCCAGGGAATCCCTCGGAAAGGATTTGGATCAGCCCTCGCCGAACCACGGCGTGGTCGTCAGCGATGAGTATCTTATTCACAAATTTTCTCCGGCTTCAATTTCGCCTTGCCCAGGGGGATGCGAACAGTTACGGACGTTCCCTGCCCCGGCTTGCTGCAAATTTCAATCAGCCCCCCAAGAATAAGGGCTCTTTCCTTCATCCCGAGAAAGCCCAGTGACTTCTTTTGGGCGGCGGCGCCGTTTTCAAAACCCTTGCCGTCGTCCCGAACCTCAAGGACGAGTTGCCGCCGGTCTTTTGTCAACCGTACGATGGCGTGGGATGCGCAAGCGTGGCGGGCAATGTTGGTGAGGGTTTCCTGAAAAATGCGAAATACCGCTGTGGAGCGTTCGTCATCAAGCACCACATCTTTGGCAGGTAGGAGCAGATCACATTTGATTCCCGTCCGGAGCTGAAACTCCCGGGTTTGCCATTCAATTGCAGCCGACAAACCCAGGTCATCCAGCATGCCGGGCCGCAGTGAAGAGGCAATGGTCCGCACGGAAGTAATGGCGTCATCAACCAGCTTGAGTGAGGATCGTACCTTCTCTTCCAGGAACGGAGCGTCGTCGGGGAGTCTTTGCATCAACCAAACCAGGTCCATATTCATGGCGGTCAGCATCTGCCCAAGATCGTCGTGAATCTCGCGCGCAATGGAGGTTCTTTCTTCTTCCCTGACGGCTTGCAACCGTGCCGCCAGGGCCCGAAATTGGGCAAGCAGGCTCCGCAGTTCCCGGTTGGCCTGGGCTAGTTGGCCGGTGCGTTTCTTGACGCGTTGATCCAGTCTCCTAGCCAGGCTCCGCAAATTTACTTCTGCCTGCCTCCGGGTTGTCTCGTCACTGATCACATTGCCAAATCCCCGCAGCCGGCCTGACTTATCGCGCAGCGAAGTGATCACCACTCGCGCCCAAAACCGGGACCCATCCTTGCGCAACCGCCACCCCTCATCAGAGGCATGACCCGTGGCCGCCGCTTTATCCAGAAGCTTCTGGGGTTTGCCATTGCGAATGTCCTTTTGAGGATAGAAGATCGTGAAGGAGCTTCCGAGAATTTCGTCCTCGCGATATTGCTTAATCTGCTCTCCCGCGACAGTCCACGACAAAATCTTTCCCGTTGCATCCACCAGGATGATGGCGTAATCCCTGAGGCTACGGATGAGAAGATGAAACAACGCCGCATTTCGCTGGGTCGCTGACTTGGCTTGCTCGAGACTTTTCCGGCCGGGCAGTATTTTAGGCAAAGCTTAACCATCCATTCACCGGGAACCTGCTTTCGATTCGGCATGAACATGAGATTGTGAACCCTGAGCGGAATGATATCGCCGCGGGCGATCGAGCTGTGTAGATAGCTTTTGGATCAGGCGCGGTACGCGGGCAAAGTCCTTGGATTTATCCAGGAACAAGTCTGCCCCGGCCTCAAAACACTTCTTCTCATATTGAGGGAATGCGTAATTGGTGAGAACGATCACGATGGTGCTGGGTTTCTCTTTCTTGATGGTTTTCAGCACTGTAACACCGCTACCGCCAGGCAAATTGAGATCGAGCACCACGACGTCCGGGCTTGAAACCCGAACGGATCGAAGCGCCTCGGGAATATTGGCGGCAGGGCCAATCAATTCAACCCCGGGTAGGGGGAGAAGCATCTCTTGGAGACGTTCTATCACCAGAGCAGAATCATCAATCAGGAGAACCGTCATGGGCCAAATTCCACCTTTGCACCGCAGGATGCGCATGTCCGGGGAAATGCGCTCTTAAACAGATTTCTCGTCACGACGGAAGTCCGGGACCTTTGCCCTAACTTTCCCCATGCGGGAATTATCTAGATAGAGGATAGACCGGAAGCTTTCGCGCAAACTAGTCGGGAAACTCATTAGTTATACACAGGGAATCACCGTATGTTTTCCCGCCATGAACGCTCGATCACCGGAAAAACAGATGCCTGCAAGTTGCCGACCTTGCAGGCGACTAACCCTTTGGGATTTAGCCGACGAAGTCAGCTTTCACCAGTAAGTGATTGATTTGATGATGGTTAAATGCAACATCCGCTGAAAATCTGCGGCGGAAGAAGGGGCCTGGAGATTTTGCTTGTAGAGATTAATCACGACATCGTATGGCCGGACTAAAGCGGATACCATTACTTTGCACAAGGAATAAGATGTGAAGGGTTCAATTTGACCGTCTGCCATTGCCGGACAAAGCGGGCTCATTCGGAGGCTTTTTGATGCATGATGCCCCACAGATTGCCGTTGAAGAACGGCCGACCCAGCAGGATTTAACCGGTGAACTGGTTGGCCATTTCCGGCAAAACCGCGCGAACCTTCGCGAAGAATGGGCCCGGCGCATCACAGCAGGCCGGTTGCTCGGGGGAATGAACGAAGGTGAAGTCCTTGCCGAAGCCACTTTCGTTTACGACGATTACGTTGATGCCCTGGGATCCGGGACCGTCGAAGCCCTGAAAACATTTTCCCGCAGCCTATGGGAGCGCATCATCCCCAGAGTCGTTGAAACCCACGAAGTCATCGGGATTGTCCTGTTGCTTCGTGATCTTCTGGCGCGATCCCTTTTTGCGAAATATCAATTCGATTTCGCCAATCTCAACCGCATCATGGATGCTTATGAGCCTGCCGTCAATCGCATCGCCAACACCGTCGCGGCGGAAATCGCCGAGGAAGGTGAGCGGGTGATTCGCGAACAACAGGAGGCGAATAGGTTGTTGTCAGCGCCTGTACTGCAAATCCTGGAAAGGCTTCTGATTGTGACGATTATCGGCGTCGTCGATCGGCCACGTGCGCGCCAATTGACGGAGCAATTGCTGCGCAGCATTCGCACCAATCGCGCCAAAGTGGTGGTGATTGACTTTACCGGCGTTTCGGCCATGGATCCAGCGGGGGCCAAACGTCTGGTTCATACGGTGGAGGCCACCCGCCTGCTGGGTGCATCCGCCATCATTACGGGGTTATCTCCGGAAATTACCCAGACATTCGTGGTCATCGGGGCGAACCTGGGTAAGATGATCACCGTGGGTGGCCTGCAAGCGGGCCTCGAAAAAGCCCAACGATTACTGGGCCGAAGGGCCGACCCGCCGGGCGAAGGGGCGCACATTTAGGCGAAAGGTAAAATATGAATATCCCCATCCACACACAAGGCGCGCATCTCATCGTCTCGATTGAATCCGTCTTATGTGATGAGGATTTGATTGAGTTGCGGGATGAGTTGGTCTTCCAAGTCGGCAAATCCCGGTCCCAAGGTGTTATCGTGGACGTCACAAAGCTGGACGTCATAGATTCCTTTGCCGCGCATACTCTCCAGGACATTGCCCAACTCATGCGTTTACACGGAGCGGAGATGGTCATCGTTGGAATCCAGCCCGAAGTGGCCTTTACCCTCGTACGGTTTGGCCTTGATCTGGAATCCATCGCGACGCTGGTGGACTTGGAAGAGGGCCTCTCTTACTTTGCCAATACCGCTGGCTCTGGTGATAGCGCTCCCGAATCCCGCATCTGCTAGCCACCATCATTCCCCATTTCCTAAATGAAAGCCATTCCTGCATCCTGCCGGCACAGGATTCCCTGAAACTGATCCCCTTCCCCTGCCCTGGGAAAATGTTCGGTCACGGCAAATCAAGTATCTGCTGACACGCTGAGCTGTGAACGAATACAGGGGTAGCCGCTCACCGGAATCTACGCCAACAAATCAGATTGAATACAGCAAGCGGAGAAGCCGGTCACGAGATGCGCTCAGCCGGGCTCTGATCTCCCGGGCGCTCACATCGCCAAAAGGTGCTTTCATACAATTTATCCATTTCTTGAGCAACATTGAACAGACGCCTCGCCTAGGAAATGTTCCAATAGGTACTCGCGAGGGATAAAGGAGTCGCTGGATGGGTCCCGAGTGAAATGGTAAACCAAAATGCAATTTTCGATTGGCCGGAATCCGGACGCACCAGCCCCTCCCCCCTCTACCGCGGGGGGGACGGTGACTGCCAGAGGGGTAGGCGTCGCCATTAATTCCAATCGGGACATCATTATAGCCCGGCAGATGGGGCGGGAACTCGCTGCTGAATTAGGCTTTTCAGGTACTGACCTCACCCTGATTGCCACTGCCATATCCGAGTTGGCCCGCAATATTGTCCTCTATGCAAAGTCGGGAGAAATTGTCCTGACGCCCATTCAGGAAGGCAAGAAAACGGGTATCGCTGTAGTGGCTATAGACAAGGGGCCGGGGATTCCGGACATCCGCAGGGCTCTTGCCGACGGATTTTCCACCTCGCGTAGCCTGGGGTTGGGGTTGCCGGGCGTCCGTAGACTCATGGACGAGTTCGAGATCACCTCCGAAGTTAACTGTGGAACGACGGTAACTGTAAGACAGTGGGCGCTTTAAAGCGTTGCAATTACGCGGGCAGGGACATTGACCCATGCGCAGGAAACATCCAAATAGCGACAATCTCCAGGTTGAATACCGGGACGGCTTGCAAGGGTACTTGCGGCAGGGTGGCGAAGCCTCACTCCACATAGCTTATGAGCTGGGGCGGCGGGGGCTGGGCGAAGGCATGGGAGTTTTGGGCATGGTGGCCTTACATCACCAGGCAATGACCCAGGTGCTGGCGAACGGTGGTGCAGGCACAGGGCCCTGCGGCGACGTCATCGAGAAGGCAGGCATTTTCTTCACCGAGTGTATGTCGCCGTTTGAGATGGCTCATCGTTCCATTGGCGAGGCGAATGAGGCTCTCCGCCATATGAATCAGTCGTTGGAGGACGAGGTGAAACGCATTTCCCACTCCCTCCATGATGAAGCCGCCCAACTTCTTGCCGCCGTTTACCTTTCCCTTGATCAGGTCGAGCGTGAGATTTATCCCTTTGCCCAGCAGCGGTTTCAGGACGTCAAGGATCTGCTCAAGGAAGTCGATGAACAGATTCGACGCCTTTCGCATGAGCTGCGACCATCGATCCTGGATGATTTAGGACTTGTTCCCGCCCTCGAATTTCTTTCCGAGGGAGTGGCAAAACGCTCGGGCCTGCGAATCTCCATCCGGCCTTTGAAAGGCAAGCGGTTTCCCACTCAACTGGAAACGGTTTTATACAGAATAGTTCAGGAAGCGCTGAATAACGTCGTAAAACACGCCCAGGCTACCTCCGTCAAGATTTTGCTTCGAGATTCAGGCAAGGTCGTCCGATGCACGATTGTCGATGACGGCGTGGGTTTCGACCCGGGCGGCTCGAAACCCGTCAACAAAGAGCGTGGCTTCGGACTGTTAGGCATGCGGGAGAAATTACAACCCCTGGGGGGGGCCTTCAGAATCGAATCCGCACCCGCCAACGGGACCAAACTCTTCATTGAAATTCCAACGGAGGCTTCATTTGCCAATCAATGTTCTGGTCGCCGATGACCATCAACTTGTTCGTCAAGGTCTCAAGGCGCTTCTGGAGCGCGAGGGATTCAACGTAATTGCTGAGGCCTCAAATGGCCAGGAAGCGCTAAAACTTGCGGAAGCACTCCATCCTGATGTGGCCGTGTTGGACGTTGCCATGCCTATTTTGAATGGAATTGATGCCGCGCGGGAGATCCAGCGAATTTCCGCCAAGACCATGACAATCTTGCTCAGCATGCACACGGACTGCCGTTATATTCTGGAAGGCTTGCGGGGCGGCGCAAAAGGTTACGTCTTGAAGACTCATGCAGCGGATGACCTGGTGCGGGCAATTCGGGAAGCCGCGCGCGGAGGAACTTATCTGAGCCCGGAGGTCTCCGAAGCGGTCATTCAGGCCTACCGGAACAAAGATGAGATTCCCCCGGATCCCCTGAGCCCGCGGGAACGGCAAACGCTGCAACTGATTGCGGAAGGTAAAACCACCAAAGAGGTCGCCACCAATTTGGATATCAGCGTGAAAACCGCTGAAACCTATCGCACCCGGATTATGGAGAAATTGGATATCCATGGAACCGCGGGCCTCGTTCGCTATGCGATCCGCAGAGGTATTGTGCAACCTTAATGGAATCTGAACGTTTATAACCCCTCAAAAAGCAACTTTTTTCGAATTCACCCTGCGCCTAGGCCGGAGTTGGCGCAGGGTGAATTCGGCGATTGAATTTTTCTGCCGCTTTATCTCGCCGTTGTCAGGTCTTCCACCCATCCTCTTACGCCTCACGTTCATTCCCGTCGGGAGTTCCCCCACATCTTCAAGACAGCTTCTTTTGAATTGATACTCAAGACCTTACCGGATTGTTGGAACCTTGCACCTCCCGTAGAGTTGTTCTACGAGGGAATCCTTGAAAGGCAGTTTGGATTCACCCTCCGGGCCGATTCCCAGCAACCAGCGTGGGACGGACAGGCAAGGAGCCCATGCGAGTTCTAATCGCGGACGAGAATAACAGCTTTCGCACCTTCATCCCCCAGATCCGGGACAACGAAGACGGATTGAACGTTGTCGGTGAGGCCGGGAATGGGAAAGAGGCGGGGAAAGATGGTCTCTTTTCGGCCGGCACCCCCGTGATGACGCGAATTCAAGAGCACCTCGTGCAATTCGCCGCGGTGAATATCCCTGTCCTCCTCTTGGGGGAGAGCGGCGTAGGCAAAGAGGTCTATGCCCGTCAAATTCACCGGCTTTCCTCCAGGCGCCACCAGACCTTCCTGAAAATCAATTGTGCCGCGCTTCCTGGTGATCTTCTGGAGAGCGAGCTCTTCGGTTACGAAGCCGGGGCTTTTACCGGAGCAGTGAAATCCAAACCCGGGTTGTTCCAATTGTGCACCGGGGGAACCATTTTTCTGGATGAGATCGGAGAACTGTCCCCGAACTTACAAGCAAAGCTGCTGCAAGTGCTCCAGGATCGCCAGTTCTCGCGTCTGGGTGGACGGTCTTTAATTACGGTAGATGTGCGCATCCTTGCGGCTACCAATATTGATATTCATCACGCGTTGGCAACCAAGAGATTCCGGGAGGATCTTTACTATCGCCTCAACGCCTTCACCATCCATTTACCTCCGTTGCGGGAACGGCGGGATGAAATTTTGCCGCTGCTCAAGTACTTCATGCATCGGCTGGGACTTTGGTTGGGCGTTTCCCCCAAACCCATTTCCGATAAGGTCATCGCCACATGCCGGCAGTATTCCTGGCCCGGAAATGTGCGTGAGTTGGAAAACTTTGTGAAAAGACTTCTGGTTCTCGACGATGAAGCCTCAATCCTGGCTGAGCTCATTGGGGAACGCGCCCGGAAAAGCGAAGGGCATCTCAGGGCGCAGCGCTTATCGCAGACTGGAAGCCCGACGGATTTGAAGGTCATGGTCCGGGACCTCAAAGCGGAGGCGGAAAAAGAAGCCATCCAATTCGCTTTGACTGAAACCGGTGGCAGTCGCAAAGAGGCCGCCCGGCTTCTGAATATCTGCACCAAAGCCTTGCTCCAGAAGGTGCGGCAGTATGGCCTGGGCACGGACGCGCCTTCCACCCTTGCCAGCCTTCAAGCGACGACATCAGAACCAATGGGGTTCCAGGAACCCGCACAAGACGACAAGGACTATTCATGATAGGAAATGATCTCATTGACACCCTGGAGACCTTGACCGCTTCCATTGACCTGCCGCCGGCGGAGATCATCTTTGGATGCACGGCAGCGATGGGGCAACTCCGCCAGAAGCTCTATAAGGTCATGGATGCCGAAGTTCCCGTCCTAATTCGCGGGGAAAGCGGAACGGGCAAAGAGGTTATTGCCAAGCTCCTTCACTTTCATTCGATCCGTAAAATGGGCCCTTTTGTAAAGGTCCACTGCCCGGCCATTCCTCAATCCCTTTTTGAAAGCGAGCTCTTTGGATATGAGGCTGGCGCTTTCACTGGCGCGAACGCTCCCAAGCTGGGGCGACTTGAAGCGGCTCATGGCGGGACATTGCTGCTGGATGAAATTGCCGAACTTGACGCCGCATCGCAGGCGAAGCTTCTCCAAGTGTTGCAAGACGGGAAGTTCTTTCGCATTGGCGCCCTGAAGGGACAACGCGTTCAGGTGCGCACCCTTTGCGCCACTCACCGCCCCGTGGAAAAGGACATTCAATCGGGCCGGTTTCGTCCCGACCTCTTCTACCGCATCAGCGTGGTCACGATTTGCCTGTCACCACTGCGGGAACGCAGGGAGGATATTCCCATGCTCGTGGAATATTTTCTTCAATTTTACTCGCGGAAGTATGGGCGATCCGTGCAGCCACTTTCTGAGTATTGCCTGCGGCTTCTGAAGAGTGCCGATTGGCCGGGGAACATCCGCGAACTGGAAAACCTGATGAACCGCTATGTAATTCTTGGGTCGGAAGAGGTCGTTACCGATGAACTGCTGGGTGGACGGCCGCAGGAGTGGAAAGACAGCTCAAGTGAAGGATCCCTCCTTTCTCTACGGCAAGTCGCGCGCCGCGCCGCCCGAGCGGCAGAACGTAGGGTGGTTCTGCAAGCCCTGGATGCGAATCAGGGCAATCGCAAACAAACAGCCCGGGCTCTGCACATCAGTTACCGCTCGCTGCTTTACAAAATCAAGGATGGAGGGATTCCCCGCAAGGGCTCCCTCACAAATCCACCGGCAGACATCACCGCCGAATCCACGACGAAGACGAGAGGCCTGACTTATGAACCTCCGACGCAATAGAACGCGACTAGAAGGCATCATCCTGGGGACGGCGCTGATCCTCAGCATGACAGGCTATCCCCGGTTGGCATCAACGGCCGAGCCTGCCGGCAAGACGGCGCTCATCCTGGCCGGTGGCACACCCGAGGAGGGTCCTGCCTCCGGCGGGAAACTTACGATCGCTCCCATCGCTGCCACTGACCAATACACGATCGGCCCTGAGGATGTTCTCCAGATTAGTGTCTGGCACGAACCTGAGATCTCCGGCCTCGTCCCGGTGCGGCCTGACGGTAAGATTTCCCTGCCGTTAATCGGTGATTTATCTGCTGCCGGCCTTACGCCGTCAAAACTCCAAAGCACTTTGACGGAAAAGCTCAGCGCCTTCATTTCCAACCCTGAAGTTGCCGTCACCGTGCAACAGATCAAGAGCAAGAACTTCAATGTTCTCGGAGAGGTTCAGCGCCCCGGTTCGTATCCCCTTACGCACTCGGTAAGTGTTCTCGATGCCATTGGCATGGCCGGAGGGTTCCGTGATTTTGCCCGGGTCACAAAGATTTATGTTCTGCGGCAGGGTCCTGATGGAGAGGCCACCCATCTCTCCTTTAATTATAAGCAGGTCATCAGGGGCGTTCAAAACGAACAGAACGTGGAACTGAAACCGGAAGACACCGTCGTCGTACCTTAAGGATTGAGAATGATGAGAATCTGCCAAAACTCGCTGATCTACATGGGGTTGCTCCTGGTTTGTGGAGGTGCCATCCCCATGGTCCTGACGGCTCAGGATAATGTGCAGGATGACCCCTCCCAGCAACTCCGCTACGTCCAATATGCGGATGAGTCAACTCCGAAGAACAACCTGGTGATGGACTTCAATGGCGCAACAGCCTACGACGACAATGTCCTCGGTGACAATGCCGATCGCCAGGGCGCCATGGTGTTTCAGACGGGCGCGCACTTTGGCTGGGAGGAAGAGCGTGCCCGGTTTTCCATCAGCCTCGATTATCAGCCCGAATTTGTAATGTATTCCAACGTCAGTGGTTACAACCAGATCGATCAGACCCTGCGCTTCAGCGGCAAGTACCACGTTAGCCGTCACTTTGAGCTGCGCTTCCAGAATTCAGGTTTTTACTTCACTGGAATTGCCTCCCCGACCCTCAATGAAAATGCAACATTCACAAGTGGGCCGCAGCCCACGCTCAACAACACCGTCCTCATTCCTCTGGCCCATGAGATAACCGATGAGGCACGCATGGACGGTGTCTACCAAATCAGCCGTCGCAGCGCCCTCGATGTTTTTAGCACCGTCGGTATCCGGAATTTTAGCGGTGTGAAAAATTCACAGGAAACCCTTCTCAACACCCAGACGCTTACCGGGGGGCTTGCCTACACTTACCGGGTCAACGCCTCCTCAACCCTGGGGGTATCCGCTCAGCACCAGAACCTCCGCTATGGGAGTTCACTCGACAGGATTGAAAGCGCCTTTCTTACCTTTACCTGGCAGGGGAAATCGGGTCTTTCGGCGAGCCTTTATGGCGGCCCCCAATATGTCCGATTGAAAGACAGTTTCCTGCTACCCACCAGTTCGGCCCCAACCACGACTTACTTTTTGGCCCGTGAAAGCGGGACCAAACTGAATGCCGGAGGGGGGGCAAGCCTTGGCTGGCGCTCGAATCGCACCGTTGTGCAGGCATCGGTTCAACAGATTGCTTCCGATGGGGGTGGCGTTTTTACCTCGGTGACAGATATTTCCGAGAGCTTCGATGTGCGCCGGGAGCTGCGGAAACATTGGGATCTGCTCATGACCGTGACGACAGGGCAATCTCGTGCACTTTCCGGGCTCTTCGGTGGGGCTGTGCTGAGCGGTCAAGCGGGCAGCTTGAGTGTCGAGCGGGACATTGGCTCGAAACTGGTGGCGCAAGTTGGCTATCAGGCGGGGCGGCAACGCGTTAGCGGAACTTATCCATTCCAGGTCGACATGAACCGGAATTACATCAGCCTGGGATTCATCTTCAGATTTAACCGTATTCCATTGGGGCGATAACTATTATGCAAAAAGAAACTGGATTGTCATTGCTGCATTTTCAGGATTACTGGGCCATCGCGCTGCGGCGCAGGTGGTGGTTTTTAGCGCCGTTGTTCGCCCTGGGCCTTGTGGGATACGTACTGGCCGAGGTGTGGCCTGTGCGCTACCGCTCGGAGGCATTGATCCTGGTCGAACAGCAGAAGGTTCCGGAACAGTATGTGACTCCCAACGTGGTCGTCAACATTGAAGACCGCATTCAGAGCATGACCGAGCAAATTCTCAGCCGTACACGGCTCGACGCATTGATTGATCAGTTCCATCTTTACCCCAAGGAGCACGCCTACATGACGCAGTCGGAAATCGTCGACATGATGCGCAAAGACATTACGATGGAGCCGGAAAAAGCCACGACACCCACGGGGGAGCTGACGGCGTTTCGCATTACCTTCACCGCGCCACAAAGGAGGGTTGCCCAGGAAGTCGTAAACGCCCTCACCTCTTTCATCGATACCAACCTTCGCGCCCGTAACGCGCAGTCGTTCGATACCACCAACTTCCTGGAAACCCAGCTTACGGATGCGCGGAAACAGTTGAACGACACCGAAGAGCACCTGCGCGACTACAAAATGCAATACCTCGGTGAACTGCCAGAGCAGGAACAGAGCAACCTGCAAATATTTAGCGGCATGGAGTCGCAGTTGAGCAGCGCATCTGCTGAGCTTGACAGGCTGCAACAAGACAAAACCTATCTGGAATCCATGCAAGCAGGGTATCGATCCATTGCCCCGGCAGCCGTTACGCAGCCTGGCAATTCTCCGCCTGATTCCCTGCCTGCACTGCGCACCAAGCTGGCGGATTTGCAGTCAAGGTATACGGACCGCTATCCCGAAGTGATGGAGACCAAGGCCGAGATCGCACGTTTGCAGGCGGGTCAAAAGCAGCTGAAGGTGGCGGCGGATCATGCTCCCACTCAATTGGCTGGAGTGGAAGCGCCAGGCGCTGATAGCTCGCAACCCGGCCTGATGGAGATGGATAGCCGCCTGAAGGCGGTGCGTGTCGACATCCAGAACCGCGGAAAAGAAATCAGCGAAATGCGCAATAACATTCGCAACTTGCAGGCCCACCTGAACCTTACTCCGGTGCGTGAGCAGCAATTGCAGCAAGTTACCCGTGATTACGATAACGCCAAGACACAATATCAGTCGCTACTGCAAAAAGAGTCGCAATCTGAATTGGCCACCAACCTGGAAAAGCTCCAGTTGGGGGAGCAGTTCCGCGTTATTGATCCCGCAAGCTTGCCGGAAAGACCGGTGCAGCCGAACAGTATGGAGTTCATTTTGGGGGGCTGGTTGGCGGGCTTGATGGTGGGAATTGGCCTGGTGGCGCTTAAGCAAGTCACTGACACAAGGCTTTATGCGGAAGCAGACGTCAGGGACGTCACACCCCTCTCCATTCTGGTTTCCGTCCCCAATGTGTCGTCACCGCGAAGAGAGTCGCTGGTCCGGCGGCATCATCTTCTTGAAGCCATGACGGCCTCCGTGCTCGTTGTGACATCCCTGGGGCTTACCGCCTATTTCTACTTTTGGGTGAATTGAACATGTACACGTCATTCTTCAGTTTGAAGCGAAACCCGTTTGAAATCAGCCCGGATCCGAGCTTCTTTGTCTCCACCGATGCACATCGCGAAGCGCTGGCGGGGCTCCACTATGGAATCAGGGCGCACAAGGGATTTATGGTCCTGACCGGTGAAGTGGGGACGGGAAAGACGCTGGTTGTGCGGTGTTTGCTGGACCTATTGGACCAGCACAAGCTGGCGTATGCGTACCTCTTTTGCAGCCAGCTTTCCAGTCATGAGTTTCTGAACAGCGTGGCGGCAGACTTGGGAATTAACGACCGCGCCCCCAGCAAGAGCGACCTTCTGCGGCAGTTCCAGGAGTTCCTGCTCAACCGGGGAAAGCAAGGCCTCTATACCGCCCTCATCGTAGATGAAGCCCAGAACCTAAGCCCGGAGGTTCTGGAGGAGATCCGGCTGCTCACCAACTTGGAAACGTCGCAGGGAAAGCTGCTGCAGATCGCCCTGATCGGCCAGCCGGAGCTGGACGTGACCCTGGAATCGTACAATATGCGCCAACTCAAGCAGAGAATCGCGCTGCGATTTCGTCTTCGCGCCCTCACCGAGGAGCAGACACGCGGATACATCTGGGACCGGCTTAAGCTGGCAGGCGCTCGCAATCCAATATTTTCCCTTCCTGCCATCCGGCGTGTCTTTATTCATTCCAAGGGACTCCCTCGCGTGATTAATACGATATGCGATAACGCCTTAATTTCAACCTTTGCCGTCGGCAATTCACGCGTCACTGACGCCATGATTGACGAAGTGGCGGTGGATTTACAGCTCGTGCCGGATGAAACCATCCGGGAAGAGGCTCCAAGGCCGCAATCTGCCGCGAGGGAAGTGGAAGTAGCGGCGGGGTGAGCCCGGCCACTGGAATCGCCGGGTAAAAACAATGATGACCAAAGTTTCAGAGCGAAAGCTCAACGCAATTTGAATTGAGGGAAACGTGAGCCGAATATTTGACGCCTTAAGACGTATGGAGCAGATGAAGACCTCCGTGGAGGGAGGAATTCCACAAGGGCTTTCAGTCGAAGGGTTGGACGCAATACAGTCCTATTCATCTGAGCCCGACGCCTGGGAAAACGTGCGGCGAGTCTCCTACCGGGCGCAGCCTGAGAACCCCGTGCTGTGCCCCAGCGAGCGGGATCGGGCGGGCCTGGAGCGGTTCAAGCTGCTTCGGTATCGCCTCTACCAATTGCGTGAGCGGCGGGCAATGCGGTCCATCCTGGTAACCAGCGCGATTCCGCGGGAAGGCAAATCGATGGTGGCCGTCAATCTGGCGGCTACACTGGCCCAGGCTTCCGACCGGGTGCTTTTGGTGGATGCCGATCTGCGCCGGCCCAGCCTTGATTCCTTCCTCGGTCTGAAGCCCACGGAGGGACTAGCCGATTTTCTTCAGGGCCGTGTGGATCTCTTAAGCGCGTGCTGCCGAGTCGATCCCCTTGGGTTCGTTTTCCTCAAAGCCGGCCGCTCCCCCGCCAATCCGGTGGAGTTGTTGCAAGGGGAGTCGATGCGCGCCCTCTTGAAAACGGCCACTACAAGCTTTGACTGGGTGGTCATTGACTCGCCGCCGGTATTGCCCCTTGCCGACGCAAGGTTTCTTGCCACTCTCTGTGATGCCGCGATTGTCGTGGCGCGGGAAGGGCACACCCGCCGGGAGGAATTGCGGGAAGGCCTCGCAGCATTAAAGGGCACGTATCTTGCCGGAATCGTCTTTAACACCAGTCGAACGGCCACTGAAGGCGTGTATTCATACCTGCCCCCAGGCGAGCTCCCGGTAGAGGCGGTCCCCCCCCCAATCTATATGGACAGGCGAGCCGCCAGAAGCCAAGTCGTGCAACATGGTTAAGTTATTCAGTGTCTATATTCCTGCAAGGATGCTGATACTCGCCACATCGGACACCCTGGTGATTGCCACCGCGCTCGCAGCCACGTTGGCATTCGGCTTCCCTGCCGGGCTCTCCTCCAATCTGGCGCGGGAACAGGCATGCCTCAAGGTTGCCGTGGCTTGTCTGGTTTGCATGGCATGCATGTATTACTACGATCTGTATGAGTCACAGGTGATGGGCAACATTCGTGAAGTTATTACCCGTTTGATTCAGGTTCTGGGGTCGGCGTGCTTGATCCTCGCCTTTCTTTATTACGCCTATCCCAGCGTGGAGATTAACAAAGGAATCCTCTTTCTGGGATTTGCAGTAATCGGATTATTTTTGAGCGCATGGCGCAAAATCTTCCAGACTCTGAATGGATGGGCACACCTCACCCAACGGACTCTCCTGCTCGGACATGGATCCTTAAGCGCTTCCCTGGAGCAAGAACTCCATCGACGCCCTGAATTCGGGATGCAGGTTGTTGGCTACCTTGATGATCCCCCTTTTTCCGCCCGCAGGGAGACTGCCGTGGACAGCCAGGATGAATTAGAACGGGCGCTTGAGGTCATTGAGCGTGAACGGGCCACCAAGGTCATCATCACCCTGGAGGAACGCCGGGGCCGGTTACCCCTGGATTTGCTCCTGCAATTGAAAATTCGCGGCATAAAAGTGGAAGACGGTGGGGATGTGTATGAACAGGTTACAGGCAAGGCGCCGCTTAATTTCCAACGCCTGAGCGGGTTGGTATTCTCTCCGGGCTTCCAGATTTCCCGGAGGATGCAATGGTCCAAACGGCTCGTCTCTATTGTAATTTCTCTTTGCGGCCTTCTTTTTACCCTTCCGTTGATGGGGTTGATCGCACTGGCGATCAGGCTGGACTCACCAGGCGCCGCGATTTTCCGGCAGAAGCGGATCGGCAAGGGGGGGAAACCCTTCCTTCTGTATAAATTCAGGTCCATGCGTCTCGATGCTGATGTTGACGGGGTGCCCAGGCCGGCGCAGAAAAATGACGAGCGCCTGACCCGAGTGGGTGGCTGGCTGCGCAAAACCCGGCTGGACGAAATTCCGCAGCTCTACAACATCTTACGGGGTGACATGTCGCTGGTGGGGCCGCGTCCGTTCGTACCGGAGCAGGAACTGCCACTTGCCGAACAGATTCCATTCTACCGCAATCGATGGGCGGTGGCGTCCGGGGCGACGGGGTGGGCCCAGGTCCACCGCGGCTATTGCTCCACCCTTGAGGACAATGAGGAAAAGCTCGCCTACGACCTTTTCTATATCCGGAACATGTCCTTCGGGCTTGATCTGCTCATACTTTTCCAGACTTTCAAGATTTTGATTCTAGGGCGCGGCGGGCGATAGGGGTTATCACATGACGATTTATGCTGAGTTAACATTCTGGACGTGCCTGTTATTTATTGCTTATACCTATTTGTTTTACCCACTTGTGCTGTTCCAGGTTTACACGGTTTTCCAAATCTGGCGGGACGTGCGCTACTTGTCCCGTCGCCGTTCTACGCGGGCGCGCGAGCTTACCGAGGAACAACTTCCCGGGGTGAGCTTGATCATTCCCGCCTATAACGAGGAAGCGGCTCTCCCGCTGAGGATTCGCAACCTCAACGCCATCGATTACCCCCCGGAAAAGCTGGAGGTGGTTTTTGTCTCCGATGGTTCCACTGACTCGACGCACTCTATCCTCAGCGGTCTTCATGGGCTGGACCACCAGGTCATCGTGTTGCCGGGCCGCGGAGGAAAGTCGAATGCAATGAACCACGGCGTCAAGCGTTCGCGGTTCGAAATACTGCTGTTCTCCGACGCTGCCACCTTGTTTGAGGGGGACACGATTCGAAAGATCGTGCGCCACTTTTGCGACCCGCGGGTGGGTGCGGTGTGCGGGACCCTGCAGTTTGAGGCCAATGGCGTTTCCCGGCAAACGGAAGGGGTCTATTGGAAATATGAAAGCATGTTGCGCTTAATGGAGTCCCGGCTGGGGGTTACCCTCACCGCAAGCGGCGCGCTCTATGCCGTTCGCCGTGAATGCTTCCATCCCCTGGACCCCGAGACGATGATTGAAGATTTCGTTGTCCCCATGAACTGTCGCAAGGCAGGCTATCAGGTGGTTTACGACCCGGAGGCAATCGCCACGGACGTCTCTGCCTCCACGGTGAAAGGTGAGTTCACGCGGCGTGTGCGGCTTGCGGTTGGAAGTTTCCGGGCTTTTCGCGAGTTGTCGCGTGTCCCCCTGGACAGCCTGACCTGCATTGCATTCTTCTCCCATAAGATTCTTCGCTGGTTTCTGCCCTTTTTCCTCCTGGGGCTGATTGCAAGCAACCTGCTTTTGTTGGGCCAGGAGCCCTACACCTTCGCCCTGGCATGTCAGGCTGCCTTTTATTTTGCGGCTCTCATGGGCCTCACGTTCCAGGGCAAGAATCCCTTCGCGAAGGTTGCGACGCTTTGTTACTACCTGCTTGCGATTCATCTTGCCTATGCGGTGGGACTCATTCGTATGTTATCGGGAAAGGACCAAGGGGTATGGCAAAAATCACAATAGACATTGCCGAAGCCGCACGCAGAATGTTCCGACCGGCGGGAATCCCCGTGCTGCTCTATCACGGCATTGCCGGGCCGGGAACGGAGTCGATCCCAACCGGAGAGCGGAAGTTCTGGATTACCGATGCTCAATTCACTGATCAGCTGCGGAGAATCCAATCAGGTGGATATCGGGCCGGGTCGGTGCGAGATTTCTGGCAGCTTCGGGGACCTGCGGCCCAGGCACTGCCGCTGGTGGCAATGACCTTTGATGACGGACACTCCACCGATTATACCGTTGCTTTCCCTCTGCTGTGCGAGTTTGGGATTCACGCCGATTTTTTCATCAACACGGCAACCGTAGGGTCGCAGGGATTCCTCACTTGGGGCCAAATTGCGGAGATGCACCGCGCGGGAATGTCATGTCAGTCACATAGCCACAACCACGTTGACCTCTCGCTGCTGCCCGCGGACCGCCTGCAGGAGCAATTGGCTCATTCCAAGTCAGTGATCGAAGAACGGCTTGGGACATCGGTGGAATTTCTTTCTGTGCCTTACGGCCTCGTCAATAAACGGGTCATTTCCGCGGCTCACGAGCAGGGCTATCGCTCCGTCTGCACTTCGCAAAATTGGCCTGCAACCTTGGGCACTATGCAAATCGGCCGCGTATCAATTCATTCTGATACCGATGCCGGAGAATTTGCGGGACTGCTGGCGCGTGACCTCTCACTCTATGCGGCTCGGTCAGCGCGCGAGGCATTTTTATATTTACCCAAGCAGGTTCTATTGCGCCTCAAGCCAGGTTTATTGACAGTTCAAACATCGGGGAGCCAACCGTGAGCACGAACCATCAACTTTCGATTTTTGTCCTGATCGATGCGCTGGGATGGCCCTGCGTTGAGACGCACGGCTTTCTTGCTGACGTTCTCCCCCACAGGAAGCCTCTTACCACCGTTCTGGGTTACAGTTCGGGCGCGATTCCGACAATCCTGACCGGCCTCACCCCGGCGGTCCACGGCCACTGGAACCTGTTGTACTTCGACCCCGCCCGATCGCCCTTCCGCTGGCTTCGGCACCTTCAATTTCTTCCGAACTTTGTGCTCGATCATCGGGTGATTAAAAAAATCCTGAAGGAACTTGGCCGCCATGTTTTTGGCCTGGGGCCCCTCTTCGAGTGCTGCGTGAGTCCGCGGTTTCTATCCTATTTCAACTGGACCGAGCGTAAATCCATCTACAGCCCAAAGGGTATTGAGCCCCGCTCCTCGGTCTTTGACCTGCTTGGCGAAAAACAGGTTCCTTATCAGGTCTATACCTATCACCACCATTCCGACTCGGAGATTTTGAAGCAGGCCAAGCTTGACCTCAAGGGTGAGAAGGCTAGTTTTTTCTTCATTTACCTTTCCGAACTCGATCGGCTGCTCCATTTCCATGAACTTGAGAGCGAGGAAGTAGGCGCCCGACTTTCGTGGTACGGCAGGGAGTTGCGAGAAATCTTAAGCGCCGCGCAGGACTCTTCCAGTGATGTGACATTTACGGTTTGCTCAGATCATGGCATGACGCCCGTTACCCAGCGGTTTGACCTGGTGAGTGAAGTTGAGGCGATGCATTTGTCGATGCCTAAGGATTACCTTGCCGTCTACGACTCCACCATGGCCCGGTTCTGGTTTTTCAACGATGCGGGGCGGGAAAAGGTCACTGCGTTACTGAACTCTTTGCCCTGTGGCCGCATCCTTCCTGACGAGGAATTGGAGCGCCTGGGCATCCTCTTTTCCGACCGCCGTTATGGCGAAATGATTTTCCTGCTTCACCCCGGATGGCTGGTGGCTGAAAGTCACTTCAATGGCAACGGGTGGAATCCGACCGGAATGCACGGGTATCATCCTGCGGACCCTTATTCCGACGCCGTATTCCTTAGCAACCGGCCCCCCGCAAGTGAGATTGATTCCATCGCCGACCTTTATCCCTTGATGGCGGCAGCAGGAGAGTTCGTCCATGACTAAAATCAGGATACCTGTTCTTCACTTTACCTACTCCCAGGTTTACGCCGGCGCGGAAGAGCACATGGTGACGCTACTGCGCGGACTAGACAGGAATCTGTTCCGCCCTCTCCTGGCGTGCCATCCCCGCTTGTATGAGGAGATCAAACGCACCCTGGCGGATGATGTCGAATACTTCCCGGTCCGCCTGGAAGGTCCAACCAGTTTCAAAGCGGCCTGGCAGCTTGGCCTTATCCTTAGAAGGCAGCGGGTTGAAATCCTTCACTCCCACATGTTTCACAGCAGTCTTCTGGCTTCTCCCGTCGGCTGGATCTGCCGCGTGCCTGTCATCATTGAAACCCCGCATGTTGCGGAACGCTGGCGCAAGGGCTGGGTGAAGGGAAATTTCTTTGTGGACCGACTGATCAGCCGGTGTTTGACCTACCACATCGCAGTTTCGAAATCCAATGCGCAGTACCTTGTGCAGTGCAAGGGAATTGATAGCGAGAAGGTCATTGTCATCCGGAATGGCTGCGATCTGAATCACTTTGCCCAGGACCGGCTAGCACCCTTGGAACTGCGGAAGACTCTGGGAATTAACGACGGCGATTTGACCCTGCTCGTACCCGCCCGGCTGGAGCCGCAAAAGGGGCATGCGATCCTCTTGCAATCCTTGCCGCGCGTGCTTCGCGAGTTCCCAAATCTGAAGGCCATCTTCGTGGGCGATGGAAGTTTGCGGAAAGTTCTCGAGCAACAAAGCCATGAATTGGGATTGAGTTCCAGCGTCAGATTTGTCGGATTTCAATCACGGATGGCGGACTGGTACACCGTCGCCGATCTCATGGTCTTACCTTCCTATTACGAAGGGCTGCCCCTGGTTGCCATTGAGTCATTGGCGGCTCGTTGCCCCGTGGTGGCCACAGCCGTGGACGGCACGCCGGAGGTGGTGGTGAACGGGCAGACGGGGTTAACCGTTCCGCCCGGTGATTCCGCTCAACTCGGTGATGCCATCTGCCTCATGCTCCACAACCCGGAAATCCGCCATGCTTTCGGGTGCCAGGGAAGGATGCTTGTAGAGGCGGAATTCAATCAAGCAAAGCAGATTCGCGAGACCGAGGACCTCTACCAGCGTGCCTTGGGTTCGCGCCAGGAGTGGGTTGACCACACCATCTCCAATGCCCAACACATGAGGGAAAGTACAGCGAAGACGCTTGTGGCGCGCCGCTAGGGCCTTTGCACGAGACGCCAAGAAAAGTTATGACCAATACCCTGACCGCACTCAATCCGCGAATCAACTGTTCAGGCTCTGATTCAGCCGATCCGGCGACGCTCATCGTGGCGGAGACCGTGTCCGTAGTCCTGGACAGGTTTCAATCACAGTTGCGGGCAATTGTATTGACGGGAAGCATGGCTCGCGGAGAAGCCTCATTCGTTCAGACACCCGGTGGCTGGAACACACTTGGCGATTGCGAAATGGTCCTCGTATTCAAATCAAATGAGCCCTTGCCATCTCTGAGCCATAGGGCAAACATTCAGCGGGAAATTGAACTTCGGCTTCAACAACTCGGCATCGTTTGCCCCCTCGGGCTGAGTCCCGTCCATTCGGCTTACCTGCTGAATCTCGCGCCGAGCATTTACGGTTATGAGTTGCGGCGCTGCGGGCGTGTGGTATGGGGCGATACGTCGGTCCTCACGCTGATCCCGGAGTTTTCGCCGCGCGATATTCCCCGCGAAGATGCGTTGAAAATGATATGCAATCGAATGATAGAGCACCTGATGGTCGATTGTGGCTATTCTGAACATAACCCCTCAGGCCGCACCATCGCCGACTATGCGACGGTCAAATTGTCCCTGGACCTGGCAACGTCATACTTGATTTTCGCGGGTGAATTTGTCCAGACCTATGGGGAACGCAGTTCGCGGCTCCTCCAGCTTGCAGACAAAATGTCCGCAAATGACGACGTCCCCTTCCCTCTCGGGCCCTTTGCGGCACTTGTCAAGAGATTGACCTTCTGGAAACTATCGTCCGATTCCGGGGTCCTCACCAATGAGCCGCTCCTGATGTCCAGGGTACGGGATTACGCACGCCGCCTCTGGCGGTGGGAGCTTCGCCTCCTCACTGGGGATCGGCAGACCCTTCCTGACCAGGATCTCATGCGCCGCTGGATGCGTTCCCAGTCGTTGCCGCAGCGAATACGGGGTTGGGCCAGCCTCGCCCGCAAGAGTGGGGGCCTTGGCAGTTGGAAGGAATGGCCCCACTGGACGCGATTAGGTCTCAGCGGGTCCCCTCGCCACTGGATTTACGCCGCGGGCAGCGGGTTATTCTTCCAGCTTCCATTCCTGGCGGGAGATTCCGTGGGTGCTCGCCCGAATCCTTCCCTTCAAATGTGGAGAGGATGGCTGCCGGCGCGTCCCAAGCAGGAAAAGGAACAGCGGATTTCGTGGCACCAGCTTGCCTCTGAAATCAACTGGAATTACCGGAATTTTTTGATGGAGACAAACGCATGAAGAGCTCTATTGAAATGAACAGTCCCCAGCCCCTGGTGAGCGTTGTGATTCTCAACTACAAGCGGCGCGATGCGCTGGAGCGTTCGCTGGGCTCGGCGCTGGCCCAGGAATATCCCTACCTTGAAATCGTCCTTGTCGACAATGGCTCCGAGGACGGAATCGAGGATTACGTCAGTCAGCACGCCCCCGGGGTGAAGCTCATCGCCATGTCGCAAAACCTTGGTGCTTGTGGAGGCAGGAACGCAGGCATCCGCGAGGCCCAAGGGGAAGTGTTGATCACTCTTGATAATGACATCTACTTCGATTCCCCGTTCGAGGTTGGCAGGGTGGTGAAAATGCTGCAAGACCGGCCTGACATTCACCTTCTGGCCTTCCAGCTTTGCGATGCCCAAACCGGAAAGGTCCGCCTGCGGGAGTGGTGCCACCCGCGGTTTTGGAATGACTATGCGGAGAAAGAGTTCGAAACCAACTTTTTCGTTGAGGGGGCGTGCGCCTACCGACGGGAAGTTTTTGAGACCGCAGGGATGTATTATGAGCCCTTGTTTATCGGCGTGGAGGGGCACGATCTGGCGCTGCGCGTCCTTGACACCGGGTACCGAATCCTCTACTGCCCACAGATCCGGGCCAATCACTTGATGTCGTCAGCCACCCGGCAGCCTGACCGCCCTTTTTACTTTTACACGCGCAACTATATCTGGATTGCGCACAAGGACTTTCATTTTTTCGCGGGGATAAGATTCCTGCTTCCCAAACTGATGATGATGCTCTACTTCGCCTGTCGCGCCCGGCGATTCGGCGCATTTCTGCGCGGTCTCGGCGACGGTATCAAGGGGTTGGTCAGCGTGCGTCATGACCGGACTGCCATCAGTGAAAAGACCGGGAAGTATCTGGACAAACTGGACAGCACACGCCCGAACTGGCTGGTGCGCCTTGCCCGGCACCGACTGGAAACACAGATTTAAATGCGGACAACCCGCCCCAGCATGGGCGGAGACAGCTTACAAGGAACAACACTGAGAGACGAAAGATGATTCTTTATTACCTGCTAATTTCGATTATGCCCCTGGTCAACCACCCGTTATGGTCGCGGTTTGTGGGCGAGTTGACTATCACCAAACTCGTGGGCGTGGGCTGCCTGATCTATGCCGTCTGGCATTGCCTGGCGCGCCGGTCCCTTCCCAATGTCCTTGGTTCCTGGGTCGTCCGGTTGTTCCTGCTGTTCTGCCTCCTGGCGGCCGCCTCCTACCTTACCATAGGGTATCAGGGAGACTGGAAATCGAGTAGCCTGTTCAGCTACACGTCGTTCCTGTCCCTGCTGTTCGTGACCGCAGCCGTAGTCGATACCCAGTTGCGCCTGCGCCGTACGCTCTTCGTTGCCATCGGTTCAATGGCCTTCGCATCTTTGTACGTGATTCGGGAATGGCAGGTTTATCACCACCTGTACGAGGGCTATCGGCCCGGTTTTATCTCCGGCGACCCGAACTACTTTACCCTTTCGGCGGTGGTGTGCCTTCCCATGGCCTACTACCTGATGCTGGACGCACATTCAAGGTGGAGCAAGGCCTTTTGCCTGGTGTGCATGGCGTTGACGTTCGTCGCCGTTACGCTGGCGGCTTCACGCGGGGGATTTGCCGGCCTCCTGTGCGTTATTCTTATTGTCCTGTGGCGTTCGCCGCGGAGAGCACGCAATTTTGTTCTAATTTCCACCATTGCCATTCCGCTTCTTCTGTTTGCACCAGCTTCGCCCCTGCACCGTTTTATCCATCCGGATTATGGAGATCAAGAGGGGGAGAGCACCCGGCTTGAACTTTGGCGGGCCGGCTGGCAGATGATTCAGCAAAAGCCTTTGATCGGCGTTGGCTTGGGCAATTTCAAACGTCTGGTCACCCGGTACGAAGGTGGCGACGTGGATCTTCAGAAAATCGCCCACAACACTTATATTGAAGTCGCAGCGGAGATGGGGATTCCCAGCCTCCTGGTCTTTGTGGGCATCCTGTTTTCGGTCTATCGCACACTGGCGCGAGTCCGCAAGCGCGCCACCAACCCCTCATTCTATTTCAGCATGGCGACGGCCATGCAGGCCGCATTGTTGGGATGCGTGGTCGCAATCATGTTCATCTCCTGTGAAAAGCAGAAGATCCTTTGGTTTCTCGTGTTCTTGACGCCCTGCCTAGAGTCGCTCTCAAACGCCGAGGAACCAGAAAAGGCGGTGGAACACCAACCCGTCTATGAGTATTCCAAAGAGGACGGGAATTATGACCTGGACCCGCAGGGGCAGGAGGTGGCGCGATGGAGTTGAAAGCAAGGGTGGGAATTATGGTGCTCCTGCTGGCTGCTTTGTCGTTCGCAGTGGAGTCCTGCACGGCGGTTCGGGCGAGTCCCGCAGCCGACGTTGGCTTGTCGGCTGACGTGGAGATGAGTCCCCCGACGAAGCATGACCGCTTCGGTGGAATCATTCTACCGGCCGGCAAGCCCTGCGGTTTTTTCCAGACAAAAAAGATGGGGGCACGGTGGATGTTCGTGACACCGGAGGGGCATCCTTTTTGGATGCGCGCCGTTTACGCCGTTGATTGGAATGATGGGGGCGATGCGGCGCGGACGGCCTTCCAAACCAAGTACCAGGGCGACTCCATGGGATTCGCAGCCCATGCCGTCAACCGGTTGAGTGACTGGGGCTTTAACACGCTGGGAGAGTATTCCTCACCCTACATGTTGCCGGTGCCGACCTATTATCGACCGACAGGTAACCCGCAGCTCATGCCATTTATCCGATACCTTAATGTCTCCTGGTACGGGGCGATTAATCAGGGCCGCCTTGCACCCGCACCCTTCAAGACTTTGCTGGCAGGAGCCGTCGATCCGTCAGTGTACCGCGACTGGCCCGGCCACATTCCCGACGTCTTCGATCCGAATTTCGAGATCTATGCACGGAACCTTGCAGCCGACCTGAAAACGGACACGCAGGACACGATCTTTACGGAAAAGGGAGCCTCCGGTGGCCTGCCCAATCCCAGCCTGAAGGACACACCCTGGGTTGTCGGCACCACGGGCGATGACAGCGATAATCTCTTCGGGTTTGGCCCCGGTCCTGGCGCCCCCAGCCGGGATGGCGTGCTGCATCCTCACATCGGGTGGGTCGTGGCCGTCACCAAACCTCTTCAATCTGAAAACACAGAGGTTGGAGTGGCCATGGGTGCGAAGCGGACGCTGACCTATGCGGACCCAACCGTCTATGCCAAAAAAGCATGGCGGGATTTCCTGCTACAGAAATACAAAACGATTGGAAATTTGAATTCCGCCTGGGGTTCGAACTATTCAACGTTCGATTCCGATGGTGGCTGGCCCTCGGGCAAAGGATTAATGGATGAAAGCGGACGCAACGCCTGGATTGGTGACGATCCGGTGCGCCTGGCGGGAACGCGTCCTTCCGTTGCGGCCGATATGGATGAGTTTCTGGGCCTCTATGCCGAGCGTTATTTTCAGGTTATCCACGACGCCATCAAAGCGGCAACCCCCAACCACCTGGTTTTTGGACCGGCCGTGCTCGATTCCCATGGCGGATTGACTCGTCCCCAGATTTTGAAGGCTGCGGGGCGGTATTGCGACGTCATTCAAATCGACCTGAATTTGAACCGCATGGACTTGATTGCCCATACCTACGCGTTGACCGGCAAGCCCATGTTCGTCTGGATCGGCTTTAAGGCAAATTCCGATTCCGCCGTCAGCAGCTCTACCTCAAGTGATTTGACGGCAAAAACGCAGGAGGAGCGGGGCATTCTGTACCGTCAGGAAGTTAAGCGCCTGTTCACATTTGCCACCCGTAACGGGACTTTTCCCGTTGTCGGCTTCGATTGGTGGGAATACATGGACAAACCCGCGGAAGGGGCCAATTGGGGGCTTGTTACCCCGAATGACAACGCTTATGACGGCAAAGAGGATGTGCGGGCTCGGGGAAGAGACCGGTGGGGATTTCCGACCGGTGGGGAAGACCGCAATTACGGGGATTTTATTTCAGCGGTCAAGAATTCGAATTTGATGATAGACCATCAGCTTACGAAGGAGTTGGGTGAAGGTCAGGCAGCCAGATTGGGGCCACTTCCAGCGTCGCCGTCAGGGCGACAGTAGAATTATTATGCTTAAAAACGTCTTTTCCAATTGGCTGGGTTTAGTTCTTCGGGGGCTCGTCTCTCTTGCGCTGACGCCTATCTTGATCCATCACTTGGGCGATTTTCAGTACGGGCTTTGGATTTTGGTGATGTCGGTGGTGGATTATTCCGGAATTCTTGACATGGGGATTCGGCCCACGCTCCACCGCTTTGTGGCTCGATGGAAAGGCTTGAATGACCGCACCGCCCTCAATGAAACCGTCGGGTCAGCATTTGCCATGAGTTGCAGTGCCGGGTTACTAGTTTTGCTGGTGACGCTGGGTGCGCTCCCCTGGCTATCGTCATTCTTTGACCTCCGGGGCGCCAATCCCGCTGAGTTCCGTTGGCTGATCTGCCTGCTGGGCATCAATCTGGCCATCCTTCTTCCCGCCAGAGTTCTGGGGGCCTATCTCTGCGGCGTGCAGCGATTTGATCTCTTTAACGCCGTCGAGGTGGTTACCTGTGTGGGCCGGGGTCTTCTGATTGTCCTCATGCTGCACCTCGGCAAGGGCCTGCTGGGAGTGGCGGTGATTACACTCGGAACCTCCGTCGTCATGCTCGCGCTCAATTACGGACTGGTGGTTCATGTCGACCCGGAGGTTTCCATTGATCCACGCCAACTGAATTTGGTACGGGTTCGGGAACTCGGATCATACAGCTTTTATCTCTTCCTCAACACGGCCGGTGATTATCTGCGCTTCTACACCGATTCCCTGGTCATTGCCTGGGTGGTTTCGATTTCGCTGGTAACACCCTTCGCCATCGTCGGCCGGCTCATGGAATATTTCAAATCGATAGTGTTTGGGCTGGTGGGCCCGATGGTGCCCCGGATGAGTGAACTTGAGGGGTTGGGAAAATGGGAGGAGTTACAACAGATCTTTCTGCGCGGCACACGCGCCGCCACTTTACTCAGCCTGCTGATCGGTTCCATTTTTCTCCTGGATGGCCGGGGAATCCTGCGTTTATGGGTGGGAGAGCGCTTCGTGGGCACCTTTCCACTTCTTATGGTTCTCACCGCGGGATACGTGGTAACGCTCGCCCAATATCCTTCCAATGTGCTGATCTGCGCCCTCAACCGGCACCAGGCCCTGGGCTGGTGGACCCTGGCGGAAGGAGTCATCAACCTCTTTCTGAGCGTGCATTGGGCAAAGTCTTACGGTTTGGTGGGTGTGGCGATGGGTACAACGATTCCCATGGTTTTTACCGCGCTCATCCTTCAACCCTGGTACGTACTGCGGATAGTCAAGCTTCCGGCGTGGCAATACGTTAGAGAAGGCTTGCTTCGGCCGCTGACTGCGGGCGGAGTTTTCCTTGCGGCCTGTCATTATTTTCTCACCCCGGCGCTTACCGCCGGGCGGACAGTTTTCGCCCTGACTCTGGCGGCTCAGTGCGGTCTGTTTGCGGTCCTTGCTTACACCCTGGGGTTGTGGACGGGAGAACGCCAGCTTGTGGCGTTGAATCTCAGCCATTTCCCGCGTCTCGCCTATCGCCGGCTGATGAGATCCACTCGAACCAGCGAGGCAGGCAATTAGGAGAAGAACGATGAAAATTGCATTCGTAACTCAAGCCCTACCCTACCTCCCCTGCCAGGACGGTTTTCGCCTCTATGCTGCGAACGTGCTCCGCTGCCTGGCGCGCCGCCACGAGGTTGACTTGATCTCCTTCGCGAGGGATGGCGATAACGCCCATCTCGATTGGGCCCGGGAACATTGCGCAACAGTTACCACCCTTCCCATTAATAAAGGCAAAACCCTGCTGACCCCGCTCAATCTCCTTGCGACCTACGCATGGGGAAGACCGCTCGAACACCGTAAGAGGATGGCTTCGATTCTCAGCGAGGGTTTGCGGTCACGCCAGTGGGATTTACTGCATGTGGAAGGAGGGTATGTGGGCGGCTTGATTCCACCCAACATGCCTGTACCCAGAGTATTGTCACTTCACGATTCATGGAAATTGCGATGCGCTACGATGGCCCAATGCAGCGAGACGTGGCGGGAACGGCTCTATTACCACACCCTGAATCAAATTGAGCCGAGATACGAACGCATGGTCTACCCACGCTTTGATCACTGTGTCGTGGTCGGGGGCACGGACGCCCTTGCGATTCGTTCCGTTGCCCCCCAATGCCACGTGGCCGTCATTCCCAATGGCATCGACACGGAGTATTACCATCCCATTCCCGCCCGCTTAAACAACTCAAGCTTTGTCTTCCACGGCAATCTGGAGTATGCGCCGAACGTCCAGGCCGCAACGGAATTCGCCCGGGAAATTCTTCCGCTGATCCGTAGGCAGATTCCCCAGGCGGAGTTTCATCTGGTGGGAGCAAACCCCACCGCGCAAATTCAAGAGATCGCCAGTTCGCCGGGAATCCGATTGTCGGCCAATCTCCCCGACCTGAGAAATGCCCTGTGCTCCTCCCGCGTGTATGTTTGCCCCATGCGTTATGGAACAGGGGTGAAGAATAAATTGCTTGAGGCCATGGCGCTTGGCCTCCCCATCATTTCCTACCCTGAGGCCATCAAGGGCATCGGCTGCGCCCCCGGCAAGCATCTCCTGGTGGCGGATGACGCACAGGAGTTTGCGCGTATGGCACTGGATCTGCTCAGTAACCCCAAGAGGGCGGAAGAGATCGGGCGGGCAGCGCGCCGCCTTGTGGTGGAGAACTTCAGTTGGGAGTCACGGGCGGAGAATTTTGAAGAACTCTATCGCCGCGCCATCGGGGAGCGGACCCGTCCGAATCATCTGCGCTCTCTTTCCCGGCCGTCCCCAGGGGGACAGACACTTGCGCACGCGGAAGAGTCGCGGGCAAGACATCTCGATTAAGTTTTGGCCCGTCTTGCCACATGTTTGAAATGGGATCAAGGCCGGCCGTTCACGGCAGAGAATCCAGCGAGGAATTGATTCATGGAAACAAGCAGTATACTGGTAACGCCTGCGTATGAAAAACCGAAGCTCCCACCATTTGTGGTGGGAATTGGCGGTGGGAGCGGGTCAGGAAAAACCACTCTGGCACGCGCTTTGGCCGAAAGATTCAAGGCAACAGGAGTCTGCCTGATGGATCAGGATTCTTATTACCTTGACCGCAGCCACTTGAGCGAAAAGCAAAGGCGGTCGCTGAACTACGATGAGCCCTCTGCCCTCGACCACGATTTGATCTTTTCTCATTTGGAAATGTTGATGATGGGGAAAGCGATTCAGAAGCCCTATTATGACTTTCATACCCATACCAGGACCAGTAGTTCTCAACTGATTACGCCAGCATCATTGATTATTCTGGAAGGGCTCTACGCATTTTGGGACGCAAAAGTCTCCTTCTTGATGGGCCTCAGGGTTTACGTCGAGGCGGAAAAGGACGTGCGGTTTATCCGCCGGCTTCGGCGCGATGTTGTTGACCGCGGACGCTCAACAGAGTCGACAATCTCCCAGTATGTTGAGACCGTCCGCCCCATGCAGAGGATGCACATCGACCCGACTAAAAAACTCGCCGATCTTGTGGTGGACACGTCAGCGTCTTTCTCCAATGCCACAGCAGAGTTGATCCGCGCGGTTTCGGAGCGCCATACCCTGGGCAGAACCCGCGCTGTGGTTCGGGCCAGCGATGGCACTGAAATTGGTAAACAGCAGCGAATCGATTTGATTTAGTTTCGCCGAAGGACCTCATATTCCCCCCTATATTGGGTTTTCCCACTGAGCGCAGTGGACGCATCGGCTGCCCTCAATACCCCCTGCCGGGAATATTCCCCGCCATCGCGCAGAATGCTTGCGCTTTCTTCCGAGCGAAGCTTAAATGGCCCGGACGCTCCCGGTATCCCATTGAGGAAACACGGCTTAAAAAACCCTAAGGGAAGGTGAGTGGCCATCCTCTTGCATGATTCATAGGCGAAGGGCATTGCATTGAAGATTAGCCAATTGGGAATAGGAATTGCCCTTGCACAACCGATGAGGATTCTGGAGGCAGTTGATGAAGAAAACAACCACAACACTACTGGTGCTGGGCTTGATGTTGGTAACAGTTCTAGGGTCCGCCAAGGCCGCCACCCCCGCTGCGATGGCTGGAACGAGCACCGTGATGACTTCCTACGGGAGCGGCAAGGGAAACACCATGACGAGCCTCGGGATGAGCGGTCTCAAAAGCGGCGCTTCTTCCCGCCTCATGCTGGGCTCAGCCTTGGGGAATGAGCGCATGGACGACCCACCTTCAGTCACGCCTGCCCGCATCGTAACTGCGGCCGGCAGAAAAAGTGCGCCAATGGTGCCTGAGCTTGCTTCAATGCTGATGTTCGGGTCAGGCTTAATGGTGCTGGGCGGAGTCCTAAGGCGGCGAAACCCCGAACTTGATCCGTCCGGGCAGGGCGCGCGCTTGGCCGCCAAGCCTGTCGAAGAAAATTCAGCGATTCCCGATGCCAGTTCGGGGTTCGTTCGAAATGGCTGATCCATGCGGCAACGGGCCGTGTTGAGCAAAATGGTTAGAACAGCAATAAAGCGGCTCTGGCTGGTTGAAAATCCTGCCAGGAATATCAGTACACCACAGGAAAGGGGCAAACGACAGCAGCGGGCTTTGTCGGTGGAAGAAGTCAGCCTCCTGTTCGAACATATGGTGGATCCTGCCCGGGTCATTGTGATGATTGGCATCACGGTGGGCTAGCCGATCGGGGAAACCCTGGGGCCTCGAGTGAAAAACTTGGATTGCGGCACCCCCCATTTCCGGCGTTCCTGGCACCAGGGACAAAAGGACGGCGGATATTGCAGGAAATCTCCAGCGCTTCGCCGGCCAAGATTGACCTCGTCCCTCACCGCATTCCTGACATACCCCTTGTGAAGCCCAAGTATTACAAGGATCAGCTCGCCATTTGGGCTGCGGTGCTTTTTTCACGCTGGACCGGACGCCTTCGTTCGTGAGGATTCATGCCACCGTGGATTTGGCAGGTGGAGTAACCCCAGCTACTTTCTGGACATGAAGAAGTGCTTTATATCATGCGAATGTGGTTGATAGTAGCCGGTCGTAAAGTTTTCTTAGACTGGCAGTCATGAGGTCGAAAGTCCAACCTCTCGAAGTCCACCAACTAAATAAAGGACTTATCCCCACGCCGCCGTTTTGAAATAGTACCACTTCCTACCACTTCACTTAGAACACTCCAAATGCTCGGTCCACTTTTGAAGTGGCCACACGCTTACCTTCCGATACAGCCCGGGTGTTACCAACCGGCGAGATCATCTACCATCAGATTGCCGGTTACAGTGGCGGGCGCAAAAGCCTGGTTCCGGGCGTGGCGGGGGCGGAAACCACCACTTTCAACCATCAATTTGTCCTCGACCCAAACAGCCGCCCCGGTCTTTTGGAGGGCAACCCCGCCCACGAAGACCTGCTGGAAGCGTGCCGAATGTTCGACCCGGATTTTCTGTTGAACGTTGTGTTGTCTCCCGAAGGCGGGTGGGTTCGCGTTGTGGCTGGGCATTACGAAGCCGCGCACCGGGCGGGGTGCGACACCGTCGACGCGATGTGCCGAATCTCGATCGACAAGCCTTACGACATGGTTTTGGCCAGTGCGGGAGGCTTTCCGCTCGATATCGATTTGCGGCAGGCGCATAAGGGAATGGAGTACGCCGCGCGAGCCTTGCGGACGGGGGGCGTTCTCGTCTATTTTGCAGAATGCCGGGAGGGCACGGGAAGCGCCGCGATTGAAGAATGGGTGGAGAAGTATTCAAGCGCCGAACAGATGGAGCGCGAACTACGTAAAGGTTTTGCAGTGGGCGCGCACAAGGCGTTCTGGCTGGCACGATTGGGCGAGCGCGTAAAGATCCTCATGGTCTCAAAGCTGCCTGACGCGCTGGTGCGGCAATGCCAATTGCACCCCACAGCCGACACCGAAGCTGCCATCGCCCACGAATTGCGCACGCTCGGTCCAGGTGCGCGAATCGCTTATGTTCCCCATGCGGGCATCACCTTGCCCATCCCTCTGGGAGAACAGATTTGAAGGGCTTGATGTGCGCGGCGCTTCAAGCCGGAGAAAAAGGAGCATGAACCATGGCCACTGCAACCATTGAAAAAAGAGAATTTCCCATGTTTATCGGCGGCGAATGGGTGCGCACGAACACGCCCCACACCGTCCGCCTGCCCTATGACGGCACGCCGGTGGGAGAGATCTTTGAGGGCGATGCCTCGACGGCGGAACGCGCCGTCACCGCTGCCCATGCGGGTGCGGCGGCCATGGCGGCGCTTACCCAATACGAAAGGGCCGAATTGCTGGAGCGGATGCGCCGCTTGCTCGAGCGCGATGCCGCGGAGTTCACTCTGCTGGTCTGCTACGAAAGCGGAAAGCCAATTCGCGAAGCTCGCGCGGAAGTGGACCGCTGCCAGCAGACGCTGATTGCCTCCGCTGATGCCGCCCGCAACCTGCGCGGTGAAGTGATTCCCATGGAGGCGGCCCCCATTGGAAAAGGCCGTTGGGGCATGACCGTGCGCGAACCATTGGGGGTGATTGGCGCCATCACACCGTTCAATGTTCCCTTGAATCTCGCCCTGCACAAGATCGGTCCCGCATTTGCGGCGGGCAACAGCGTGGTTCACAAACCTTCAGGAAACACTCCACTCAGTGCCCTGCGACTGGCCCGGTTAATTGAAGAAGCAGGCGCGCCCAGGGGAGCGTATAACATCATCACGGGCCCTGGAAGCAAACTGGGACCGCCGCTGATCACGGACGCGCGCGTGGCCATGATTACCTTCACGGGCAGCGTTCCGGTGGGAGAAGAGATTCGCGCCCAAATGGGTCTGCGCCGGGTCACGCTGGAACTGGGATCAAACTCCTCCGTCATTCTTGAGCCCGATTTTGACATTGACGCGCTGCTTCCGCGCATCGTGGTGGGAAGCTTCACGCATTCCGGCCAGGTCTGCATTTCCGTTCAGAACATCTACGTTCACGAATCCATTGAGAAGGCCTTCACGGAGCGCTTTGTGGCCGCAACGCAGAAACTTAAGATCGGCCATCCCCTCGATGAGACCACGGACATCTCTTCCCTCATCTCCCTTGGCGAGGCGGAGCGCGTGGAGCAGTGGATCAATCATGCCCGTTCCCGCGGAGCGCAGGTGATTACCGGGGGGAAGCGGCAGAACACCACGATTGAGCCCACGATTCTCACCAATGTCGCCGCGGACCTTGAGGTTTGCTGCCGCGAGGTTTTTGGCCCGGTGGTGGTGATTCACTCCTACCGGAAGCTGCCCGAAGCTATTAACGCCGTGAATGCCAGTGATTACGGCTTGCAGGCGGGAATCTGCACGCGCGATCTGGCCACAGCTTTTGAAGCAGCGCGCCAATTGCACGTGGGAGGCGTAATTGTGAACGACGTCCCAACCTTCCGTGCCGACCACATGCCCTACGGCGGAGTGAAGAAAAGTGGCATCGGACGCGAGGGCCCCCACTTTACCGTGGAGGAGATGACGGAGCTAAAACTGATCTGCTGGCGATGATCTTTTGCAGATTCCCGGCCATCCGGGCATTGGCGAAACACCGCGTGGCGGCAGCAAATTGGATGGGTTGGACCATAGCTGACCAACGTAAGCAATGGAATCCCATGCCGGTCATCAAATGGATTTTCATAGCCGATTGAGTTGAGACTGTAATTAAACGATACTTCGGGGTTGCCGTACGCTGTGGGCTGCCCCAAGCTGTCGTGCGCCTGCACTTATCGGGATGAGCTCGCCTCGTCCGCAAGGCAAAGAAGCAAGAGTGTGGGTTAAATTTGTCGTGCCGGCTGCGATTATTCCACGATCCTACGCGCTCGGACGATGAATCTTTTGGGGGCGGGGCCGACATAATAGAACGGGTAGCAGGCTACCAGGGTTAGGACGTCATCCGCCGTTGCGGCCAGCACACTGATGTCATCGGGGTCAACAATCTGGGTTGAGTCTACAATATAGCGATAGGGTCCACGAAGGGTCGTCAAAACAATGACATCGTCCTTGTGAATATTGCGCAGCGGGCGAAAAAAGGTATCCCGATGCGCCGCCAGCCCGATGTTCCCGTGCTGACCTGGAAACGCCGTGCGGGGAATATGCCCCACTGCAACCTGCAAGGTTTTTCCACCAATGCCTTCCATGATCATCGCCGCAATGCCGATGGAACTGATTTCAAGACGCCCGAGCGGTGAACCGGCGGAAATGTTCGTGAATTGCCGGTCAGCAGGGTCCAAATTGTCCTGGGAAGAGAGCACTGAAGATGCTGGCTGTGGATTCGCGTGTTCTGACGCCTGCGCATCCTTCAAGGCGCGGTCAAAGCGCCAGGTCTGATAGGCCTGAAAGGCCCACTTGTTAATCAGCACGACGGCGCAATAACTGAGCGCAAGAACACCAACCACAAGAAAGGAGTATTGGGTCCAACGGATGATTACGGCAAGGCGCGTCGGCTGCCGCTTGATCTTAAACATCATGGCAGGGTGCCTGGAATGGCTGCGATGGGGGTTGAGGGCGGGGCCAGCAAGGGAGCGTAGTATCCCGCGCGCGTCAGGACTGTCAAACTGCCATGCCCCGAGGCCTTCGCCTTAACCAGGATTGTCCGGTAGGCGCCGTCCTGCCTGGTGTTTAACGGTGAATAGGCCAGGGTGTACTGTTCGCGGATATCATGCGCAATTCGTTCCGAGATGGGAACAACTTCGGGCAGGGTGTCCACCACAAAATTCTCGCCCCCAGTGGATGAGGATAGACGATGGAGGGCCCTTGGATTCCGGTCCAGATCCTCCTCGACATGAATATCAATCGTATAGATGATGGCGCCCGATTGCGCCGCCAGGGTCAGGATCTGCTCCAATTTGTATTTGCTGGCATTGTCACCACCGTCGCTCACGACGATCAGCACTTTCTTGTCCCGATTCCCCAGTTTCAAATGGCTGAGCGCCACCGCCATGGCGTCATAGAGGGCCGTCTGGCCGTCCGCGTGGAATTTTGCCAGCGCCACCTGCAATTGCCCCGGTTGATCGGTAAAGGGTGTATCACCGGGAAGAGCCAGGGATGCGTACTCGTTGAAGTTGACCACAAACATCTGGTCCTGCGGATTACTGGAGTGCGCAAACGCCATGCCCGCGGCAATCACCTCATCGCGATTGGGCTGCATGCTTCCACTGTTGTCCAAAACCAGGCCCACGGTGACGGGAATATCATCGTGACTATAAAACTCAATCGGTTGAAGCACACCGTCTTCGAACACTTCAAAATCCTTCTGGACAAGCCCTGAAACGGGAGTGCCGTTGTGGTTCTGCACCGTGGCATGCAGGACAACGCTCGAAACACTCATCCTGATCTTGTAAGGTTCGTCCGGGTGGAGGGCCGGAGCGGTTGCTTGCTGGGAATTTACGACCCCAGGCAAAGCCAGGAGGACGACCAGCAGAATCAAGGCGCCGTTCGCTACTGATCGTGATGTCCGGGTGCGCATTCCTGCGTTGAGCGACATATTCGGTTGGGACAAGTTGCTCTCCACTCTGGTGCAATTGCCAAGTTGACTACATCACGCGCGGTTCCAGCTTCCAACGGGACACTGTCCGGATGGGGACCGGCACCAGTTCCCTTGACCAGCGCAACGTGTTCTCGCCCGCCGTCCAAAGCATCACGCCCATGGCACTCAGGGTAAACAATAGCGTTCCGCTGAACAAAGCCACCACCAAACATGCGGCATAATCATAAATGATCGACATTACATCCCCAGTCCAGGTAACTCATCGCCTTCCACTCGATTCCGCCAGGTGGCAGAAGGACTAAATTGCCGAATTTCAACTGTGAAGGGGAGGCGATACTTACGCACCGCCCCCCCTCACAGCCCGACGCTTGGTCAGGTTCGCCCGGGCCAGTTAGGTGGCGACTGGACAGCTGAATCTGGCCCCCTGCCAGGAATGGTCCCCGCAGGCCAAAACACGACCTTCAATTAGGCAATGCGCTTCGAAAGGAACAGAAGACCAGCGCACGCACCCAGTGACAATAGTCCAAGCAGTCCAACGAAAGGCAGATTGCTGGCAGTTTGCGGCAGGGCGGCGGCAGGCTCCGCGGGAGCGGGCTCAGCAGCAGCAACTTCCGCGGGAGGAACTTCAACGACGTCGGCTACTGCGACTTCTTCTCCGGTCGGTTTAACGGCGACAATCGGGGCCACTTTCAAAGCTTCGACTGGCGCAGGCAGCTCAACGGGCGTTGCCAATACGGGTTCATCGACAATCTTGGCAAGTTCCAAAGCACGCGTCTTGGGATAGACAAACTCTTCGCCCCAATCGCGTCCGGGATAAAACCACGCGCGGATGGCTTCCGGCTGTCCTTCGCCACGTTCCTTAAAGGTCATCACCGTCTTGGAGGTTGCCTTCAAACGGTAATTGGGAATGGCAAGGATGGTCGTGAAGACATGGTCTTCCGCCTGGTTGAAAATCTGCACAACGTGACGATCCGGCAAATCCATGACCTTAAAAACGTAAGTTCCTGCCGGCAGGATTTGTGCACCAACGCCCGGGACCTCGAAAGGCTCGTCGAACGTCATCGTCGTTTTGCGGTTCCACTCATCCGCCTTGGCGCTGGAGATCGCTGAAACAATCACCAGGCTCAGGCAGAAAATCATTGCTCCTACTTTAAATCGGTCGATCTTTTTCATCAGATTTACCTCGATACTTTCCTGGGGCGTTCGATTCTGCCCCCTAGTTGACTAAACTTGAAAACGAATTCATCAAACACCAGACCAGCGGAAATCCCCGCCCTTTGCTGCCACAGGTAGTCACCACATTGAAGGAGTGAAGAGCCGACTGATAGATCCGAAGATCGGCCGTCGGTTCTGCACTTTCCACTTGCTCAGGTGTTTGGCCGGTACGGTGCAAGGGGAAATCCCCGACCTCACAGACTTGAACTGCCGGCTTCCCCAGTGCGACTCTTGCCAGCGCCGTCAATGCGGCAAAACTCTGCGCCACGACTCCACCCGAGTTCTCCTTTTGGTCCCAAAGACTCACGGAGAGTGCCTCCGTTCCGTCCGGGACAGTAAAGGCAAGAAGACCGCGAAAGTCCTTTTCCTTGCGGAACTGCGGAATGACTTCCTGCTCGAAGGTCCTGGTGAGTTCAAGGTCACAACCAGGACTAACTTTGATGACCATTGCTCGGGCGTACATATCGCTTTCCTCTGAATCTGTGTGCCGCTGCATCTTGCTGTTCTCAGGAGACATCATGGTTATACCTTGTGCTGATTTGAACGTCTGTCCCGCATGGCTCACGCGCCTGGTCAAAATAGCTCAGGCCGAAAGGCGCGGTTGGCACAGGCACTCCTGCCTATTCAGTATGGCCATGGCGTGGTGGGTCGCGCATTGAATGTCGCCAACTTATGCGTCCGGGAGACGGAGCCGTTCAGCGAGCGCGGCAGATACACACATCATTTGCATCCATCTGCGGCCCATCGTCCGTCCATGGGGTATTGTATTTCGAGGTCAATATGATAGTTGGTGTTCTGTCGTTCAGAACCGCGGGGCGGTGCCGAAATGCGCAACATGTCGCCCCACGTGCGTTCGCACCAAGATTGAGTTTTTCAACGCGAAGTTGTTTGGCGTCGCAGATTACTCCATGGCGGCAAGAACTTCATCAACCGGCACGGTTGCGAAGGTTGTAGCGTAGTCGGACATGCCATAGGGAATGATAAGTTGCCGGCCATGCAGAAGACTGCCGCAGGAATAGACCACGTTGGGAACGTAGCCTTCGCGCTCCTCTTTGTTCGGCTTGATCAGCGGTTCGCGAAGGCGACCGATGACCTTGGTGGGATCCTCAAGGTCAAGCAGGAAGGCGCCAATGCAATATTTCCGCATGGGGCCCACGCCATGGCTGATTACCAGCCACCCTTTTTCCGTTTCGATGGGTGAGCCGCAATTACCCAACTGAATGAACTCCCACGGGAACGAAGGTTCAAGAACGAGCTGCATGGTGTGCCAGAAGTGCAGATGGTCAGAAAACATCACATAGATGTTCTCAGCGTCCTGGCGGCCCAGCATTGCATAGCGGCCTTTAATCTTGCGGGGGAAGAGCGCCATGCCTTTATTCTCGACGGCCGGACCGTTGAGCGTGAAAAACTTGAAATAGAGAAAGTCCGAAGTTTCAAGGAACTGGGGCAGAATCATTCTGCCGTCGTACGCGGTGTAAGTGGCGTAATAAGTCGGAGTGCCGTCGTCATCGTGAAAAAGGACAAAGCGGGCGTCCTCAATCCCATTGCTCTGCGAGGGTGTGGCGGGGAACAGCACGCGCTCAGACAAACGCGAGTCGGGCTCAAATTGCACTTCGTAATTCGATTGGGCCAGCATCAGGGTTTCGCGGGCAACGGTTGTGATTTCCTTGTCAGGCACGTGGAGGCGTTGTATTTCCAGACTGACGCAGGTGCGGAGATCATTCATGGTAAAGGTATCGCCCAGACATTTCAAAACCTGCTCATTGAAGCTTCCATCCAGCTTGAGCTCCTTAAGCTTTCGGGCGAACAGAGCCTTCTCGTAAATCGCATTGGAGACCTGCTTGGGCTCAAGGCTGAAGCGCTTGGGCGTGTCGACCGTGATGTTGTTCTCGGCGTCAACAAGCCCGGTGCGAAACGTGATGGAGGAGATGTGTCCTTCCGCCGTGGCTCGCAAGCTCATAACGAAGCGCAGAGAACCGAGCGGGAGGCCCGATTGATCCGGGTGCGGCACTATGGAGGGATTGAACAGAGCCGCGGCCTCCAGTGAAAATTCGTGTGTAAAATATCCCCCCAGCAACAGCATCCGCTCTTCCGAAGCTACCTGGCCGTTCAGCAAATAGGGCCGGATATGATCATATTGCCTTTGGAGGAACCCGCGGACATTGGGGTGGCGGTCGCCAAATTCCTCCATGACCTGCTCCAGAAGCACGTGAACTTCGCTTTCAGGAAGGGCCATGACCCGTGCGCATATTTTGACG
>Ga0302320_10001974_pt1 | contig 48926 bp, 36 predicted proteins | sample Bog_T0_3_FD_202130 | JGI IMG/M metagenome (GOLD analysis project Ga0302320, IMG submission 202130) | Peat permafrost microbial communities from Stordalen Mire near Abisko, Sweden - Bog_T0_3 | ecosystem: Environmental > Terrestrial > Soil > Wetlands > Peat | place: Sweden: Abisko, Stordalen Mire... | reverse complement strand
GGCTGGGATTCCGGTGGCGGCGGTCCACGACGCGCCGAGGTTGGTGGAGTACCAGACTGAGGAGGTGTCTGCGGTGGCCCACACGATGGATGAGCCGTCGGGCGCAATGGCGATTGTGCCTCCACCGGTCGCGGTTCCGGTGGGAATGGCGGCGAATGCGGTCCATGCGATTCCGGCGTTGGTGGAAATCACGCCGTATGGGGTTGCTCCGTTGGTGGCGCGCACCACTGTGGTGGGCGTGTTCTGCTCAAAGTCCATGGAACTCGGCGTGGATGTGGGGTTGGTGAACATTTGCCGCGGGGGTGAGACGGAGAGATTTTGGTGAGCGAATCCGGTAATGTCTCCCATGGCGCTGAGCAGCAGGGTTGGGCCAGAGGGCGGGGCCAGCAGTTCTTCCACCACGGTTTCTTCCACGCCATTGGCTCCGACGGTCCAGTTGACGATACCGGCGGAACTGGCGCTGGGGTCGGCAACGGTCAGGTTGGATGTAGTCCAGATGGTCTGGCCGGTTCCATACATGGCATGGTCGGAGTTGAAGGGGTCAATGACGATGGAGGTTGCCCAGTTGCCGGTGGAGACGTTCAGGGGAGTTCCATTGGCCTCGGTGGGAGTTGTTTCGCCGAAGGCCAGCCATGGAGACAGGCTGTCGTCGTGCGTGGCGAGATTCGGAGACATGGAGGGGTTGCCGGGATTCTTCACGGAGGAGACGTCGCGCCAGGTTGCGCCGTCGTCGCTGGAGCGATAGATCACGTCGCCAGTGGGCCAGTATTGGTCGAGCGTGCCCAGCAGCAGAACTCCCGCGTGGCTTGGATCGACGGCCAGGCCGCCGTAACCGTTGGAGTTGTCGATGGTAAGAGTCGCGTTGGGCAGGGTGATCCGGGTCCAGGTTCCCGAGGTCCATGTGCCTACGGTGGGCTGGAACTTCCAGAGCTGGCTGGCGTTCATGGAGCCGGGGCCTTGCTGGTCGCCATAGAGGACGTAGATTGCTCCGTTGGGACCCAGAACCGCGTGCAGAGGCGCCAGGGGAGTGGCCGCGCCAACGGACGATGGCTGGCCGGAGACCGGTGCGAATGTACTTGAAGCGGAGCCACCCTTGGTGGTGACATAAAGGCCGACAGGGTCGCCGCTCATGCCGGTTCCGGCAACAGCGGCATAGATGGCTGGAGTAGCCGTGCCCGAGGAGCCGCTGGCCTGAACGGGCAGCACCGAGACTACGCCCGATCCATTGTTGGTGGTGGTCACCGGCAGGCCGATGACCTGGGTCCAGGCTGCGCCGGAGTTGGTTGAGATTTGCAGGCCGGCGAGGCGCGTCCCGAAGTAAACCGTGGCGGGCAGATTCGGATCGACGGCAATCCGCTCGCCGGTGTTGCGGCCGTTGTCGTTGGAGCCATTCTTGAAAGGCAGCGGCACGGTGGTGAAGGTGTTGCCCTGGTCAGTGGAAACGAGCATGGCGCCGTTGCCGTCCCAGTTTTCAGCGGCGTACATGCCCACGGCGATGTAGAGATTGTTGGCGTTGGTGGGGTCGAGACCGATGGCTTCTACGCCGATTTGCCACCAGTTTGCGCGGGTTGTCCAATCGAGTAGCGGGACCCACTGGGTGTCGTTCGGACCCCAGCGATAAGCGCCGCCCACGTCGGTCCGGGCATACATCAGATTTTGAGTGGTGGGGTGGAAGTAGAGGCCGGTGACATACCCGCCGGCAACAACCTTGACGTTGGTCCATGCATAGGATGGTGGCGGTCCGGCGGTCACCGTAAGACTGACGGAATCGGTAGCGGAGGTGTAGTCGGTGGTGTCGGTGGGCGTAAACGTAACGGACAGCGTGACCGGGCCGGCGGTAGAAAGCGCGGTTCCCGCGGCGGGCGAATAAACGAAGGCGCCCGCTACGCTGGCCGTGGCGTCCAGTTGCGTTGCGCCGAGCACGGTTCCAACCGGGACCGAAGCTGGCGTGGACCAGGTAATGGTGGGAGTTGCCTTTACCGCGGTGACTGTGATGGACACGCTGGCCGAGGCGCTGTTGTAGTCGGTGGTGTCAGTGGGCGTGAAGCTTACGGAAAGTGTGTTGGTTCCCACGGTGGACAACACGGCGCCCGCCGCCGGCGTGTAGACAAAACTGCCGGGCTCGCTCGCGGTGGCATCCAATTGGGCTGATCCCAGGACCGTTCCAGCGGGAACCGAAGCCGGCGTGGCCCAGGTGATGGTGGGGGTGGTCTTGACGACAGGGGAACTGCCGGAGGAACCACTTCCGCCGCAGCCTGCAAGATGGCCGGCGATGAGAAGGGACAGCGCGAAGTTAGAAGACAGGATGGAAGCCCTGGGGCTGAAAACCTTTACATTCATTTACAAAACCTCAAGAATCTCGATGGTCCGGAAGCCGAAATCGGTTGACCGGTAAAACTATAGCCGCTGGAGGCGTCGCTTAGCAAATCGATTTGGCAGCCCAGAAAACGAGGGAGAATCGCGGGAAATTGTGGCATTGAGCCGTTTGGACAAGCGGGCAGTCGGGCTGGATTTCCGAGTGGCGTAAAATAGAGAAATTGCCAATGTCCATCAGCAATCCAAATCTGCCCAAGTCGGTTATTGCGCTTCGGACGTACACGGGGCAGGTGTTCCTGCACGATTTGCTGGCCGGGATCACCGTCGGGCTGGTGGCACTGCCGCTGGCTATGGCGTTTGGAATTGCATCCGGGGTGACGCCGCAGGCGGGTCTTTATACGGCGGTGGTGGCAGGCTTTCTTATCTCGGCTCTGGGCGGTTCAAGGACGCAGATCGGCGGACCCACCGGGGCATTTGTGGTGATTGTGGCGGGGATTGTGGCGCGGTTCGGGATGAGCGGCCTGGCCATGGTTACGCTGATGGCAGGCATCATTCTGCTGGCCATGGGGTTGACCGGTCTTGGCTCGGCAGTCCGATTTATACCGCGCATGGTTGTGATTGGCTTTACAAACGGCATTGCCGTACTGATCGCTTCCACGCAGGTGAAGGACTTTTTCGGATTACGAACCGGGCCTGTGCCCAGCGAGTTTCTACCCCGCATGAAACTGCTCGCGGAGCATTTTGCAAGCCTGACGCCGGCTGCGCTGGGACTGGGGTTGGGCGCGTTGGCGATTCTGCTGCTGTTGCCACGAATTACCAGGCGGGTTCCGGCGTCGATTGTTGCCGTTGTAGTTTGCACGGCGGTCTGTTGGTTTTTCCACTTGCCGGTGGAGACGATTGGAAGCAAATTTGGCGGGATCCCTCGTGGGCTTCCACCCTTCGCGATTCCGGATTTTCACGCCGAGCATATTCTTCCCCTGATTCCTTCGGCATTTACCGTGGCGCTGCTGGCCGCGCTTGAGAGCATGCTCTCCGCCGTTGTTGCCGACGGAATGACGGGCGACCGGCACAACTCGAATGTGGAACTGGTGGCGCAGGGAATCGCCAATATTGTGTCGCCACTGTTCGGCGGGATTCCGGCTACCGGGGCGATTGCCCGCACGGCCACGAATATCCGCGCAGGCGGACGAACGCCGGTGTCGGGCATGGTTGCCGCGGTGACATTGCTGCTGATCCTGCTGGTTGCCGCGCCGCTGGCCAGCTATATTCCATTGGCCGCGCTGGCCGCTGTGCTGTTTGTGGTGGCTTACCGGATGGGCGAGTGGCAGGAGATTGGCGCCATTTTGCAGATGGACCTGACGGCTATTTCAGTGTGGCTGGTGACTTTTGCTCTCACGGTGTTTGCCGATCTCACGGTTGCGGTTGCTGTTGGCATGTCGCTGGCCGCGCTGCTGTATATCTACCGGATTGCCGAAACCACCACCGTGTCGCCGGTTACGGACGAGTACATTCGCGATGGTTTGCCGCATGTTCTGCAGGGGCGAATTCTGCCGCCATATGTGACTTTGCTGAGAATTCACGGGCCGTTCCTGTTTGGGACGACTGAAAAGCTCGTGGAAGCGACGGTGAATGTGGAAGCCTTCTCCGATGTGGTGATTCTGCGGCTGCGCAATATGACGGCGATAGACGCCACCGGGATCCACGCGATTGAGACGTTTGCCAAGCGCCTGCATGAATCAGGCAGGACAATGCTGCTTTGCGGCGCGATGCAGCAGCCTTCGAAACTGCTGAATGGGCCGCGTTTCCTTGATCGGGTGGGCCGCGAAAACATTATGCCAAATATTCAGGCTGCGCTGGATCGAGCTAAGGAAATTCACGCCGAGCGAGAGGCGTTGGCCAGTTGACCGGGCGGGCAACTCGAAGACTTCTGTCAAACAGATGCGCCGTTCTCCCACGGGTTGATGACTGGCACGCCGGCCGCCTGGAACGGGGCTATATCGCGCGTGGCAACTGAATAGGCATGGACGGCGGCGATGGAGGCGATCTGGCAGTCGGCCACTGAGATGGAATATCCCTTCGCCGCCGCGCGGCTTCCCAACAGGGCGAAAGCGATTGCTGCTTCGCGACCGAATGGGAGAAAGCGGCCGGCAAAAAGTTTGGCTTGCAACGATTGCATGGCCACTTCCATGCCGCGCTTTCGCCTGCCCACCGGTAGAAGCGCAATACCGATCAGTACTTCAGAGAGAACGGTAGCGGTGAGATAAAGGGTCTCCGGGTCCTGCGCGTCGAGCCAGCGAGTCACAGCTGGATCGGCCCGCGGCTTCAGAGGTTCCGAAATAACGTTTGTGTCGAGGACGATCATTCAAATTCCGCTGGTTCGATTGGCCTTCGATCACGCTTCAGGTTGAGATCGATGCCCCCGTATCGGCGGCCGAAAGCAGCCAGTTCGGAGCCGATTTTGAGCCTCGGTTTTGGCGAGACGGCTGCGACCAGGATGTGGCGAATCTCGGCCTCGGTGCTGCGCCCATTCAGTGCGGCGCGCACTTTGAGTGCGTTGTGGGTTTCCTCGGAAAGGTTACGGACAGTTACGGCAGGCATGAGGCGCCACCTCTCTTAGTCCAATTTGATATCAATGATAGCATAATGCAGGTAATGATAGCCAGACGGAGGGTCTGATCGAGAGAATCTGCGGTTTGCGTTTCCAATGGAGCCTACGCCGCCATTGCCTGCGCCAGCCGGCGGACGGTGAGAACGGTGATGTCGTCCTCCTGGCCGAAGGCCTTGGCTGCGTCGGCAATGTAGAAGGCGGATTGGTTGCTGAGGTTGTGGACGCGATCGAAGCCGAAGAGCTCGCCGGATGGCTGGCGCGCTTCCACCACACCGTCGGACATGAGCAGAATGCGGTCGCCGGGGTGCAGATAGAGCCGGAGCTCTTCGTAGTTCACATCCGGAACAACACCCAGGGGCAGTCCGCCAGGCAAAGCGATCTCCTGACTATTGAGATAGGGCGGCAAATGGCCAGCATTGGCCATTACCAGTTCTCCGTTGGCCGAAAACAAGGCGGCCTGGCAGGTGGTGAAGCTCTCACTGCCGGTGAGAACGCGGTTCAGGGCCTCGAGTATCCTTGCCGGGCTCCGCTCGGGAGTACGACGCAGCGCGCCCATCAGCATGGAGACGTTCATGGCCGCCTTGAGCCCCTTGCCGGCTACGTCGCCGATGACTACCAGGAGGCCGCCGTCGCCGGTGGATTGAACATGGAAGAAGTCGCCGCCAACCTCGGCGGCCGGGGTGTAGATCGAGTCAACCTCAAAGCCGGGAGTAACGAGCTTTTCGTTGGGGATCATTAATTCCTGGACGCTGCGGGCTGCGGCAAGCTCGCCGGAAGCTCGTTCCTGATCGCGCTGTACGCGGAGAAAGCGGGTGAAGATGATGACGACAATGGCAAGGATGCCGGTGAAGTCGGCAATGGATGCGAAGTGGATGGGGACAGGTCCTGCCTGGATGGTGAGGGGCGAGCGATAGGGTCCGCCGCCGAAATCGCTGATGACTGCGGTGAGCACGAATTCCGCGAGCCCCACAAGGCTCAGCAGGAGCGGAATGAGCAGCAGGCCTGCCTCAAAGTTTCTGCGCAGCGTTGCTCTGATCAGGGTTGCAAATATAAAGATTACCCAGCCCGCGAGCCACAGTAAGCTCAACCCGATGATGATGACCAGGGCGATCGCAATTACATCCTGGCTGATGGTGCGTGTGCCTCGCCCGATGAGAAGCAACACCGGGCCGGAAGCGATGAGGATTGGCGAAGAGTAGCGCAGCAGCTTGATGTGCCAGCGAGGGTGCAGAGAAAGGAAGGAGATCAGGAACTCAAAGTAGAGGTAGGCTGAGATGAAGAGCAACTCCAGAACCGTGGCCGCATACCAGAGCCGGTCGAGGCGTGCCGAGCTGCCGGCCAGTTCCACGAAGCCGATAGGCGCCTGAACCAACTCATGCAAGGCCAGCCACAGGTACTCAATGTGCCCCTTTTGAGTGAAGTAAAGGACGAGCAGGAACAGAGCGAGCACCAGGAGCAGGATGGAGTTGACCACCCTGGGCAAGCGCTCGAAAAGGCCGTGCGTGTTCCACAATTCAAGGCGATGCTCGAGGTCTTCGCGGTTTCCAAGGCGCAGGGAGCGAACGGAGAAAAAGGAGGTATAAGCCGCGGCGCCAAAAGGAAAGTAGGGGGTGCGAACCACGAGAACCAGGTTGGTCTCATTGGGAGGGATGTTGAGGTTATAGAGCCGGGAGATCTGCTGATAGTTTTGCGGAGCGTTGCCGTTTGGGCCTTCCGCGGAAATCTCCTGGCCGTTGGCGAAGACATCCGCTCCGGGGCCGGCTGAACTGGTGAGGGACATGGGGGTGTTTTCCGAGACGGGCAGTTCCACCAGCAGTGCCAGTGGGCCATGATCGGGGGCCAGCCTGATATGAAGCCTGAACCAGGCAAACGGACGCTGGCGCCCCTTGGGGGGCTCAACGTCGCCGGTATGCGGTGCCTTGCCGGCGCCGGCATGGTGATCTGCGTCCGGGACGTCGGGGAAAGCCTCCTCGGCGTCGCGAATGTCCCATGTACTGTCGTCGAAATCGGGCGCTGCCGCAGCGCTGTCACCTGTGATGCCGACGCGCCAGCCTCTCTTCAGTACCAGCGGGGAGCCCACGTTCGACGCGTCAAAGGCGATCTCGGGAGATTTCTGGACATCGGCCAGAACCGGCCGAGCATGCTGGTGACCGCCAAACAGCGTGCCAAGCGAAGGTGCGGGAGGCGGGTGGGATGGCTGGGCATGGCTCTGCATGATAAGGCAGAAGGCTAGGGTTGCCAGGCTCAGGACGTTGCGGCGCAAGAATCCTCCACACTTCGGTGTGTTCTTCACTTTAATTCAGACGGGTAATAGCTCCAAGAAGAACGTTTCGAGCCCCTTGGTGGATCGGAGAATAGAAGGGAGATTTGTTGAGCGCGCAAAGGCGATTTGGCTAGCGCGTTGGAAATATTCTTCCCTTCTGTTGCCAAACAGGAGGATACTAGCGTCTAAAGAAGCAAGCGGAGCGGGCAATGCGGCACGATCGGCAGGCCGAGCTGGAGGCGGGGGTCATGAATACAAATTGGAAGAGTTTGAGAGCAGCGATGCTGGCATGCTTGGTGCCGGCGCTCGCCACCGGACTGTGGTCACAGTCCTCGGGTCAAACTACGACTCCGGCAAACACGCCGCAGGCCAGCCAGACTCAGACCTCAGGGGCGCAGGCTCCGACGCCAGCGCCGGGAACGACCCCGGTGGGGAGCGACACTCCCGCGGCGGACCCAGCCAGCAAGCCGGCAGCGGCGAATCAGGCGAGTCAATCTGGGGTGGGAACATCGCCGGTTGGGAGCGACACTCCGCCATCGAGTACGCCGGGTAAGACGCCGGCGCCGGGAACGACTCCCGTGGGAGGGGACACTCCGGCTGCCGCAACGGCAGTGGATCCGCAGAAGGTGATTGAGCCGGGAAGCCAGAAGGTCAACATCAAGGCGGGCAGCATCGACGATGTGAATGCGGTGGGCAATCGCGATATCGGAGCTCGCGGCCTGGGGAATTGGTACTCGGTGGACACCGAGATCAAGATGGGCAAGATGTACGCCTCGGAGATCGAGAAGAGCACCAAGTTCATCACCGATCCGGTGGTCGTGGAATATGTGAATCGCGTCGGCCAGAACATTGTGAAGAACTCCGATTGCAAGGTGCCGTTCACGATCAAGATCATCGATTCGGACGTGATCAACGCCATGGCGCTGCCGGGCGGATTTTTCTATGTCAACTCCGGGCTGATTTTGAATGCCGACGAGGAAGCGGAGCTGGCCGGGGTGATGGCTCACGAGACGGCTCACGTTTGCGCTCATCACGCGGTTCGCGAACAGACCCGCATGAACTACGCCCAGGTGGGGATGATTCCGCTGATCTTTATCGGCGGCTGGACGGGCTACGGAATTTACGAGGCTGCGTCGCTGGCGGTGCCGATTACGTTCCTGCAATTCTCTCGCGAATTCGAGGCGCAGGCCGACTACCTGGGCGTGCAATACATGTACCGCGCCGGTTACGATCCGCAGGCATTCATCGCCTTCTTTGAGAAGATTCAGGCGCTGGAAAAGCGGAAGCCCGGCATGGTGGAGAAGGCCTTCTCGGACCATCCGCAGACTCCGGACCGGATTTTGCATTCTCAGGAGGAGATTGCGCGGATTCTGCCTGCCAGGGACGAATACACGGTGACGACCTCGGAGTTCGACGACGTCAAGGCGCGGCTGGCGCGGATTGAGAACAAGCGCCGGCTGGTGGATTCGAAGGACACGAAGAAGCCGTCGCTGCGGCGGGCCAGCACGGGGAACGACCCGAACAGCACCTCGACAACTTCAAGCACGGATCCGAATTCGACCAATTCCGACGACGGGCCGCCGACACTGCATCGGCGGGACGACCAGAACTAAGGTTGGCGCGGGAACCGGTGCGATTGGACGGGGCGCGGTGTTTGGCCGCGCCGCCGGCAATGGAGCCATCCGGGAATAGATAAGTTGAGCTTTTTCAAAGCGGGAGATTTTTCGCCGACTTCGACGATGCACCATCTGACCCAACAGCCCAAGTGATTGTGTGTGGCTTTTTCGCGAACCCAATGGACGGGGTTTTGGATTGGATAGGGCTGTTTGGGCTTGCCGGTGCGGGAAGTTGAAATCCCATGAATTTCCTCTAATTACCGGAAAACCCTTGAAATGACAGGCGAAACCGCGTTATATACAAGAGTACAGGCAGATTTGCCGGAATCCCCCTTCAGCAATCTCTCCTCTCAGGAGGCAGTATGCGCAGCGCCGCAGCCCGATCCAACTTGCTGGTTCCCGAGGTGCGCGAAGTTATGGATATTCGCCAGGCCTCGGACTACCTTGGTATCTCTCCCGATACGCTTTACAAGTACGCGTCGGAAGGCTTTGTGCCGGCGTTCAAGCTGGGCAACCGCTGGCGGTTCAAGCGTTCGCGGCTTGACGAGTGGATGGACCGGCAGTCGGATATGCATGCGGCCGAGGCGGAAGCCGAAATCGATCAGGGGCAGAAGAAGCCGGTGCGGGGGGCGTTTTGAAGACAGGGACCAGTTCAGCTCCCGAAGGATGCTCCTGGAGGGTGGCCAACGTCAATGTGCGATGCCGATTCCGACGTTGAATTCGTAAACAACATTGCTCCGAATGTGATTGCTGTTCTTGAGAAGGAGCACTTTTTCGAACGCTTGGACGATCAGTTTTGTCCTGCTGATCCATCTGGTGAGCCCACCAGGTGCGGGCACTCCTTTGAGATATCGGTGGGCATTCTCCGCGAACTTGGAATGGATTCGGATGACGTTGAGGATGTGCTTGCAGTGCTGTCATCAAGGGGTGCTTGTTGCGATTGCGAAGTGCTCTATAACGTCGCTGAAGAAAGCCAGTTCAAGTCTCAATACTGGAAGGCTCGCGCATTGAATCTGGGAAAGAGCAATCCGCATTCTGATGTCGAAGAGAACTGACTTCTTCCGCTAAGAAGCGCGGCTATGAATTCGCAAAACTGTTAAAATAGATAGAGAGGAAGGCAACATGACTGCCACAACTGCTCCAATCGTTCCGCTCACTCCAGCAGAGCTGGATGACCGTCGTCTGGCAGTCGAAAACACGATCGGCACCATGCGGATTGAAGACTTGGAACCTGACGAAACGACCAAGCAAATCCTCAGCCGCTACGCAAGCGGCGAAATTGATCTCGCTGAGACGAACCACCTGTTGGACGAAGACAGTAGCTCTGTCCTCTGACGGACATGGCAAAGGGTAGTCCGTCATCTTCCGACCCGCACTTTGACTATAAGCACGATATTCTTAGGAATGTTCCAGGATTCACCGATCAAACGAAGCTCGACACCTTCGAGCGCAAGGGAACTGCAAAGGCCATCCTCAACCTGCAAGTCGATCCAGTAAGAGGTCGCTTCAATTCGGCTCACCTAAGGCAGATTCACGCCCGCATCTTCGAGCGCATCTATCCGTGGGCAGGCGAGTTCCGCCAGGTCAACATGAGCCGCGCGGCGTCCTACCCCTTTGCGGTGGTTCAATTCCTGGAAAAGAACCTCGAAAGCACCGTGGCGAATCTCGCTGCTGAAAACCATCTGAAAGGGCTGGATGCGGACACCTTTGCCCATCGCGCGGCGTATTATCTTGGCGAGTTGAACTCGATCCATCCTTTTAGAGAAGGCAACGGACGCACCCAACGCGAATTCATTCGTCAACTGGGTTCCGAGGCCGGCTACTCCATCAACTGGAGTCGGGTAACCCGCGAACAAATGTACAACGCATCCGTCGAAAGCCACAATCTGGGGAAGAACGCCGAGTTCGCCGCGGTCATCCGTAGCGCGATTGAGCCACCACGATGATCTGAAGGTCATTGAACCGGTATGGCATTCATGATCCCGAATCCCTGCTCCTCAACCCCTGTTATCCTCAATGAGTGGACCATCTTCGCCGCATCGGGCAACTTCGCCGCCGCTTAACAAAAGCTGGCCTGCCTGGGATTATCGTTACACACCTTCCCGACCTTCGCTATCTCTCTGGATTCACGGGCTCGAGCGGCGCGCTGGCCGTTACGCGCCGCGCCGCGCGTCTGTTTACCGACGGGCGCTACACCGCGCAGGCAGCGGAAGAGGTGAAGGCCGCGCAGGTGGAGATTGTTGCATCTGGGCCGGCCGTTGCCGCGGTGGAGTGGCTGGCGGCGCAATCGGGTGTCGAGTTTGGGGGGTTCGATCCGGCCCGTACTACCGTGGCCGAACTGGCGCGATGGAAGGCTGCGCTCCCCTCCAAGATTCGACGCGGGTTTTTTTCCGCACTGCCGTCTCCGCTGGTTGAGACCCTGCGCCAGGTAAAGGACGAAGACGAATTGGCATTGATGCGCGAGGCGGCGCTGCTGGGCTGCAAGCTCTTCGAGCATATCCTGGGCTTCATACGGCCGGGCATTCGGGAAATCGAGGTCGCCGCGGAACTTGAACACCGGGCGCGCCTGCTGGGTGCTGAAGGCATGTCGTTTGATACCATCGCCGCCGCGGGCCCGCGCTCGGCTCTGCCCCACGGACGCGCAACCGGCGCGGTGCTGCCCAGGCGGGGATTCCTGACCCTCGACTTCGGTGTTATTCTCAAAGGTTATTGCTCGGATATGACGCGCACCGTACACTTGGGAAGGCCCAGGGAAACGGAGCGCGACACATACCTTGCAGTGCTGGAAGCGCAGGAGGCCGCAATTGCCGCGGTGGCGGCGGGCGTAAGCTGCGGGGAAGTGGACGAGGCCGCCCGAAGCGTATTGCGCAAATCGAATCTGGCAGAGGCATTTACACACTCAACCGGCCATGGCGTGGGGCTGGAGATTCATGAGCCGCCACGCATTGGCGCCGGACAGACAACCAGGCTGCTTCCCGGCATGGTTGTTACCATTGAGCCGGGAGTTTATTTGGCGGGGCGGTACGGAATTCGCATTGAGGATATGGTGAATGTAACAAGAACCGGAGCCGAGGTGCTGACGCCCTCTCCGAAAGCACTGATTGAGCTTTGAACTGATTTGAAGAAGACAAGAAGAAGCTGATCCCAGCTGATTGTGGGAGAGTTAAGGAACGAATGAATCCACTGAATCCAGAAGATATCCACGACCTGAAAGAACTGATCGAGTTCCTGAAGGAAAATCAGGTTGCCGAATTCGAGTTGGACCGAGGCGAATTCAAGGTAAGGCTCAAGTTCAACCAGCCGGAAGTTACCCAAGGCGGGCTGTCGGACTTGGCAACTTTGCTGGCGGGAGCTCGGGGCGGCGCGGCTCAGCCGGCAAGCAACACGGCAGTGGCTTCGCCCGCGGCTGTAGAGTCGGCTACTGATCCGCTTGCCGGCCTGCACGTGGTGAAGTCGCCCATTGTCGGCACCTTTTATGGCTCGCCTTCCCCAGGCGCCTCGCCATTTGTCTCCATTGGCGAACACGTGGCAAAGGGCCAGGTGATCTGCATTGTCGAAGCCATGAAGCTGATGAACGAAATCGAATCCGACGCCAGCGGCGACATCGTCAAGTGTTTTGTTTCCAACGGCCAGCCCATCGAGTTTGGGCAACCTCTTTTTTCCGTCCGACTGAGTTAGGGACCTGAATGTTTCGTAAAGTACTGGTTGCCAATCGCGGCGAAATTGCGCTGCGCGTTTTGAATGCCTGCCGGGAACTCGGCATCCGCACCGTCGCCGTCTACAGCGAGGCCGACCGCAACTCGCTGCATGTGCGCTTTGCCGATGAGGCCATCTGCATTGGTCCGCCGCGCCTGGCGGACAGCTATCTGAACGTGCCCGCAGTGATCTCCGCCGCTGAAATCGCCGATGTGGAGGCGATCCATCCTGGTTATGGACTACTGAGCGAAAACGCCAACTTCGCTGAAGTCTGCCGGGCTTCGAACATCAAATTCATCGGCCCGCCGCCTGAGGTTACCCGCCTGATGGGGGAGAAAGAGAAGGCGCGTCAGGCCATGAAGAAGGCCAAGGTCCCGATTCTTCCGGGTTCGGATGGGGTGATCTTCACCGCCGAAGAGGCGCAGGACGAGGCCAGGGCAGTTGGCTACCCGGTGATTTTGAAAGCCAAGGCAGGCGGCGGCGGGCGGGGCATGAGAATTGTGCGGACGCCGGAGGAGTTGCCGAATCTGTTTCATGCGGCGCATACCGAGGCGGCAAACGCATTTGGCAATGGCGAGCTTTACATGGAGAAGTTTATTGAGCAGCCTCGCCACATTGAGTTCCAGGTGCTGGCCGATGAGCATGGCAGCGTCGTGTCGCTGTTTGAGCGGGAATGCTCGATCCAGCGGCGGCACCAGAAGCTGATTGAAGAAGCTCCGTCCCTGCAGGTCACACCGGATATGCGCGAGGAGATCGGCAAGACGCTTTGCCGCTGCCTGAAGGAGATCGGATATCAAAACGCAGGCACGGTTGAGTTCCTGATGGACGCGGACCGGCAGCTCTATTTCATCGAAATGAATACCCGCATCCAGGTGGAACACCCGGTGACCGAGGCGATTACCGGCATCGATTTAGTGAAGGCACAGTTGCGTATTGCCTCGGGAGAGCGGCTGGAAACGATTCTGCCGCCGAGCCTGGGGATTCGCGGCCACGCGATCGAATGCCGCATCAACGCCGAGCATCCGCAGAAGTTTACGCCTTCGGCGGGACAGATCACTGCTTTCAACGTTCCCGGCGGCAATGGCGTGCGCGTGGATACGGCGCAGTATGCCGAGGGAGTGGTGCCGCCCTACTACGACTCGCTGATTGCCAAGCTGATTGTGCACGGAGTGGATCGCGCGGAGGCGATCGCCAAGATGGATCGCGCGCTGAGCCAGTTTGTGGTGCAGGGAATCGAGACATCGATCCCTTTGCACCGGGGCATCTTTGCGGATGCTGAATTTCAAGCCGGCGAATTCGACACGGGGTTCATGGAGCGGTTCCTGGCCAGGGGATCGGCGGGATAGGCAGCGGACCGGGGGCTGGTTCAATTTCATTCCGGCCCGTGAGTTGGCCATAACCGAGGCTGACCTGATCCCGTCAAATTGAGTACATGCAAAGGTTTTCTGTCGGAGTAGAATTCCACGCAGGTGGAATCTTCGCTAGGATGCGCACACGGATGGGTTGGGGACAGCAGCCTGTCTCTGTGCGAGCTTTTCCATCCGACTGACAAACATGTGCTGCGAACCGGGGTTACAAATGACAGAACACAGCAAGGCATTACCGAGTGCATGGATCGTCGAAAAAGCTGCAATCCGTTGGTTTTCAGCAGTATCTTTCTTATTTTTTGCTTCGGTGGTCTACGGCCAGGCCGCGACGGGAAATCAATCGCCCCCCGTGGAGCCCGTTCAGGCTCCCGGCATCACCACCAACGTCAATGAAGTTTCTCTGGACATCGCCGTCCACGATAGGCGGCACAACCTTGTTACCGACCTGAAGCCGGAAGACCTGGTGGTTACCGACGACAACGTTCCCGTGAAGCTGACCGGGTTTCACCTGGTGAGCGGGGATGCGGCCGCGGCCAGAGGGCACGTGGTCACGTTTTTGTTCGACTCCTTCCATGGTCCGACAGCGAGAAGCGCGCGAATCATCGCCGAGAGGGTTCTGGGAGTGCTTCCCACTGCGGGCTACTCTTTTGCGGTTTTGGAGTTTGCCAACCGGCTCACGCTGATGCAGAGCTTCTCCGACGACCGGCCAACGGTTGAGCAGGCAATTCACGTGGTCACGGAGAGCCAGCCGATTACCGCGACCTCAGCGCTCAGCCTGGATGTGACCATGATGAACGACCGAGCCGCGGATGAGGCCAGAATGAAGGCTTCAACGGTTGCGGAGAAGAACATGATCGCCGTGGCTCAGACGGGGGTGGACGTCGCCGGCCGTCACGTGGGGGCGAAGGAACGGTCTTTGGCGCAGACTCTGCTTACCGCGCTGAACGATTCGCAGTCCAACGCGCAGGAAGAGAAAACGGGACTATCCTTTGCCGGGTTGCTTGCACTGGTTCGGTCGCAGCAGACCATTGGCGAAAGAAAGGTAATCATCTATTTCACCCAGAACCGGCAGTTGGACAAAGACTCCAAGAAGATGCTGGAGACGATTTCCGGCGCGGCGGCACAAGCGGGCGTCACCATCTATACGGTGGACATGGAAGCCATTGCCCCGGGTGGCAAGCAATTGGACAACGCCAATTTGCACGCCGGGCAGCAACAGTTTGTCGATAAGCCTCAGCAGCCGAATGCAACGCCGGCAGAGCTCGTTCCTCAGGGTCCCCCACCAGGAGCAGGCTCCGCTGGAGGCGTCCAGAACGGTGGGTTCGGATCGGGAGGATACGTCTGGACTCAGCAGGATGACATCAGGGTGATGACTGACTTCAGCCGCAACGGCCCTGAGGACCTGACCGATCCGTTTGCCGATTCGAAGAGCCCCATGGCGGATTTTTCAAAGGCCACGGGAGGAGCTTACATCGACGGGCAGAACTCTACGAAGAAACCGCTGGAGCAGATGGTTCAGGATTTGACGACCTACTACCAGGCTTCGTATGTGCCACCCTTCACGGATTATGACGGGAAGTTCCGAACCATCCATGTGAAGCCGCTGCGGACTGGAATGGAGATTCAGACCAAGACGGGTTACTTTGCCCTTGCCGCCGATGCGGAGGGCGGAATTCAACCGTTCGAAGCGCCGCTGCTGAAGGCGCTGGCTGAGCCCGAGTTACCCACGGGGCTTAAGTTTCATGCGGCCGTTCTGCGGTTTGGAGACCTGCCCGATGGAAACACAAGCACGATTGGAGTTGAAGTGCCGATCGCGGAGCTGGAAGCGAAGCGGGACGCGAAGAGCAATCTATCCTCGGCGCATGTTTCCATCGTTGTGCAGATCAAGGATGTGAGCGGGACGGTGATCGAACACTACAGCAAAGACATTACCAAGCGTGGCGCAGCCGAGACACTGGATCGCGACCGGACGGCAACCTTAGCTTTGGAGCGGCATTTTGTCACCACTCCCGGCAAGTACACGATGGAGGTTGCGGTTCTGGATCAAAACAGCGGAAAGGAAGGCGCAGAGCGGACCGAATTCGAGATTCCCGACCGGGCCGGTTCACTTTCGTTGAGCGATATGGTTCTGGTGCGCGCGGTTGATGGCGCTTATGAAGAGCAGGTCGATCCATTGGAGCCGCTTCGCTACGGACACCGGAAAGTGACACCCAACCTGACAGGGGAGATGCCGGTCAACGACAAGGATGTGTCGATGTTCTTCATTCTGCATCCCGATCCAGCCTCAAGCGAGCCGGCCAATCTGGAGATGCAGTTGATCCACAACGGCAAGGCGGGCCGGCGCATCCCGCTGCTGCATGTGGATGGCGAGCGTGGGCCGATACCCTACCTGGCCAACGTGAAATCCCATGCTCTTGCGCCCGGAGTGTATGAAGTAAAGGCGTTCCTGAGCCAGGGCGGTAAGACGACCGAAGAGTCGGGTACGTTTCGCGTGGCGGGGACGCCGGGCACGGAAGCCGCAAATGCCGACTCGAGTTGGTTTGAAGGCGCGTCGATCGGCGCGGACACGGGAGACCAGCCCACAGCGGCCCCATCGAAGCCGCCCAGCGAGTTGGCCATTGTAGCGCTCGCAAAGCCGGTCGCGGCTCCAACAGCGGACGCAGCGGGCAAGCTTATCGAGGACGCCAGGCAGCGCGCCCTGGACTTCAACGAAACCCTGCCTAACTTCACCTGCACTGAAGTTACCAAGCGCTCCGTTGATTTTAGCGGAGATGGAAAATGGAGAACCAGAGACACGCTTACCGAGTTACTGAGTTATCGCGAGCGGGTGGAAACGCGGACCATGCTGGAGGTGAACGGCAACGCCAGCCACACGGATCGCGGGGCGATGAAGGGTGTATTTTCGGCCGGAGAGTTCGGCGGCGTTCTGCAGGCGGTGTTTCGCGATGAGTCAAAGGCCGATTTCAAGTGGAAGGAGACCGACTCGCTAAACGGCGGAACGGTCGAGGTCTATGACTATCATGTCGATGCCGGCAATTCCACGTTTTCGGTGACGGGATCGGGAGGCAAGCAGGTCAAGGTTGGATTCCATGGCCGCGTGTTTATCGACAGCGCCACGCGACATGCACGGCGGGTGACGTTGACTGCCGACGATCTGCCGACGAATTTCTCCACGCACGCTACATCCATCGGCGTGGACTACGACTATGTTCCCATCAACGGACTGAAGTATCTGGTGCCGGTGAGCGCGGAACTGGAACTGAAACAGGGACTGCACGAAGCCATGGTGAACACCATGGAGTTCCGGGATTACAAGCGTTTCGGGTCCAATGATCCGAAACCGGGGTCAGCGCCTGAATAGAAGCCTTCTTGTGCAGCGGAATCTTCACGAGGTGGCCGCATCCGCTTCCTCAATCGAGGCGGCCATGGGAAAGTGGTTGCGCCCAGGGATCGTTCGTTAATAGTTCCTGTGGGTGCGCTGCAAGGAGCTTGATCGATGAGAGGTTGGCCGAAGCGCGGCATATTTCTTGCCTGTGTTGTGGTCACTTTGTGGGTTGGGACAACGCGAGGGTGCGCGCAGCAGGAGGTCCCGTCAAAACCAGTCTCAGTCGGAGCCCAGGCGGCGAGAGTCGTATTAAAACACTATGCGCTGAATCCGTTCGCGCTGGATCCAAAGACAAGTCAGCCTTTGCCCAGCAACGGAAACTGGTCGATCGGGAAGACGACTCCAGCCTCTTGTCCCCAGATCGGGCCGCCATGTGTCGAGGTTTTTTACGATGTGCCTGCTGAATCAGTGCGGTGCTCCTGGGTGGTGCTGCTAAACGCCGATGGCGCCGACGGGGCGTTTCTCGACGAGAATGACGATGCCGAGCGCTACTTGATGCGGGTCGTTTCGAAGACTGAGGCGTTGGCGCTGGTAAGTACCCGCAAAAATCCGGTTTATCCCCCGATAGCGATCGCGGCGAAGGTAACCGGAGAAGTGGTTGTTGAGGCGGTTGTTGGCAAATCGGGTGACGTGCAGAAAACACTTGTAGTGAGCGGCCCACCGATGTTGACCATGGCGGCATCCCAGGCGGCGCAAAGCTGGAAATTTAAGCCAATGATGGTGGGTACAAGGGCTGTGCCATGCGAAGTTAAGCTCGTATTCAGCTTCAAGAACTTCGTTTATCCAAGCGCATCGGGTGATTTAGCTCCCTGAGGTTTAGTCCCTGAATCTTTCCTCACCGTTAGGCTTCCAGGCCTGGCTAAGCCGCCGGCCACCTGGGGTTTTCTCCATGCGAAAATTCCCGCTTTACATTCGCCGTATTTGCCTATATATATGCAGCAGAAAATCCGTTAGAAAACAAAGGGGAGCGAACGATGCCTGCTAATTTGCAAGACATGCCATTGGGCCAGATTGTGACCGCGATTGGCGGATTGGGAACGGCGGCCTTTGGGCTTTTGGATGCCTTGAAGGCGGCCTTCGGCTTCATCAACCGGATTGGTCTGGATCATATCAAGCAGATTACCTCGCAGTTGACTCCGGACCAGACCGGTGACGGGGTTCCCGCCATACCGATCAACGCGCTGCCGCGCAACAACATTCTGGAAACCGTTGAGGCGAATTGGGTGAACGGAACCGATGTGGGCAGCCAGAAGGCGATTGCCAAATCCCTCGTCAAGCTGCATCTGAGCGTGGGCAATGCGACGGCGCTGGCGGCAAAAACCAACGTCGATCCAGCGGTGCTGGGCTCGATTGCGGGCAAGATCGCGTCGGGAGTTTCACTGACCCAGCCGGAAAGCGATGTGTATTCGCGATTCGACCTGATTGTGACGGCGCTGCTGGACGAGGCGTATCAGCTCTCGGACCAGGTTTATCGCAACGGGACGCGAGCGCTGGCGGCGGTGATTGCCGTGCTGCTGGCTCTTGCCGGTGGATGGAGCATTATGGGCAGCGCATTCTGGGGGGCGAAAGACATGTACCTGGCAATCCTTGTCGGCTTGCTAGCCACGCCGCTTGCGCCCATTGCGAAGGACCTTTCGAGCGCGCTGGCTACCGCCGTGAACACCATGCAAACACTGAAGAAGTAGGGGCGCGATGACACTGTTTCTGGATGTTCGAGCATTGGCGGTGGGCGGGGATTTGGCAACCTCGGTGGCCGTGAATCAGCAGACCAGCGCGGGCGACTACCTGAGCGTGAGCCTGGGAGCATTCCAGGCGGCGATTCGCGGGCGGCATGTGCTGATTGGAACGCACGGCTTCAACGTGGATCGCGCCGCCGGCATTGCGTGCCTGGCGAACTGGGGCGGGCTGTTGCAGCTTCCGGATTCTTCAATTTTTGTGGGGTTGCTGTGGCCGGGAGATTCGGTGTGGGCGCATGGGCTGGATTATCCGGAAGAGCCAAAGATCGCGAATGAGGCGGGCGCGCTGATCGCTCCGTTTGTGGACGCCAACTTTGCCAATGCGGCGAGCGTTTCGTTTTCGTCGCACAGCCTGGGAGCGCGGGTGGTGCTCAAGACCATCTCGCAACTGAGCCGGCCGGTGCGGCGGGTAACCATCATGGCTGGCGCCATCGACGACAACTGCCTGAATACGGAGTTCCGCGATGCGGTGGAAAACATTGGGACCATCTCCGCGCTTTCATCGAGCATGGACGAGGTGCTGAAGATGGCTTTTCCGATCGGCAATTTCGTTGCGGGGATCATTGCCGAGGGGCATCCGTGGTGGCGGGCGGCGCTGGGGCATTGCGGGCCGGCGAAGCCATGGGCGGCGAACTTCGAGGCGCCGTTCGAGATTCCGAACAACTGGAATTACCAGCACGGGGACTACCTGAACATCGATTCCGCGCCGGTTCAGGTTCCGGTGCTGGCGATTCCTGAGGATGTGCCGGCGGGGTGCGCGGACCCGCCCGCGGGGGGCGCGCAGGGTTGGCGGGAGGCGTTCTCCTCGGCATTTGCTTCTACGCGCTTCCGGTAGGGGTGCGGTCGCCCCGGGTCGAGGCTCGAGTGCCATCGCTGGGAACCAACAATTAGCTGCTAGCATTGCCAGCACCTGGCTGCCGGCTTGCGTGGCGCATTTTTGACGCGACCAAGCCATTGGATGTTCGGTTGGCGCGAAGGATCGGGCGAATCGGGGTTCGTGACTTCCCGCGCTTCGCTGAAGAAGAACGAAGGATGAGGCGCCATCCTTGTCGGCTGGTCTAGGGGTGGGCTACCCGGCGCTGGATAGGTCCGTTTGTCTGGCGGGCGAAGATTTTCCTGTTTGTCCGTCACAATATTCCTCTGAATTCAACAAAGCAGAAGAGTCAGTGCCAAGGTCGGCTGGATTCTGCACGTCGAAATCAGAAGGAGATCCATGAAAACACTGCATTTGCGCGCCTGCGGGCGCGGCGCACTCCTGTGCGTTCGAACAGTCGTGTCCCTGACTTTGATGGGCCTTGCGACAGTGGTTGCCGCCTGGGCCGGTCCGGTTTCCGCTACGCCGGGAACATTTCAGGGCGTGATCACTTTCACCGCCCCATTTGTGCCCACCTCAATGGAGGTTGACGCGCGGGACTCGAACAACCAGTACACTGCAACCGCGTACGCAACGCAGGACGATCCGGTAAACTGCCCGGCTAGTTCGACAAACTGGTGCTACAGCATCATTGTGGAATCGGCTTTGGCGAACGCGTACTACCTGCGGCCAATTGCGTACGTCGCGGAGAGTTCTCCGCTGTTCATCGCCAACCGGGTGCCGTTTACGCCCTCACCGCTCCAGAGCATCACCCCGAGCGCTACCGTTTCGTACAACATCAGTTATCAACCCGGAGAGATTTCCGGTTCAGTTAGCGGCAACGACATGAACAGCCAGCCGCTTCAGGTGAGCAGTTTGTACTTCAGTTTCCTCGATCTCTCCAACACGTTTGAAGAGCCATGCGGCGGCTCACTCGAGTTTTGTCCATTCAACACCGTTTATCAGGGCACCGCGCCCCCGTTGCCGGCGGCCGCAGGCTACCAGGTCTTTCTCAAGCCACCGGACAACTACAACTATCTAACCCGCGGCGTCGGGTTCCAGGAGGCGGGTGGAGCGGTAACCACGATTCAATTCAATGACAACCAGCCTTTGAGTTCAACTCCGGTGGCCGGCGCCAACGTTACCCAGAACTATACGTTGAATCAGGCGGCGGCGATTACCGGAAGCCTGAGCGCTCCAGGGCAATCCATCTACGACTATTACGTAACCACAAGCGGGTACAGCACCTCGGGGGGCAGCTTTTACGAGCAATTCAATTACGAGCCACAGTACATCCCCAACACACCGCTCGCCCAACCGTTGACTTACACGGCACGCATTTTCGATCTGACCGACTTTACGCAGCCCATCTACATTCAACCGGTACTGACGCTGTCAACGGATGGAACGACACTGCTGCAATATCCTGCCACGCCCATCACGGGTCTGACGTCCGGAGCCACGCTGCCTGTGAATTACTCCGGCGCAGCGGCAAGCATCAGCGGGCGCGTCACGTTCAGCCCGCCTTATCCCGCCGGCAACATATACCCGGGCATTCAGGCTGAGACGCAGGACGGCGGTTTGACACAGTCCCAGCTCACTTCCGATGCGCTGGGCGGCACCTATACACTACCCGCATTTGGAGACACCTGGCAGTATTGGCGGTTTGGCTGGAACTTCAACCTTGGCAATCCGAACTTCACTTCAAATTACCTTGTTGGGCAGTTTTTGACCACGCCCGTGCTGCCAGTTGCGGACGGGCAGAATGTGACCGGCAACAACTTCACCTTTGCAACTGCGCTGGTGAAAGTACTGTTTACTGCACCGGCAGGAACCACCATAACCAACCCAACCCTGGCCATCACAACGGGGGGCTACACCGGCGGGGTCTTCGCTCCGGACTACGTGGAAACGGGGAATGCGGCGGGCCTGGGCTTCAATTCGGTATCGAACGCCGAGTCGGATGTCGTGTTGCGCGTGCATGGGGTTCCGTTCCAGATCACGCCGTCGGCCATCATTAACCCAGGTGGAAACCCGGGAACTGGCCCAACCACTTTCAGCCCCATCGTGATCACGCCTAACCAGGGAGACATCATCGTTGTTGGCATTCCCGGCACACTGAGCTTGACGGTGAGCTCGCCACAGAACGGGGCAGTCCTTAACACCTGCCAGATTCCGGTAACGGGCACTTCGACCGGCGCCCAGGACATCGGCATCATGGTGAACGGGCAGCCAGCCCAGACTACTTCTGCCAACAACCCAAACGATCTGAACCAGGTGCTGTTTACGGTTACGATTCCATGTACGGGAGGCAGTACGCAGATTACGGTAGTGTCCAGCGCTCCGGGCAACACTTCGGTGTCGTACACGCTGACGGTTTCGACCACCAGCGTATCGACTGCGGCGACCGTGCAATCCAACCTGAATCCATCGCTGTACGGCCATACGGTGACCTTCACGGCTACCGTTACATCATCCGGTTCGGGTACGCCCACGGGAACAGTGACCTTCCTGGACGGATCAACGCCGATAGGGACCGGCAGTTTGAGCGGGGGCACGGCAACATTCTCGACCAGTTTGCTGAGTGTGGGCTCGCATTCGATCACGGCAAGTTATGGCGGGAGTTCGAGCTTTGCTGGCAGCACCTCAGGCATTCTGATCCAGAAGGTGAGTCCGGCGCCTCTGGTGATTACCGCAAGCAGCGCTACTATGTCTTACGGCGGCACGGCGCCAGATATCGCGCCGAGCTATAGTGGTTTCCTTCCCGGCGACAACGCCACCAGCCTGACCGCACAACCGCAGTGCACCACCACGGCAACCAGCACGAGTAACGTCGGTAGCTATCCGACAACATGCTCGGGCGCAGCCGATCCGAATTACAGCATCAGCTACCAGGCCGGTACACTGAAGGTCGTCCCGGCGGTGCTGACGGTGACTGCCACCAGCCAGACGGACGTATATGGCGCGGTGGACCAGGATCACTGTGGCAATGCTAACCAGCACCTCGCTTACACCATCACAGGCTTCGTGAACGGCCAGACCCGGAGTGAGGTTCTTAGCGGATCGCCTGATGAATCGACAACCGCAACCAACAAGAGTGACGTCGGGACCTACCCGATCACGATTACACTGGGCAGTCTGGAGCTGAACAACACCTATGGGAAAAACTACACATTGGTGTTTGTGAAGGGCACTCTGACCATCACTCCCGCAACGCTGACCGTGGTGGCCAACTCATATAGCCGGCCGGTCAACTCGCTCAATCCAAACTTCGGGTATTCGATTACCGGTTTCGTGGACGGAGACAACCAATGGAACTCGATTACCGGTGCGCCGGCGTGCTGCGCGACGACCGCAACGGCAAGCAGCCCGGCGGGCACCTACGCCATAACCATTGGACCAGGAAACCTTGCCGCGAAGAACGGTAACTATACCTTCACCTTTGTGAATGGCGTGCTGATTGTCTTCAATCCGCGTAACCCGAACGATCCGCACTGCGACGGGCACGGCAATTACAGGCCGAATCCGCAGTATGACTGCAACAACTGGCCAGACAAATCCAGCTACAACCATTATTGGGGCAAAGGAGGTCAGGGACCTGGCGTAATCCCATGTCCCTAGGAGCTCAAACCAGATCGCGGATTCAATGTGGCTCAAAAGCAAGCGGCCCGGAATTCCGGGCCGCTTGCTTCTGGCTCCCAGATGACTTGGAAGGTCCGCCCCGGTTACGGCTCGCGCTTCTTGTCGGTGACAAAGACGAACTCCAGGAACTCAACCGTCCGCGCCGCCCGGCCTTTGATCCTGGGATAAGTCGCCGTCACGTTTACCAGAAGAACATCGCCTGGCTTTGCGATTGCCGGCACTTCCGCCGAAATCTCCAGCGATGTTGTTTCCGCTCTTTCATCCGGCCTCAGCAGCCAGACGCCGGGCTCCCGCTCCTTCACTTCGAGTCCGCGCCTGGCATTCACACTGGTTTTCATCGGCACGGTAACAAGTCCGTTCCTCAGGCCCGGCAGCAGATATAGCGGCGCGTTGGTGGTTGCGCCCACCGAGCGCAGCGTGTCGGCAATGCCTTGCACAACCGGTGTGCGCGTCCATGTTTCCGGCACATGCTTTGTGTCGATCCGCAGCAGTATCGGCTCCTCCCAACGGAAATCCATGACACCCAGGCCGACGTGGAAGCCGAAGCGGGCGCCAGGCCCCGCAAGCATGGAGTCTGTGTTGCGCCACGCCGAGCACTGGTGGGTATCGGAGTAGCCGGGACTGGGAATATCGAGCGCCGTGGTTGCATTGGTGTCGCATCCCGTCGCCGGGCTGTAGAGGCTCACCACCGCGCAGAGATGATCACCCGGAGCCGCGCTGTGAAATGACGCCGACGCTGGTACGTTCTTTGTAGAGTGCGGGGGAATCGAAACCGTCTGCGGAGTGCCAACCATGGTTCCGTTGGTTCCCACGCCTCCGGGAATGGCCCAGAAGGTTACCACCACCCCTGTGGCCGTCGTCGATGAATCGTTGTGAACATTCGCCGAGAAGCCGTAGTCGGTGGAGGGCTCCAGCAGCGTATCCCAACGGCCGCCCGGCAGGCCGCCAATCGGAACCGGCTTTTGGGTCGTCAGGTCGGTGATAACGATGTCCGGACTCTGGTATCCGCCCAGGATGTAAACCGGCTCAAGCTCCTGGATTGAAGAGAGCAGGTTCATGCCGTTGGGGCTGCCAAGGCCGGTGACGGCGTCCCAGGGAGCGTGCGTGGGGTAGCCGGGAACGCCGCTGTTGCTGTTGTCCACCGGGCAGTCAGCCAAAGCGGGATCGCCGGGCACGGGAAACAGCGGCGAGATGGGGCTGAAGTCGCTGGCGGGGAAGGAGTAGAACGACGGGTTGGCGAAGCCGATGTTGAAGCCCGCATTCGAATTCAGCACGGCGATAAGCCCAGCCCACAGTGGCGCAGCGGCGCTGGTGCCGTTGCCTGGTAAACCGATGAGTCCTCCGCCAATGTAGAGGCCGGCATAACCGCTGGTGACGCTGGCGTTCGAGGCGACGTCGGGAACGCCGCGTCCGGTGGTGGGGAAAGACTCAACCGGGTTGCCGGTGATTCCGCTGTTGATGTTATTCGGGATGCCGGCGTTGTTCTGGTAAGAGGGGACGGGGAAGTAGGCGCTGACGCCGCCCCCTCCGGTGCCCCAGTCGGGGTTGAAGGGATCGCCGAGATCGTTCCAGGCATACTCGACCCATTCCGGGGTGGAGGAGCCGAAAGGCAGATATTTTCCGAGGGTGGTGCCGCCACACGACAGGACCCAGGGATCGCTGGCGGGGTAAACAGTGTGCGCATAGCCGTCGCCAACGCCGCAGGAGGAGCCGAAGTCGCCCGAAGCAATGCAGATGGTGGGTCCATTCTGCAAGATGGCCGCGTCCTGAAAGGACGCAGTCATCGCCATAAGGCTGGCGGTGGACACGCCCGTCCCCCAGTAGTTGTCCGCATAGGCGAGCCCGTTGGGGTCGTCTCCCGGGGCAATCATCCAACTGGCCGAGAGCACCGAGGGCGGATTGACGCCGGCGGGCAAGTCTCCCAGCTCAGGGTGAAGGACGCGGCCGATAAGATCGACCCAGCCCTGCTGTGTGTCGTTGGTGAAGTAGTCAACAACGTAGGCCACGGCCCCTGGGGCAGCCGCGGCGAGGCTCGAGATGGCGATGTCCTGGTTGGTCTCCCCATCGAGATTGATGGAAACTACGGTTCCTTTTGGTACCGCGGTGGTAAGTCCCGTGACCCATGACTGGGTGCCGGGAATGTAAGTGTACACATCGGCGCTGGTGGAAGACACGGGGAAGAGTTGGATCATGTAAGTAACACCCAGGTAGGTGTAGCTTGCCACCAGTCCCCCGTTGATATTGCTGGTGTCGGCGAAGTTGAGTGTCGCGTCTCCGGAGTTGGCTGGGGCGGTGGTGGGCGCGGTGTAAGCGGCGTTATTCACTCCAGGCTCGACGGAGATGGGGATGACCTTGGGAGCTGTAAGTCCGACAGCGCTGAAGGTAAGGTCGAGGTCACTTTGCAGATAGCCGCCGCCGTTGACTCCAGACGGTGTGATGATGCCGATAGTTTGGCCGCTGATGCTCGCTCCCGGCGCCGGAAAGTTATACAGCTGAGTTACCTGCTTCACGGTAACCGTGCTGATGATCGGCGGGTCCCCTGAATTGCTGGCACGCTGGCCGATTGGGGCGTTGTCAAGGCCGAACACGCCGACGATCACATCCGAAAGGCTCGCAGGTATGTGAACGAATCCGGCGTGGTCGCGATACCTGCGCGTGCCCGTGACTGGGAGGCTCCGAATGGACTTGCGCGCCGGCACCTCGAAGTGCGAGAAGGAGACGCCGAAGGCGCGGCTGAACTGCGCGGCCGTGCCTGCAACTACAACCGCGCGCCGGCCCGCGTGGGTGCCTGTCACTGCCAGTCCCTGCCCTTCGGCGAATTTCACAACGGCCGCAATGTCGTCGGGATGGGCGCCGTACTTCTCAGTAAACTCATCCGCGCTCAGCCGCTTCCGCATCTTCGGCGACGTCCTGGTAAAGTAATCGAGATCCGGCAATGGCGGCCCGTCTTTGCGCCGCCGAAGCAATATGGTCACGGTGAAGTTCTCGTTATCATCCACTTGCCCGACGAGCTTGGCCTTGCTTGAGGCCCGCCGTTCACTCCCTTCCAGACGGACGTATCCATCCGGAACGATCACGTTGTTCTTCTCTGGTGGCATAATGGGGGAATCCTTTCAGGGGGGTGGGGGATTATTCAGGAGGAATGGAGTGTTGTTACCTTCCAGCGCGAGCAATCGCTCTCAAAAAAAACAACAACGATCAACGCCAAAACGCCAGGTAGGCGATCTTGTGCTCCATGCCGTTTCAAAGTTGCGCTTCAACCCGCAAACACATTAGCCCGGACAATCTGCCGATTTCCTGGCTATTCGGAGACGGCTGAGTGGGCTTTCCTTCGGATTTGCAACGTTGTTCCGATACCGGGCGAGGTTCCAATGCCACTGGTTTGTCCTGGTCCATTGGCGCATGCATCTTAGTCGCGCAAAGTTGTGACGGTTCAGGGATTTCCGCTTTTTGACCAAAACGCAAAAACTCAGGGCGACCTTCCGTTTCATATATCGAAGACGACCGCCAGTTTCCTTCCGTTATTCGGAAGAAATCTAAAGATTTCTTTAGTTATTCAGAAGAAATGTCCTGATAAGTCTAGTGTCCGTCGATTTGAAGGTGGCAGATCGCTAGTTGACGAGAACAGCCATTAGCGGTCAAAGACACGATCGGCGGATGTATTGCTCAGATGAATATCAATTTTGCTCCGGCAATTGGTGGCCAAGGGCTTTGCGAACATCGGGAGATTCCGCGGGAGCTAAAGCCCAGCCTCTTTTTTGGGCCTTTGCGGGACGGTCGAAAAATAGGGAAGAAGAGGGGAATATGGGTTCGTGCTTTCCCCGGTCCCCAAAGGCGACCGCGGGCACCCTCATCTTGATTTGGAACGATCACCGGGACCGGGGTCACCAGCCCAGTTTTTTGGAGGATCAAGGGTGGGGCACCGGGTTGGTTGAGGTTCGTGGCATCCCAGGTGCTCAAAGGCGAGGCACCTGGGGCATCCAGCCTTCGTTGTTTAACTCGCCCCCGGCGCCCGGGCCCCACGGCTGGCGAGCTGCGGCGGAAGTGGAATTGCGGGCTATTTTGGGCCCAATGCAGACTTTGGTGGCATGGAATACCCGGTTTAGGGGATGGAACTATTTCCAGTTTCCTGACTAGAATTCAGGATGCGGCCATCCGTATTGGGAGAATGGCAACTTATCCGGAAAGGAACGAAACAAGGATGGGGATAGCGCCAACTTCCTGGGAGAACATGGTTGTGAATCTCCCGCGAAACTCGGACTCCGCCGGTCAGCGGGGGATTCTAGATGCCCTGCCGGTGCTGGTTTTTCTGGAACGGGCGGGCAGCATTGTGTTTGCGAATGCAAAGGCTCGCCAGATGCTGGGGCTGGCCAATGAGGTGTGGACGCCGCGTCCAGTGGAAGATGTTTTGTGGGGACTGTTTCCTGGGACCGCGGAGCCGCAGACCCTGCTGACCGGGACCGGGCAGTCGGCGCCGTTCCATGCCACTCTGGCGGTGAAGGATGGCGCTCTGTCGCCGGTGGAAGGCACGTACAGCCTGCTGAATGCCGAGCAGCGGGAGGCAGTGATTGTGGCCCACCCCGGTGGCCGAAAGCCCGCGCCGAAGTCGCGCATGATGGAGGATGTACTCTCCAGCATTCCCGAAGCGGTGGTGATTGTACACAGCAACCATGTGCTGTATTCGAACCCGGCGTTTACACGGATGTTTGGATACACCGCCGACGAGATGAGCGGCGGCAATCTTCGCGATTTAATTGTGCCGGAGGGCCGCCTGCAGGAGCATGCAACGCTGGAGACGGCCTTGGATCGGAACGGGTGTTCCCAAATTGAGACGGTGCGCGTGAACAAGGCAGGCGAGTTGGTGAATGTGGCCGTGCTGGGCAGTCCGTTGCTGGTTGAGGGAGCGAAAGTGGGTCACGTCTTCAGCTTCCGCCGGATTGTGAAGCAGAACCGGAATGAGCCTTCGATTGCCTGATTTGGCTTGTGGGGCTGGTTGCCGGGATTGCCTGAGCGGCTCCTCATGAACAAAATCCGATTGAGATTTGTGGCTCCCACCCATTCGCCAGAAGAGAGCGAATGGATGGGCCACGGGGATTTTTGCGGCGACCGGCGCGGCGTTCAATGCAGCCGGAATGAGATGCCGGAGGCTTAGCCGCGTAGATGCGGCGGGCATTTCGGTGTAGCATGTGCGCATGACGTCTTCAGGATCGCCAAAGCGGACAAAACCGACGCGTGCGGCAGCCAAGCCAACAAGATCGCAGAAGAAACCGCATAAGGAACTGGTGATTGTGACCGGAATCTCGGGCGCCGGGAAAGCCTCGGCTCTGAAGGCATTCGAGGACCTGGGATTTCACGCTGTCGACAATTTGCCGCTGGAGCTTCTTCCCAATTTCGCCAGCCTGGTTGCCGCGTCGGTTGATGTGGCGCGGGCCGTGATTGTGGTGGATGTGCGGGAGGGGCCGACGCTGGATCAACTGCCCGAGATACTGAAAAGCGTTCGGAAGCAGTTGCCTACGCGGGTGGTTTTTCTGGACGCTCAGGATGCGGTGCTGGTGAGGCGCTTCTCGGAAACGCGCAGGCCGCATCCGCTGGGGCGGTCGGAGACGGTGTGGCGCTCGATTGTGGAGGAGCGCCAGTTGCTGGACCCCATTCGCAATGTGGCGGATACGCTGATCGACACCTCGAATTTCAACGTGCACGAATTGCGCGCCCTTATCCAGACGCGCTTTGGCCACGACGACCAGAGCAAGCAACTGCTGGTTTCGTGTCTCAGCTTCGGTTTCAAGAACGGAGTGCCGCTGGATGCGGATTTGGTATTCGATGTGCGATTCCTGCCAAATCCCCATTTTGTTCCGGAGTTTCGGAAGAAGACCGGCAAGGACGCCAAGGTGGCCGCGTATATTCGAGGGTTTGCTCAGACAGACGAGTTTCTTACCCGCGTGACCGACCTTGTGCTTTACCTGTTGCCGCACTACGTGCAAGAGGGGAAGAGCTACCTGACGATTGCCTTTGGCTGTACGGGCGGCCAGCATCGCAGCGTGATGATGGCCGAGGAGATGGCTAAGCGGCTGAAGGAGGCGGGCTACCTGGTGAAGGCGCTTCATCGGGATATTCCGCGGTAACGGCTCGTCGGAAAATGTGCGGTGTAACTTCCGAATTGCCGGTTATTCAGGCGTAACGCCGCGACCATTCCCGATTTGACCGCCAGCCCGTAGCTTCTGGCGAGAAGAAATGGCAGAATTGGTCATGTCCACCGGCCTGTTTATTGGTGTCCGATACTCCTACATCGAAGAGGCTCAAGCCTCTGCTGAAGCATTCGTTGATTCAATCAATCACGTCCTGCTTGATATCGGCGTTGAACCGTATCTTGACCCCTATGAACCACCAAACGTCTACACGGGGCATCTGTTTGGCCGGTCTGAGCTTGATCACCATTCTTCACGAGTACTCGCAGAAGTTGCGTCCATTGGTGCCTCATCTAGACAAAGCCCTCATCTGGCATTGATTCGAGATAACCCGTTCCGGGTAGCATTCGTTCCAGCCCATTTTTCCCGCCCCTTGCCCAGTGGATATAAGGAACAGATCGGCGGGACTCCAATTGAGATTTGGTTCGGTTCGCTTCCTCAATTGCTGGCGGAACTGAAGCTGCTTGCGGCAGATTTGCGGATTCCGCTCATAAATGGCGACCTAACCGATGAGACTGCTGCCGCAATCAATGGCTGGCTGCCGTTGTACGAGGGAGATTCCACCGAACTGTCTGAGGACGAACGCACCGCATGGTTAGCAATGTACGAAGGTGCCCGCTTGGCATCGGAGCACAAAGTCGCTTTGACCTTTGCTGGATGATGCTCTGTCTGCCTGGACAACCGTGGCGCAGCTAATTCGAGAGCTCCGCCCGGTTGGTCGCCAATCCGGAAGCTGACCGAAGGGCGGCGTTCTTTTGAGCGAAGCCTTATGGATTGCCGGTTCTCTTCTGCAGATCGTCGAGCCAGCGGGAGTAAGCTTCCGCGAATTGCTGTCCCTGAGTTGGCGTCGCGGTGAGAGAGACGAACATCTTCCGCGCCGAGATGCGGTCGTAGCCTTCCGGGTATCGGGTCTGGCCGGCAGTCTGGCTGGAGGACGAGGTCAGCCACAGCGACGGAATCAGCAGGGCCGCAGCGGGCGCGGTTGCATCGAACCGGTCCTTGACCAGCAGGTGAGCTGGAACCATGCGGGAGCGCTGGTCGTTGAAGATCGCGTCCATCGGCGCATCCAGCGGCGATTCGAGCACCACGCCGGCCAGTTCGGGGTGGGGGGCGGCGGCTTCGAGCGCCAGGTTCGCGCCCAGCGCCGATCCGTCAAGGACGATCGATCCGGGGGCCACATGGCGGGTCGCGGTCAGATACTTGAGCGACCATTCGGTGTCTTCGAGCCAGTTCGCTTCGCTGGGGTGGGCGAACTGACTCTGGCCATACCCGCGATAGTCGAATGCGAAGACGCTCAGGCCGAGTGAGTGCAGCGCGGCCACCTCATTCACCGTGTCGCCGAGGTTGCCGTTTTGGCTGTGCAGGTAGAGCACCGTATAGCGGGTGTAACGGGCGTCGGGGCCGGCTGGAATCCACCAGCCTTTCAGCCGCGGTTCTCCGGCCTCTGTGGCGGCAAATGCAACGGGGGTGAACGCGAGGCCCACGCTGGCCGGCGTGCGCGTGACCGCTGAAACAGGGTGATAGAGCAACTGCCAGCTTCCCTGCCAGAAAAGCAGGCAAAGCGCGCCCCAGGCGCAGACGGCCGCAGCCAGAATCGATCCGCCGGCGGCCTTGAGCAGCCAACGGCCGGAGACTGTGGGCGGCGGGGTTCGCGGGTTCCTTCTGGCCGATGTGGATTCCGCGGGGGGCCCGACTGACCTTGGTTGGGAGTTTTTGTGCGGCATGGGCACTCTTTCTCTTCGGTAGTGGGTCAGTCTGAAAAACCTTCCCTCGGGAGCCCGGCCTAAAGGCCTGGATTTTCAACTTGCTCTTTCAGGGGTCTCAACCCACTTTGTGGGTACCCCGCCCCTGCTCCCTCCGTAAAGGCGAGCCGCTCCTTTATGCTAATTGCGCAGGGTGGTTACTCGGTCTGGTAGTTTGTGTTGAGGGAGAATCGATCATGTCCGATTTTGTTCGCATCTGCGCCGCATCTGCGCCGTATCCGCGTTGCCACCCGTGGGCGAGGTCGCCGAATTTATGGTTGCTGGCCGCGCTTTGTGTGTTGCTCATTTGGCTGACGGAATTGCCGTGCTGGACGGCACTTGTCCCCATGAGGGAGGACCACTGGGGGAGGGAATTGTGGAAGATGGTATGGTGGTTTGCCCGTGGCACGCATATACTTTTGACCCGCGGACCGGCTTATCGCCGCAGGACCCGGGGTTAAAGGCCGAGGTTCTGGAGGCGGCGGTGGTGGATGGCGAGTTGCGGGTGAAGCTCTAGATCGAACTTGTCTATTGTGTCTTGCATGACATTCTGACAAGACCCTTTACAACTGGTACTGCGGCGAGGAGAGAAAAAGTTCCCGGTCCAATGAAATCAATGTCAGTCGAGCTGGATTGAGCGTGTCCTCGTCTCCACGTGTCCGAGTTCCTTGTGGCGGAGCATTTGATCTCTATTTACTTCTTTGGCCGCCAGACAGATTCCCAGACCGAAAACTCGCTTTGCCTGATTTGGTGGCGAGCGAAGTTTCCCTCGTGCAGATTCAGCAGTTCGTTCTCGGCCATATCCCGAAAGCGCTGGCGTTCGTCCGCTGCGATGTTTTCGTCGGCCCAAGCTGCAATCGACGAAGCAGCTGACGCCCTGTTATTGAGGCCGCGCACGACCCGCGAAACGACTTCCCGCAAAGCTGCGCTATGTTTGAACCGGAATGGATCCGGCTCGCCGAGAGACTGCCTGACAGCGGTGAATTGTTGCGCCGAGCGCCCGTATGCCCAGAGAAATACATCTTTCAGAAGATTGACGTCGTTGAGTTCGTACACACTCAGTAGGGAGTCGGTGTAAAGGGATCGCTGCACGTCGGTGAAGGATAGCGGCGACAGATTGTGTTTGATGAAAGGGATATTCGCAGCAAGTCGAGAGACACGTTTGTTCACGTCATCGAACGGCTGCAGGTAAGGCAATTGCACCATGATGAAGAACGCCTGTTCGAATGGATCGTCGATGGCCGTGGCCTTGGCCACAATGGAGTTGAAGCACTCCTCAATGAGTTGGGGCACTTCGAGTGGGTGAAAAGTGGATCTCTCTATGCCGACGGCGATGTGTCGCAGCCGTCCCGCTGCTCCCTCATCGGGCAACAGGTTTTGTGCGAGAATTCCGTGAAGATTGAGGATCGTGTAACGGTTGAAGCCGATCTCATCGGCAGCACCAACGAGAAATTCGATCGCTTCCTTGTGGTTCAGTATCATTTGCGCTTCCAGCCGTTCCCGGCCTTGCGCTTCCTCACCGAATTCAATAAGGCGTTTGGTATCGAGCAGAGAATACGTGTTTCCTTCGAGACGGCTTGAGTTCCACGACAGGTCGATCAGGAGCCGACTGAGAATCTTTTTCGCATATGTTCCTGCTGCCGCTTCTGCAAAATTGGGCTTGCCAATCTCCGCAAGACGGGAGCGCTCCGCAAGAGAAAGATAATAGCTGGTGTTTGGCTGGTATGAATCGAGGAATTGACGATTATAGCCTGCTGGCCTCCGCGTCGCTGATGATTGGCCAAGATAACGGCGGACCGCAGTGCTTGAGGCTGATAGCGGAACTGCGGCTTCGGCCGCCGAATCCGGGTGGAGGGTTGAAGGACCCGAAACCTTTTGCTCCTGCGGCAAACTGTATTTAGTCGCGCGACGATCACCTTCCTGGATGAGGCGCCCTGCATCGACAAGGTGCTTGAGTCGAAATTGGAGAGTGCGCGGCTTCGGTTTTGGCGTCAGCGTCTGAAGGATTTCAGCCAGACTTGCACCTTCGGGGCGATTCCGGACGGTGGTCAGGATCGCTGAAAGCACCTCTTCCGGTATCTTCCTGGGCATTAGTCTCTCCTGTTTGGCTGCGCTAATACAGGTTAAGCGCAATATATCCTATTTATGCGCAACTATAAATACCTATTGCGCAATATTTGATTGCGCATATTGACTATTGTTGCGCATAAGGAGGATTGTGCAACTACCTCTGAGAGCTCTGCACGACAGCGGAGGGCCGCCGTAGTCGTGTATCTTGGCCCTGAAGATAGATTCCCATTGCCTGGAGAGCGCCTTCCACCGCCATGCCTACTTTTGCCGCTATCGATATCGGTTCCAACTCCTGCAGATTGAAGATTGCCAAGGTTGTGGCGCACCGGCTAAAGACGGTTGCCGAGGATCGCGAGGTTACACGGCTGGGCGCAAGCGTGTTCGAGTCGGGGATGGTTTCGCCGGAGGCTATGACGGTTACGCTGCGGGCGCTGAAGCGATTTCAGCGTGCGGTGCAGACTCATGGAGTGGACCAGATTCGCGTGGTGGCGACCTCGGCAATGCGCGACGCGCGCAATGGGGCGGCGTTTCAGGCCTGGGTGAAGGCGGAGACCGGCTGGAACATGGAGATTATTTCGGGACTGGAAGAAGGCCGGCTGATTCATCGCGGGGTGATGGCCGGAGAAAGCGGTGCGGGTGTGGACGGGCGGGTGCTTCTGGTGGACTTGGGAGGAGGAAGCTGCGAGATCACGCTCTCGGAAGACAAGCGGATCAAGGAGACAATCAGCGTGCCACTGGGCGCGGTGCGGCTGACGGAGGAGTTTTTGACCGCGGACCCGGCGCCCGAGGATGGGCTGGCGCGAATGCGGCAGTGGATTGGGCGCGAACTTCGTCGGGCGCAGAAGAAGATCCAGCCGGATGGCGTGGATCTGGTGATTTGCACCTCGGGGACAGCGGCGGCTCTGAGCGAGGCTTGCGCGACGGCAGAGAGCAGGGGAGGAAAGCAGAGAGTTAGTAAGTCGGCAGGCAAGCGAGTTAGCAAGTTAGTAGATCAGCAGGGGAGCGAGTTAGCTGTTAGGCATTTCAGAGGGATGATAGCGACCAAGGACGTGCGCAGGCTGGCTGCGCGAATTTCGACAATGTCGCTGCCGGAACGCGAAGCGGTGCAAGGGATCGGACCGCGGAGAGCGGAGATTATTGTGGCCGGGGTGGAGGTCTTTTCCCAGTTACTGGAGAGCTTTGAGCTGGCGGGGTTTCGCTATTCGCCGCTGGGGCTGCGGGATGGGATTCTGGCGCAGATGCTGGCCGAGCGGGATGCGCGAGCCCCGGCGCACAGGGAGTTCGAGCAGGAGCGGTGGGAGAGCGTGCTGGCAACTGCGCGGCGCTACGGGGTGGATTTGAAGCAGGCTGAGCCGGTGCGGGCGCATGCGGTGCAGCTATTCCGGGATTTGAAGGCGCTGCACCGGATGCCGGTGGAGTATGAGAGCTGGCTGGCGGCGGCCGCGATGCTGCGCGATACAGGCAAGTTTATCAACCACCAGGGTCATCACAGGCATACGCAGTACATTGTGTCCAGTTCGGAAATCTACGGGTATACGCAACTGCAGCGGACGATTGTGTCGGCGCTGGCACGGTACCTGGGCAAGAGCAGGCCGCAGCCGGGCGATCGCGCGCTGCGCAACATTCCCGCGGAGGAGCACAAGCATGTGCATCGGGCGGTGGTGCTACTGCGGCTGGCGGTCGCGCTCAATCAGGATCGAGCGTCGGACGTCTTGCGGGTGGTGGCCAGGGTGTATCCAAAGCGAGTTTACCTGGAGGTTGACCCGGGCCGGACCGGGGCTGAGCTGGAACTCTGGAGTCTCCGCAAGGAGGCAGGCTACTTTCGCGAGGTCTTTGGGCGCGAGCTTTTTGCCACGCTCAAGTAGATGGAGCGGGCCATGCGGGGATCGATGAGCCAGCGGAGCAGAGGCGGATGCCGGTCGAGGTCGACGCGGGCGATGGAACCCTTGCGCATGCGGATGGCCGCGCCGCCGTTTGCTGTGATGAGGCGACCCAGGAACTGGAAGATGTGGGGGTTGTGGCCGACGACCAGAACTCCCTCGTGGTCGGAGTATTTGGCCAGCATCTTCTGGAATGCCGCATAGTCGGCGTTGAGGCCAAGCGCCGGGCTGATTTCGACCTTGGCTTCATACCCTAGCTCGGTGCCGACAAACTGCGCCGTTTGCAGCGCCCGCTTCAGGGGGCTGGAGACGATAACGTCGATCTGGACCTTCAGTGCGCCGAGGACGCGCGCCATCAACATGCACTGGTCCTTTCCCTCTTTGACGAGGGCCCGCTTGGCGTCAAGAACTGGGTTTCCGCGTGCAACTCCGGCATCGGCGTGGCGCATCAGGTAGAGATTCATGGCGATTTTCAGGCGGGTGAGTGGGTGGGCCGCTAGCTCCTTGAGTTTCGATATTAACACGTTTGTAACAATTCCAGGCAGGTAAGGCATTTTCATTGTGGGGTTTAGGGCGAATTGGGAGCTTTTGCTGACCATAGTTCGCCGGTGAGCAGGCCGCTGAGGAGTGTGCGGTGTTGAACCAGGGTGAAGCCGGAGGCGGACAGGGCGGTTCGATGGTCAGGCAGAGTGTGGACAGTGAGCCCGGTTAGCCAGCCGAAGGCCCTGTAGAGAGCGCAGACAAGCGGGCGAGCGACCAGGCATCCGAAAGGGCCGGGTGGGATGGCGAACTCCGAAACCAGCCATGAGGTTGACGGGGAGACGGCGGCGCGAAGCCGGCTTGCCAGGGACTGAACCTCTTCCGTGGTGAGGCAGTCGAGAAAGAAATGGGTGACGATGAGGTCGTATGGGTGGGCGGGTGGTTGCCATTGGCGGGCGTCGGCAAGGTGAGTTTGGACGCGGGCTGCGTTGGTGCCGGCACGACGGAGCAGGGAATTGAGCATGGCGGAACTGGCGTCTATGGCGTCGATTTGAATGGTTGGGTTGGCGCGGAGCAGGCGAGCTGTGAAGCGGCCATCTCCATCGCCGAAGACCAGGGCGCGGCGGCAGGAGCATAGATCGGCCAGAAATGCGCAGCGGATACGGTTGAGCCAGGGACCGAAGGTCAGGTGTTCCATCCAGCAATAGAGGGTCGCGAGGCGATTGAAGTTTGGGGGGAGATTCATCGGAAGAGCAGGATTGCCGGGGTGAGCAGGGCAACATCGGCAGCGGCGCGAAGAGCCAGAGGCGTGAGATGGGAGCGTAGACGGTGGAGCAGGGCTAGAAGCAGCGCGCTCACGGCACCGGCTTCGATGAGGGCGGCGTCGCCTGGGTGGGCGGAGGAGAAAATAGCCGCCAGGAGCAAGCCGACAAGGCAGAGAAGTGTGGCTGGGGCAAAGACGTGGGATGCCTTCTCTCCGGATTCCCAGCGCTCGATGGCGTGGCAGTTCAGCCAGGCCAGAGCGGCAAAAAACATCGCCGAGGAGAATAGGATCCAAAGAGGATGGCCGGGGACGGCCGCGGCGCGACCGATGACTGGCAGGGCGCAGGCGGAGGTAAACAGAAGGCCGACAAGAAGCTCCTTGGATAAAAAGGCTGCGGGGCGCCATCGATGGGTCGGATAGCGCGAGGGCAGGGCTGCGGGCTGCGTCTTATGTTCGGCGGGTGGGCGCTTTCGGCCAGAGTGGACGCCGGTAAAGTATGCCAGTGCCGCGGTGGCCAGCGCCCCATTGCGCTCGCGTGCCGCCGCCGGCATGAAGAGTAGGACGATCCACGCGGCGGCCAATGCGGCGGCAATGGCGGCTGGAACAAAGAAGCGGCGATGACGCCAGTGGAAGCGGTGGCGCTGGCGCAGTCGATGATGATGGAACGAACCCAGGCTCGTCCGCGCGTCAAGCAGCCTGTCGGCGATGTATACCGCCCAGGCAACCAGCGCCAGTAGAACGGGATTCCACACCGGGAGCCGTATTTTGGCGGCCCACGCAAAACCGAGCATCCAGACCACCGCAACGGTAGGCGCATCGAAACTGGCCAGATGCCAAAGGCGCACGGGAAGAGGCGCGCCGAACTTGGCGGTAACGGCTCGGGGAATCGCCTGCGGATTGGCCAGGATTTGTGGCACGCATCTTTATTGTAAGCAATACCTGATTGCGGCCCAAGGCTGCAAGCGCCCCCGGAAACCGGCTACAATCGAGCCATGAGAGTTACCGTTGGCGTCTCCGGCGGAATTGCCGCGTACAAGGCTGCGGAATTGGTGCGGGCACTGCAGCGTCAAGCTCTTGAAGTCCACGTGGTGATGACCGAGGCGGCCTGTAGGTTTGTGCAGCCTCTCACCTTTGCCGCGCTTACCGGGCACAAGGTAATGACCAGCCTGTGGGATGAATGGAACTCGGCGGAAGCCAGCGGCGAGCAGAACGGCATAGAGCATATTGCCGAGGCGCAGTGGGCGGAGGCGTTGGTTGTGGCGCCTGCGACCGCCAACATCCTGGCAAAATTTACACATGGCATAGCCGACGATTTCCTTTCCACCATGTATCTGGCCACACAGGCGCCGGTCCTGGTGGCTCCCGCAATGAACGTGAACATGTGGGATCACCCTGCCACCCAGGCGAATATCGAGATCCTCCGTCAGCGTGGGGTTCGCGTGGTTGAGCCGGGAACGGGCGAGCTGGCCTGCGGCATGGTGGGCGCGGGACGCATGGCCGAGCCGGAGGGCATAGCCGATGCCGTGCTGAGCGCGCTGGGACGCCGCCACGACCTGGCCGGCGAAGTGGTTCTTGTCACTGCGGGAGGCACGCGCGAGGCGCTGGACCCGGTTCGCTTCCTCGGCAATCGTTCCAGCGGCAAAATGGGTTACGCGCTGGCCGAGGCTGCCCACAGCCGCGGCGCAAAGGTGATTCTCATCAGCGGGCCGTCGGCCCTTTACCCTCCCGCGCACTGCGAGCTGGTGAGGATTACCACCGCCGGCGAAATGCGGAGCGCCGTGCTGGAACGCATGACCGAGGCGACCCTGGTGGTGAAGGCCGCCGCGGTGGCAGACTATCGGCCGGTCACGGTCTCGGAGCAGAAGCTCAAGCGGACAGGGCCCATCACACTCGAACTCGCGCCAACGGAAGACATTCTGGCCGAAGTGGTTCGCCGGCGTCGTCCCGGCCAGCTTATAGTCGGCTTTGCGGCGGAGACTGAGAATCGCTTGGAAAATGGGCGCGCCAAGCTCCTCCGCAAGGGCGCGGATGCGATTGTGGTGAACGACGTAGCCAAAGAAGGTGTGGGCATCGACGCCGATACCAACGCAGCCACGTTTCTTACGCTGAGCACGTCAATTGAGTTGCCCGAGATGCCCAAGCGCAAGCTCGCCGATCGTATTCTCGACGAAATCATCGCCCTCAGGCGGCCGCGCTCCATGGTTCTGGAACTCGACGAGCATATCGACCAGAAGTCGAGGCAGGACCAAGTCTTGAGCCAGACCGTAATGAATCAGACCGTTTCGCCCTTTGCCACCCGCCGGCAACTGATTGTGGAGTAGAGGAATTGACGCAGCAGCTCGATTCCGCAACCCGTGAGGCGCTGCTGGAGCGCGTTCGCTTTTATCGCGACCTGGGGTTGACGGAGTTCTATCGGCGGCCGGTGGACCCTGCGCTGCTGGCCCAACTAGCCGCCCAGCTGCGCGAGTCAGAGAAACTGGGTGCCCCCGGTCTCGTTTCTGAGACCGGGGATGTGGCGCCTCAGCCGGAAATCATTCAGGAGGCCCAACCCATTCCTTCTCGCAAGCCGCTCTCAGCTCCCGCGCAGACACTCGATGTCATTCCACCAGCCGATCGCGCAGCCGCCCTGCAACTCATCCGCGACGACATCGGCGACTGCACCCGCTGCGAGTTGCACAAGGGCCGCAACAAGCTGGTCTTTGGCGACGGAGACCCCGCCGCCCGCCTCATGTTTGTGGGCGAGGGACCGGGCGCCGACGAAGACGCGCAAGGACTCCCCTTTGTAGGCAAAGCCGGGCAACTGCTCAACAATATGATCGCCGCCATGGGCCTGAAACGAACGGAAGTCTACATTGCAAATGTGGTCAAGTGCAGGCCGCCCGGAAATCGCACTCCGGAGCCCGTGGAAGCCAATACCTGCTCGCCGTTTCTCTTTCGCCAGATCGATGTGATTCGCCCCCAGGTGCTGGTGGCGCTAGGCGCTACGGCAGCTACATATCTATTAGGGCAGCGTCAGCCGCTGGCCGGGCTTCGCGGACGGGTTCATGCGTTCCGAGGTATGCAGCTGATTGTCACCTATCATCCCGCGTTCTTATTGCGCGATCCCCGCCAGAAGAAGGAAGCCTGGGCGGATTTGCAGATAGCTATGCGCGAGCTTGGGTTGAAGGCTCCTGCCAGGAGTTAGAGTGGATCGAACTGGGCTTGGGATATGATGTCTGCACTCTGTGATGTCATGAGAAACTGAGGTTTAGCTGCTTAGCGCACTCGATGCCAAGGGAAAAATGACCAACCAGCTCTACTACGGCGACAACCTCCAGGTCTTAAGGGACTCTATTGCCTCGGAAAGCGTAGACCTCATTTACCTGGACCCGCCTTTCAATAGCCAGGCAAACTACAACATCCTTTTCAAGTCGCCGAAAGGCCGTCAGTCACAGGCGCAGATTGAAGCCTTTGTCGACACATGGCACTGGAACGATATTGCGGAGTTGGCTTTTGACGATGTGTTGAAGAGCGGCAATGCCGAAGTCTCGGAGATGCTTCGGTCCTTTCGGTCGTTTCTCAAAGAGAACGACATGATGGCCTATCTGACCATGATGGCCGTCCGCCTGTTGGAGCTTCATCGCGTTTTGAAACCGACGGGAAGCCTTTATCTGCACTGCGACCCGACGGCCAGCCATTATCTGAAAGTTCTGTTAGATGCGATATTCGGTGCGGAGATGTTTCGAAATGAGGTTACATGGAAGCGGACAACTACGCACAGCGATAGCAAGACGTGGAGCCGTGTATCCGACACGGTATTTTTCTACACGAAGGGAAGCAAGTTTACCTGGAATACTCCAAGAAATCCTCATTCCGAAGCATATATTTCCGACAAATACAGCAAAGACGATGGCGATGGCAGGATATATCGGCTTGACAACATGACAAGTCCCAATCCGCGTCCAAACATGATGTATGTATGGAAGGGTTTCCCCTTCCCCGAAAAGGGTTGGCGTTATTCAACCGAGACCATGGCGAGACTCGATGCGGAAGGCCGAATCTGGTATCCAAGACGAAAGAACGGGGATCTCGACACGACGAAACGCCCGCAACTCAAACGCTACCTTGACGAGATGGAGGGCGGCGTAATGGGCGATATCTGGACGGATATTTCGCCGATCAACTCGCAAGCGCAGGAACGACTCGGCTATCCCACGCAGAAACCATTGGCTCTGCTGGAGCGGATTCTCGAAGCATCGAGCAATGAAGGCGATCTCGTACTGGACCCATTCTGCGGCTGCGGGACTACGGTTCATGCGGCGCAGAAGCTCAAGCGTAAATGGGTGGGGATCGACATAACCCACCTTGCGATCTCGCTGATTGAGAAGCGATTGAAGGCCGCATTCCCCGGCGTTTCATTCGAGGTGCATGGAACGCCTAAAGACTTGGAAGGAGCCCAAACTCTCGCTGCGCACGACAAGTATCAGTTCCAATGGTGGGCCGTGTCATTGATTGATGCGGTGCCGTATGGTGGCAGGAAAAAGGGAGCCGATAGCGGGATTGACGGCTTCATCTATTTCAAGCCCGATGGGAAGATCACCGAGAAAGCTATTGTTTCCGTGAAGGGCGGCGATGCTGTCAGCGTCGCGATGATAAGAGACCTGGCGCACGTCGTGGATCGCGAGAACGCAAGGATCGGCGTATTTATTTCTCTGGCGGAGCCAACCAGGCCGATGCAAACGGAAGCAGTAAAAGCTGGATTCTTTGAAACGAGATTCGGCAAATATCAAAAGATTCAGATTCTCACGATAGCCCAACTTTTCGAGGGAAGGAAGCCGGACATCCCTTTGATCGATCAGTCGGTTTTCAGGAAAGCCCCGATTGAGGTGAATGAGAAACAAGAGAAGCTCTTCGGATAGCTTCATGCGCCGATCCACGGCGCGGAAAACAGAGTTGGTTCGGGCGACCCACCGATTCGCCGATATTTGACACACAAATCCCAACCGCCACCGCTACCATGAATCATTCCCTGGAGGCTCAATGACGACCGACGCTGCCCTGCCGCATGAACCCCGCAAGCTGCATAGACCGGACCTGGTGCGCCCCATGTATGCGCGCAATTCGCTGCTTGGGCCAATCCCGCGGCACTCCATCCCGGAGGACGGGATGTCGCCCTCGACCGCCTACCACCTCATCCACGATGAGCTGATTCTCGACGGCAGTTCGCGCTTCAACCTGGCCACATTTTGCAGCACCTGGATGGAGCCGGAAGCCAGCCGCCTGATGGCCGAGACGTTCGACAAGAACATGATCGACAAGGACGAGTATCCGCAGACGGCCGAGCTGGAGATGCGGTGCGTACACATGCTGGCCGAACTGTGGAACGCTCCCGATGCGGACTCAACCATTGGCACCTCGACCATTGGATCGAGCGAGGCCTGTATGCTGGGCGGGCTGGCATTGAAGTGGCGCTGGCGCCAGAAGATGAAGAAACTCGGCAAGCCGGCGGACAAGCCGAATCTTGTGATGGGAACCAACACCCAGGTCTGCTGGCACAAATTCGCCCGCTATTGGGACGTGGAAGCCAGGGAAGTGGCTCTGGATGGGAACGAAGTTGTTGCCAACCCGGAGCGCGCGGCGGCGGCCTGCGACGAGAACACGATTGGCGTTGTCAGCATCCTGGGCAGCACCTTTACCGGCCACTATGAGGACGTTCTGGGACTAAGCACGGCCCTCGACGAGTTGCAGGAGAAGACCGGCCTCGACATCCCGATTCATGTGGATGGGGCAAGCGGCGGCTTCGTTGCGCCGTTTCTACAGCCAGACCTCAAGTGGGACTTCCGCCTGGCGCGCGTGAAATCGATCAACACCTCAGGGCACAAGTACGGTCTTGTTTATCCCGGCGTAGGCTGGATTGTGTGGCGCGAGCTTGCGGATCTGGACCCGGACCTGATTTTCAGCGTTGATTACCTGGGCGGCGCGATGCCGACGCTGGCCATCAACTTCTCCAGGCCCGCGAGCCAGATTGTGGCGCAGTACTACAATCTGATCCGACTGGGCAGGTCGGGCTATCGCGCCATTCACGAGGCTTGCCAGGAGGTTGCCGTCGAACTTGCGGGGAAAATTGAGGAGCTCGGCCCCTTCGAAATCCTATCTTCCGGGCGCGACCTTCCGGTTGTGGCTTGGACTTTGAAAGAGCCCTCGAAGTGGAACTGGTCACTGTACGACCTGTCGGACCGGCTCCGCGATCGGGGCTGGCAGGTGCCGACCTACAAGATGCCGGCCAACCGCCAGGAGACAATCCTGCAGCGCGCAGTCGTCCGCAATGGATTTACCCACGACTTGGCGAACATGCTGCTTCGCGACATGCGGCGTCATCTGGACTGGTTTGCCCAACAGCCCGGCTTCAACCCCACGCTGGATGGCTCGGGATTCCATCACTGAGAATCTGTCCAAGACTCTGTAGAGATGCCGAACATTCGACAGGAGAGGATCCCTCAGTAGAACTGCTCTAGCGGGGAATACTCGTTGTAATTGAAAAGAATCAGGCATATGCCATAGGGATTAGTTTAATCTTCGCGTTCAGTATACAGAATATCCGTTATCGGACATAACGGCACAGGGAAGATGCTTGACTACTCGCGCCCTGGAATTCTCCAAACCTACCTGCGATCAGGCCGCCAATTTCAATTGGCTTCCTTTCCCGCAGAGTCGGATGAATTCATTGGGGCGGCGAACGGGTTTCTCTTCGAACTCAACCACGGTGCCTTGAACGACTGGCCTACCGCAGCCAGCTTCGATATTCAGTTCCGAATTCCGGCCAGCAGAGTTTCAATTTCGGCCTTCTCCTGCGCAGTGACGGGGAGCAAAGGGGCGCGAGCGCGTCCACCATAATAGCCATTGAAGTCACAGCCATACTTCACGCCACCGATCCCGAGTTGCCCAACGATCCGCTGGCTTGGCCCGGCTATTCGTTCCTGCTTTTCCCTGGCAAGGTTCAGGTCGTGGTCCTTCCAGGCGAAGTAGACCTCCTGGCAGGCCTGCGGCGCGCAGGCCGCAAAACCTAGCACGGCGCCCGAGGCTCCGGCTTCAACAGCGTCAAGCACAATGGACGCCGAGCCGGTGAGTACATGGAAACCGACTTCCTTGGTTCGCGTCTTGAGGGGGATAAAGGGAGGTGCGGAGGCCAGCGCCACGCCGCCGGCCAGCTCGCCGGCGGAAACGAAGGAGTTCCCTGCTTCGGGTTTCGCCGATAGCATGCGGCCGGTAACTGCTTCGAAGATGGGCGTGACGGTGACGGTGCGGCGGGCTACGTTGCGGGTGGCCTCGACCGTGGCGACAATGCGCGGAAGGCTGCCGCTTGAATCCTTGATGCCAATGATGTTGGGGTGCGCGGCGAGTTCGGCAATCAACTCGACGGGAATGTCGTAGGGCACACACCGCGGAATGTTATAGAGCAGCATGGGCAGCGGCGAGCGGTCGGCCACGCTGCGAAAATAATGGAGGACGGCTGCCGGCGACATCTGGCTGGCGTAGTAGGTGGGAGTACGGACCAGCACCGCGTCGTATTGGAGCTGTGCCGCAGCTTCGGCCAGTTCGACGGTAGCCTTCACGCTCTCGCGTCCGACACCCGCAATAAGAACTTTCTCAGGCGCCGCAGCTTCGGCGGCCGCGCGCAGCACGTCGCGCGACTCGGCGTCGTCAAGGGCAACGGCTTCGCCCGTGGACCCGAGCAGCAGGAGGCCCGAAAGCAGGCTGCGCGAGTAATGGGCTATGTTGGCCTCAAGCTTGCGAAAATACACTCGCTCGTCGGAATAAAACGGCGTAGGTACAGCGGCAAAAATGCCCTCAATCAGCATGACCTTTATTGTAGAACCCCTGGGCGCTGGCTCGGCCTTGTCGCCTTGCGCCCGTGGAGCTACGCTACCTTCCGACGGTCAGACTCATCCGTGCGTTCCAGCCTGGAGTAGTCCTGCACGCGGTCCCCTGCCGGGGTCGCATCATGCTGTTCGATCCAAACGCAGGAGAGCCCATTGCCGGAAGGCATCCATACGCACTCCAGAGAACGATTGATAACTTGCTGCGTGTTGAGCATGGCTCCCCCCTTCCTGACCGTTCATCGACCTGCCAACAAGTGGGCATCTCAAGAATTAACAATCGCCGAAATACTCGTATGCCCGCGAGCGCCCAGATGCTAAGAGGCACTGCGGAGCTGTCGTGTGCGTCGGTATCCTGGCTGATTCTGAGACGGAGAACAGACGGGAATGCGGAATGCTACTGCCTTGACCGCTTGGGTGCGGCCGCAAGCCGATTCTCGCTCTCTGCCACTCGGGTTAAAATACCCGGCGCGATGAGCGGAACCTGGCTGAACTCAGTGGTTCAAATCCGGGGGTAGCTCATGGCGCCACTCGATTCCAAACAATTTGGAATCAAATAGTTGAATTGGTATGCCGGTGTCATCCGTGACTTCCGATCCCAGTGCGCTAACGGCGCCGGGGTTGCACGTTCGTTTCCGTTTTTGAATTGGCCTGCCGGGAGCCTTTGAAAGCTCCGGAAACTGCCGCTTCTGTTCCCTGCTGATTTCTAGAATGTAACACAATATTAACAATTCGTTCGCATTATTTTCTACCACTTTTCGATCATCTCCAATGCGTGGAATCGTGGAGGGTCAAACCCAATTCGCCGCGTCCCACTTTGGCACGGATGCCCCCTGCTCAGAGCGAAATCCGAAGAACCAAAGCAAGAGCCTCACGCGCCTCCAGCGGCGTGTAATTGCTGCAGGTCGTAAACGGTGGTGTGGTGCAGTTGCATGGCGGCAATCCCCTCCACCGCTGCCTGGGCGGCGGCAATTGTGGTGATCGTTGGAATCCGAGCCAGCACCGTGGCACGGCGAATTGCCTTCTCGTCGAAGAATGTATCCTGTCCGCGCGGCGTGTTGATGACGAGTTGAATGCGGTCGCCCTTGATCAGATCCACCACGTTCGGCCGGCCTTCCTTGACCTTGAATACGCGTTCGACCGAAAGGCCGGATTTCTCCAGAACATTGGCCGTGCCCTCGGTGGCCACGATACGGAACCCGAGGTGGACATAGCGGCGAGCCAGTTCGATGGCCGCGGGCTTGTCGTGATCGTTCACGCTGAAGAAGACCGTTCCACCGGTGGGCAGCACCTGTCCGGCGGAAAGCTGTGCCTTGGCGAAAGCCTCTCCAAAGGTGGCAGCTACGCCCATCACCTCGCCTGTAGACTTCATCTCCGGTCCCAGAACCGTATCCACGCCGGCAAACTTCGACCATGGAAACACCGGCGACTTCACGTAGTAGTGCTTCCCGGTCCCCAGGTCCCTGCCTGCGGCAAGCTGAGCCGGCAGCAGTTCTTTCAGTTTCCGCCCAGTCATAAGGCGCGCGGCAATCTTGGCCAGCGGAATTCCGGTAGCCTTCGAGACGTAAGGCACGGTCCGCGAGGCGCGGGGGTTCACTTCGATGACAAAGACATGGTCCTGGCCCCCAGCGTCACGCTGTATTGCGAATTGCAGGTTCACCAGGCCAACGACTTCGAGTGCCAGGGCCAGTTTGCGGGTAAAAGTGCGGAGCACCTCCAGTGTCTCCTCGCGGATGCTCACGGCAGGCAACACGCACGACGAGTCGCCGGAATGAATGCCGGCCTCCTCAATGTGCTGCATGATGCCGGCAATGATTACGTCTTCCGAGTCGCAGAGCGCATCCACGTCGACCTCTACGGCGCTCTCCAGAAAGTGGTCAACCAGCACCGGCCGCTCCTGGGAATATTCAACCGCCTGCTTCATGTATTGCCGCACTTCCTCTGTGTCGTAACAGATGACCATGGCTCTGCCGCCGAGCACGTAGCTGGGACGCACGAGTACTGGATAGCCAACGCGCAAACCAACTGCACAAGCTTCTTCCACACTGGTGGCTGTGCCGCCCGCCGGCTGAGGGATCTCAAGCTCGTCGAGCAGCTTGCCGAACCGCTTGCGATCCTCGGCCAGGTCGATGGACTCCGGCGAAGTGCCAATAATGGGCACGCCGGCGGCGAGCAAACGCTTGGCCAGATTCAGCGGCGTTTGCCCGCCGAACTGCACAATTACCCCGATCTCCGCACCCGACGATGCCTCGTGGTTATAGACCGCCAGCACATCTTCCAGCGTCAGCGGCTCAAAGTAAAGCCGGTCGCTGGTGTCGTAATCGGTCGAAACGGTCTCAGGGTTGCAGTTGACCATGATGGTCTCGTACCCGTCTTCCTTCAGCGCGAAGGCCGCATGGCAACAGCAGTAGTCGAACTCGATTCCCTGCCCTATGCGGTTCGGTCCAGAGCCCAGGATGATGATCTTATGCGTCGAGGTCGGCGGCGCCTCATCCTCCTCGTCGTAGGTCGAGTAGAGGTAAGGAGTCATGGATTCGAACTCGGCGGCGCAGGTGTCAACCAGCTTGAAGACAGGCTTGATTCCCTTCTCCTCGCGCAGTTCCCTCACCTGCTGCGTGCCGGCGTGGCCTTCCAGCTTCCATTCCGTGGCAATGCGCTCGTCGCTCAGCCCAAGACGCTTCAGCCGGCGGAGTTCGTCGGTCGTAATGGTCTCCGGCGTGGTCTCGCCAATCGCGGATTGAGCCAGCGTTATCTCGCGCAACTGGTGCAGGAACCATGGATCGATGCCCGTGAGCCTGGCTGCCTCGCGCACGCTCATGCCGCGCTCAAAGGCGTAGCGGATGTAGCTGAGCCGTTCCGGCTGTGGCGTGACCAGTTTCTGTGTCAGCCGCCGTGGTTCCAGCACTTCCGCGCCGGTCTTTTTGCCGGTTTCCAGGGCTCGCCAAGCCTTCATTAAGGCTTCTTTGAAGGTACGGCCCATCGCCATCACCTCGCCCACAGACTTCATCTGCGGGCCCAGTGTGTCATCGGCCCCTGGAAACTTCTCAAACTGCCATTTGGGAATCTTCACGACCACATAATCGATAGTCGGCTCGAAGCAGGCCGGCGTTTTGCGTGTGATGTCGTTGGGGATTTCGTCCAGCGTATAGCCCACGGCCAGCTTGGCGGCAATCTTGGCAATCGGAAATCCCGTGGCCTTGGACGCCAGCGCGGAAGAGCGCGAGACGCGCGGATTCATCTCGATTACCGTCATGCGGCCGTCTACGGGGTTGACGGCAAACTGCACATTCGATCCGCCGGTCTCAACCCCAATCTCGCGCATCACGGCGATGGCCGCGTCGCGCATCTTCTGGTATTCGCGATCGGTGAGCGTCTGCGCCGGGGCTACGGTGATGGAGTCGCCGGTATGCACGCCCATGGGGTCGAAGTTCTCAATGGAGCAGATGATGATGACGTTGTCCGCGAGGTCGCGCATCACCTCCAGCTCATACTCCTTCCAGCCCAGCACGCTCTCTTCAATCAGGCATTCGTGAACCGGAGAAAGGTCCAGGCCGCGGGCGAGAATCTCCATCAGCTCTTCGCGGTTATAGGCGATGCCGCCGCCCGTTCCGCCCAGGGTAAAGCTCGGCCGGATGAGCACCGGAAACCCAAGCTTGCTGGCGAAATCAAGTCCGTCGCGCAGGTTGTTGACAAGCGCCGACTTTGAAACCTCGAGGCCAATGCGCAGCATCGCATCCTTGAATAACAGGCGGTCCTCGGCCTTCTTGATGGCTTCGAGCTTGGCGCCAATCAGCTCGACGTTGTACTTGTCGAGAATGCCCGCGTCGGCCAGATCGACGGCCAGGTTCAGCGCTGTCTGTCCGCCGACTGTGGGCAGCAGGGCGAATATCCCCGAGCCGGGCCCATCAGCGAGCATCTGCGACTCAATGCGGATTATTTCTTCGACGTACTCGCGTGTGAGCGGCTCGATGTAAGTGCGGTCGGCAAGGTCGGGATCGGTCATGATGGTGGCCGGGTTCGAATTCACCAGCACCACCTCGTAGCCCTCCTGCTTGAGAGCCTTGCAGGCCTGCGTCCCGGAGTAATCGAACTCGGCGGATTGGCCGATCACGATCGGCCCGGAGCCGATCACCAAGATCTTCTGAATGTCATTTCTGCGTGGCATAGATTTGAGCGACTTCCTGGGATTTCTTGAGAGTGGCGCAAGCGATTCCTTGAGGTCTCTTAGCGCTGTTGCTTTGAAAGGGCACGGCTTTAGCCGTCCCGATTGACGTGCCCACGATTTCTTTGGGCTTCAGCCCCGGTTTGTCGCCGCTTTGAAAGGGCACGGCTTTAGCCGTGCCGATTGACGTGCCCACGATTTCTTTGGGCTTCAGCCCCGGTTTGTCGCCGCTTTGAAAGGGCACGGCTTTAGCCGTGCCGCTCACGGCTCCAATAAGATCCGAGGGCTTTAGCCCCTGAGGGATGT
>Ga0302320_10001973_pt1 | contig 48940 bp, 39 predicted proteins | sample Bog_T0_3_FD_202130 | JGI IMG/M metagenome (GOLD analysis project Ga0302320, IMG submission 202130) | Peat permafrost microbial communities from Stordalen Mire near Abisko, Sweden - Bog_T0_3 | ecosystem: Environmental > Terrestrial > Soil > Wetlands > Peat | place: Sweden: Abisko, Stordalen Mire... | reverse complement strand
GAGGGCGAGGGAGCCGGCATCTTCAGGAGACAGGTTGCGGAGCTGGGCGAAGTGACGGGTGGTTTCGATTACGTAGGCCGGTTCGTTGCGTTTGCCCCGGTAGGGAGTGGGCGCGAGGTACGGGCAATCTGTTTCGAGAAAGAAGCGGTCAAGCGGGACCATGGCGGCGGCGTCCCGGATGTTCTGCGCTTTGGGGTAGCTGATGTTTCCGGCGAAGGAGAGGATGAATCCGAGATCGAGCGAGGCCTTGGCCTGGGCTAGGTTTCCGGTGAAGCAGTGCATGACGCCGCCGAGCGCGGTGTGCGCCCAGTCGGTGCGGAGGATGGCGAGAAGGTCTTCCCAGGCGTCGGTGGAGAGCGCGGGGTCGGGTAACGCTGCGCTGCCAGCCGCAGGCGCATTGGGTAACGCTGCGCTGCCAGCCGCAGGCGCATTGGGTAACGCCGCGCTGCCAGCCGCAGGCGCATTGGGTAACGCTGCGCTGCCAGCCGCAGGCGCTTGGCTGGGGCGGCAATGGATGAGGATGGGCAGGCGGGTGGCTGCGGCGACGGTTAGTTGCTGGCGGAAGGCTTGCTGCTGGATGTCTCGGGGAGAATGGTCGTACCAGTAGTCGAGTCCGATCTCTCCGATGGCGATGACGCGGGGATGGGCGGCGAGAGTCTTCATGGTATCGAGGTGCGCAGGGGTGAGCAGGCGCGCTTCGTGGGGATGGACTCCGATGGAGGCGTAAATCCAGGGATAGCGCTCGGCGAAGGGAATGGCACAGGCGATATCGTCCGGGCCGTCTCCGTTGCCGATGGCGAGAAGAGCACGGATGCCTGCGTCATAGGCGCGCTGGATGGTGGCGTCAAGATCAGAGGCGAACTGAGGGCCGTCGAGGTGGGCGTGGGAGTCTAGGAACATGAGGAGATTATAGGAGATTGGCGGATTGACGAGCGACGATTGAAGGTGGAAGGTGGAAGTTGATTACGAGTTGAAGTGCCTAGCCCAAGTATCTCAACTTTATTTGGATAGTGAGCTACTTGGCCTGTTTTCGTCCGGTATCAGGAGTTACACTTCAGAATTGTGGCCTGCGCATGAGCGAATCCGACGCCCCAAACCGTCACATAATATCTGTGGCCGTTAGCCCCAAGGCCAACGCCGACCGCATAGGCCTTCAACACGCGTTAAACGAGATAGCCCAACAGGATTCGACGATCCGAATTGGCACAACAAACGGGCAGACCATCGTAAGTGGAATGGGCGAGCTACATCTTGAATCGGTCTGCGCCCGCATTTGGGATGAATACAAGATCGAGGTCGAAGTTGGCGACCCACAGATTACCTATTTGGAAACCATTCGCAAGCAAGCGGAGGCCGAGGGTAAGTTCATCCGGCAGACGGGCGGCAGCGGCCAGTACGGCCACGTCAAGATCCGCCTGGAGCCGAACGAGCCGGGCAAGGGCTTTGAGTTCGAGGACACGACCAAGGGCGGTTCGGTTCCCAAGGGATACATCAAGCCGATTGAGATGGGTATTAAAGAAGCCATGGAGGGCGGCGTATTAGCCGACTATCCCATGGTGGACATCACGGCTACGCTGTATGACGGCAGTTATCACGAAGTCGATTCGAACGAGATGGCCTTTAAGATCGCAGCGTCGATGGCCTTCAAGGATGCGGCGCGCAAGGCTAGTCCGGTTCTGCTGGAGCCCGTCATGTCGGTCGAGGTATTGGTTCCGGAAGAGTACGTGGGAACCGTCATTGGCGACCTGAACAGCCGTCGCGGGCGCTTCGAGGGTATCGAGCACCGCGCCGGATCGCAGGTCATCAAGTCGATGGTGCCGCTAGCTGAGATGTTGGCATATGCGGCCGACCTGTGCGTTCTTACGCACGGTCGTGCGGCGTTCTCGATGCACTTTTCGCGCTATGAAGAGGCTCCATATCGCGGCGAGTCTGGAGGCGATAAAGCTGGTGTCACCGCCAACAAACCCACAGGTCCAAAGCCGAGGTTTGCTTCTGCTGCTGCCAAGCCGGACCCAGATTTCGAGTGATTGTCCGTTGCCACTAGATTGCTGTCGGATCGCCAATGCGCTCACTATTGCCAGCGGGCAGGATACTGAGTGGAAAGCCCTGTTGTCGTCCACAATCGCGAACCTGGCCGCAGTACTTCCGAGGAGCCCGACATTCGGAATCGATAACGTCGAAGAAGGATCCCTACTTCACAGCGAGCCGGGGCCTGCGCCGTGGTCAGCACTCGATGCCACTCGGTAATTCAATCCCGCGGTTGTGCCTCCGGTTACGTCAATCGTCACTCCCGTGATACTTTTCGCAAAGTCTGACGCCAAGAACACAGCCGCATTCGCGATCTCATCCATGAGTGGAAGCCTCTTCAACATCGTGTCATTTTCCATACCGCGAAGGATCACTTCCATCTCTTTTGGGGTGCGTTCGATTGCCTGTTTGAACACTTGCGAATCCGGTGAACCGCCTGAGCGTATGTTCACGACGCGCACGCCATGTGTCCCCAACTCCAAGGCAAGATTCCGAGAGAAGCTTTCAATAGCAGCGCATGCAGGAGCAAAACCTGCTGTAAACGGGTATCCTATGCCGCCGGGCGTTGCGGTCAAGGATAAGATCACTCCAGAACCCTGCTTCAACATAACGTTTCCCGCGGCGGTGGCCGTTAAGAAATGACTTCGCATCGCGATGGAGACAGGACGAACAAAATCTTCAACGCTCAGCCGAACCAGCGGGACATTCTGCAGGACTTGGTAATCAATCGCACAAAAGGATAGGTCCAGCGTTCCTCCCTCGCCAATCACGGAGTCGACAAACGCATTGACTTCGCTTTCGTCCATTGCGTCCACGCGTGCAGCCACTGCATGTCCGCCGGAGTCAACAATTCCGTCTGCCACCTCTTTTACCGAGGAAAGATGCCTTCCTGCCAGAAAGACCATTGCACCTTCTTGGGCCATAGCTTTCGCGATAGTACTTCCCAGTGAACCGCCGGCCCCGTAGATGATGGCATTTCTGTTCTGTAATATTTGAGAATTCATGGATTTTGGCTCCGGCGGTTGAGCTGGGGAAACGAGGTCGCAATCCTGACAAGGATAAGGTTCCATTCGTAATCCAGCAAATGAATTGTTATTGACTTGTTCCTGTGTGGTCACAACGGAAGGAATCCGCGCGAGATACTGAGCGCAAAATCGCCATGTCACTCACTATCTGGTGACCTCAGGCTCGTTGGCGAGAGGTCTCTGGCGGAAGCGACCTTGACGCAGCACAGGTAATTTGGGATGCGTAGGGGGCTTTCGCTTCGCTCAAGATGACACTTCAATTCAAAGGCGCGGTAGCTGATGCAAAATCGCCAAGTATCCAACAATCAAAGGCCCCACCTTCGGCGAAGGTGGGGCCTTTGTGATTTGTCCGTTTACTTAAGGCGTGAGCCGTTGGGGACGTCTTCGAGGAAGCTGGCGAGAGCGGGTGTGCCGGCGTCTCCAAAAGAGGCTGCGACGACCATGCCTTGGCTCTCGATGCCTCGGAGTTTGCGGGGCGCGAGGTTGGCGACGATGACGACCTTGCGTCCGACGAGGGTGGCGGGATCGTAGGCCTTGGCGATTCCGGCGACGATCTGGCGGACTTCAAAGCCTAGGTCAACGGTGAGGCGGAGGAGTTTGTCTGCCTTCTCGACCTTTTCGGCGGTGAGGACGGTTCCGACGCGGAGGTCGATTTTGACGAAGTCGTCGATGGTGATCTCCGGGGCGATGGGCGCGGCGGCGGGGGTTGCGGCGGGCGCGGCGGGGGTGAGGGTAGAAGCACCCACATCTGCTGACTGCGGCAGATATGGGGCACCGGCGGTCGCGGACGCGGGGGGTATCGCTGCGCTGCCGACTGCAGGCGCGGGGGCTGGTGCGGCGGTGGTTGCGCTGTCGTTTGCGGGCACAGAGGGCGCTGAATTCTTACGTTCTTCTTCGATCATTTGCATCCTTTCGATGGCGCTCTTGTCGGCGCGGGGGAAGACGGCTTCGATGCGGGTCAGGCGCGTGCCTACATTCAGCTGTCCCCAATGGAGATTGTTCAGATTGGTTTTGGCGATATCGGTGAGGCCGAGCTGGGTGAAGATTCTGGCGGTGGCATCTGGAATGATGGGGTGGGCCAGGGCAGTGATGATGCGCAGCGACTCGGCAGCGGTGTAGAGCACGGTGGCGAGTCGGGCGCGGGAGTCGCGGTCGTCTTTCTTCTCGGCGATGGCCCAGGGCTGGTTCTCGACAATGTATTTATCGACGGCGCTGAGCAGAGACCATACGGCTTCAAGAGCTCGGGAGAAATGGAAGGCTTCGAAGAGGCGGTTGTATTCGACGATGGTCTCTTCGGCGAGTTGGGAGATGGCAGCCTCGGCGGGAGTGTAGGCGAAAGTAGCGCTGGGGTAGGGAACTTCTCCGTCGAAGTAGCGCTGGATCATGGAAAGAGTGCGGCTGGCGAGGTTTCCGAGACCGTTGGCGAGATCGCTGTTATAGCGCTGCACGAGCGCGTCGAAAGAGAACGAGCCGTCTTGTCCGAAGACGATTTCACGGAAGAGGAAATAGCGCAGAGCGTCTGCGCCGAGAACTTCGAGAATGGTTTCGCTGCGCACGATGTTGCCGCGCGACTTGGACATCTTGCTCTCTTCAAAGAGCAGCCAGCCGTGAGCGACGATCTGTTTTGGCAGTGGAAGACCGGCGGCGAGAAGGAACGCGGGCCAGTAGACGCAGTGGAAGCGGACAATCTCTTTGCCGATCATGTGGACGTCGGCAGGCCAGTAATGCTGGTAACGCTTCTGATCGGCAGGGTCGGGCGATCCGAATCCGACGGCGGTTGCGTAATTGCAGAGCGCATCAAGCCAGACGTAGATGACGTGCGCGGGATCGTTGGGAACAGGGATTCCCCAGGAGAATGTGGTGCGCGAGATGGAGAGATCTTTGAGTCCACCTTTGACGAAGGAGATGACTTCGTTGCGGCGGGTTTCGGGATAGATGAAGCCGGGATTTTCTTCGTAGAGCTTGAGGAGCGGCTCAGCCATGGAGGAGAGCTTGAAGAAATAATTCTCCTCCTCCACGGTTTCGGTGAGGCGGTCACAGACAGGGCAGCGCGTGCCGGGGGTGTTGTCATCGGCGTAGAGCTCGTCGAAGACGCAGTACTGGCCGGTGTAGGAGCCTTTGTAGATGTAACCGCGCTCCTGGAGCAGGGTGAACATGGCCTGCACGCCGCGCTTGTGCTCGGGACTGGTGGTGCGGATAAATTGGTCGTAGGTGATTCCCATGCGATCCCAGAGAGCACGGAATTCACCGCTGACTTCGTCGGTAAGCTGCTGAGGTGTTTTGCCCGCGGCGGCGGCGGAGCGCTCGATCTTCTGGCCGTGTTCGTCGGTTCCGGTGAGGAAGAGAGTGTCATGTCCCATCATGCGCTGGCGTCGGGCAATGGCGTCACAAACGACGGTGGTGTAGGTGTGGCCGATGTGAGGCCGCGCGTTCACGTAATAGATGGGCGTGGTGATGTAGAACTTTTCGGGTTGCTGGCTCATGCGAATCTCTCGATCAATGCTTGGAACTCTTGGGAGCGGCTGGTATTGAGGCGGGTACGGCTGGCGCTGGGTCGGGTAACGCTGCGCTGCCGGCAGCTAGGCGCAGAGCTTCTTGCATCACGGTTTTGAGGGGTACTCCGGTGGCTTCAGCGACTTTGCGGCAGTCTTCGAACTCAGGCGCGGAATTTACAACTTGTCCCTGCATGATTCCGAGCTTAACGCGGATTGGTCCCCATTGCGATGCGACGGTGACATGCTCGCGCTGAAGGGTACGGCGCTGTTCGGTGCGCATGCGGACGCCGAGGGTGGTGGTTTCGGTGAGCAGGATGTGCGACATGGCTTCGGCGTGGGCGAGCGCGGCGAGGACGGTGAAGATCAGTCCGGGGCGTCCTTTTTTCATTTGTACGGGCACGGCAAAGGCGTCGAGTGCTCCGGCAGTGAGGAGCTTTTGCTGGACGTAGGAGAAGAGCTGGGGATTCATGTCGTCGATGTTGGCTTCGAGGACGACGACGGTGTCGGAGTGCTCGCCGGAATCGAGTGTGCTGTGTTCCCCACATTCGCCAAAGGAAGGCGGATGTGGGCCACCCGTAGCGCTGAATAGGCCGCCCGTGGTGTTGCCGACTGTGAGGCGGACTACGTTGGCGATTCCGGGTAGTTCGCGCGCTCCGGCCCCGTATCCAGTGGCGGAGAGAGTCATGGCGGGTAGCGGCTCAAAGCGGACGTTGAGGGCCTTGAGGATGGCGGCTCCGGTGGGAGTGAGCAGCTCTTTCTGCGCTCCGGAAGAGAACACGGGCGCGCCGCGAAGAAGTTCGGCGGTGGCGGGCGCGGGAACGGGCAGGACTCCGTGGGCGCAGCGGACGGTGCCTCCTCCGACGTTGAGGGCGGAGCAATACCAGGCGTCGGCGGCGAGGAGCTCAATGGCTACGGCAGAGCAGACGATGTCCACGATGGCGTCTTCAGAGCCAACCTCGTGGAAATGAATGGACTCCGGGGACTGATTGTGAACGGTGCCCTCGGCCTGGGCCAGAAGCTGAAACGTGTTGAGGGCGAAGGCCTGGGCGACGGCGCTGATGGGCGCGCGGGCGATGATCTGTCGGATCTCGGGGAGTCCGCGATGGACGTGGGCGGGAGCGGGCGAGTTGTCGTGGGAGTGTGACGGCTCGTGGGAGTGTGAGTGGGCGTTGTCGTGCGAGTGCTCGTGGGAGTGCTCGTGATGAGACGCCTGACTGCTGGTGCTTGGGTCGCCAAGGTCAAGAGGCTGGTCGAGGTGTCCGTGGATGACGACTTCGATTTTGGTGGCGGAGATTCCGCTGCGCTGCACGCGATGAGCGGTGAGCGAGGCGTCAAGGCCGAGAGCGGCGGCGACGGATTGCAGTTTCTCAAGGGGGACGCCTGCATCGACGGCTGCGCCGAGAAACATGTCGCCACTGATTCCGGAGAAACAATCGAGGTAGGCAATGCGCATTGCGATTCCGATGGGCGTTGGCCCGAACTTTTAATATATAGGAGGCGCGGGATTGGGGCCAAGGAGCGAGGTTTCAAAGTTTCGAAGGTTTCAAAGTTTCAAAGGTTAAGAGCAACTGCAAGGGGCGCGCGGATGGGAGCGGGTTGAGATGTCTTTTGAGCGGCAGGGGAGATCTGGGTGGTGCGGGAGGCCTCGTTGCGCTGGGAATGACAGCTCGTTTCGCCAAGACCGTTGTGCTCAGGAATGACAACTCATCTTGCCATCTGGAAATGGATGACAAGATGAATGGCCATTCTTGAGCCATTGGCCGTTGTCAATCGCTAGGCGGCTAGGGAGCGAAGCAGGTCGGTGGGATGCACGGGTTTGCAGAGCAGTTCAAAATCATGGCCGGAACGGCGTGCTTCCTCGAGAAGGTCGCTGGTGGCGGCCTGGCCGGAGAAGAGCAGAATCTTGCAGTCGGGAAAGCGCCGCTTGATTTCTATTGCGGCCTCGACTCCACTCATTCCGGGCATTACCACGTCAGTGACGACGAGATCGGGCGGGAAGGAGTCGCATTTCTCAAGGGCAGCGCGTCCGTCATAGGCCACTGCGGATTCATAGCCTGCGGTGCTTAGGATCGCGGCTAGAGTGTCTGCAATGGTGGCCTCGTCATCGATGACCAGCACGCGTTTGGTTTCGGGCTTCGGCGCGATCACTGTGCTGGACTTCAGTTCACTGCGTTGGTCGTCGGAGAGAATTGATGGATGTGACTGACAGTGCCTGACCGGATCCGCTGGGGAGTGTAACGATTGACTCTCAGCGGCTGCGGCGTGCTGAAAGGAACTGGGGGTGTGATCTGCCGGTTGTGAATTGCCCTGCTCGTTCATTGCGTTACTCATCCTCTCGGCGCGTTGTGCAGCTTTTCTGAGCGCTTCCGTAATGGGAGCAGTCTGAAAATGTCTGTGAAATCTCATAACGCAAACCTCATGGACACAGACTAGCGCGCTTGATTGGATACGGGGAGATTTTCTTAAGTTATTACATAAGAGGAGGATAGCGATTTTCTTAGGCAATCGAGGGCAACGATAAGGGAGGGAATAGTATTTCGCAATTGCTTTTTCCGGCCTCATCCTGACGGGTGTTGCGTTCCGATAGCCGCAGGATAGCATCCAAATAATTCACGTTTAGCGATACGTTTGCGGGAGGTTAAGGTGATGCCTAACAAACGGGTTCCGATCAGAAAGTTCAAGGTTGCCGAGCGCTCCACGGTTCCGACGGGCCGCAACGGCAAGCACAAGGACATTGTTACGCAAATCTTGAGCGATCTGGAAGGCCTGGAGAGCGGACAGTGCTTGAAGATTCCGCTGGAAGGGTTGCCGGATTCGAAGGTGAACATCCGCTCGGCACTGAACCGGGCCACGCACAAGGCGAGCAAGTCCGTGGCGACTGCAGCCGATGATGAGTATCTGTACGTGTGGAATTCGTGAGAACAAGAGCGAAGGCAAGGGCCGGGAACGTGAGCGGGTTGAGATGTCCTTCGATCGGTACGGGGGTTTCTCGCTGCGCTCAAGCACCTCAAAACGAAAGCAAAAATAACAACGGTAGCAAGATCAACTTGATTACCGGCCCCCCACTCAAGCCGGAAGAGCTTCGCAGCCGGGTAGGCGGCAACAGCCGCCGCTCCGGCTGCGGGCGCTCGGGCTAATCTGCGGCGTCGGAGTGGGTGGCGCCGGATCGGGGTGAGAGTCCGGCGTTGTGCGCGATGTCAAGGGCGATGGCGGACCAGTCAAGATCGGCGTAGCCATTGGCGATGGCGCTGAGGAAGCGGTCACGGACCACGCTGGCGAATGGCATGGGGACGGAGAGATTCTCGGCGGCTTGCAGCATGAGGTGGACATCTTTGAGGCCGAGGGGCAATTTGAATCCGGCGGGCGAAAATTTTTCCTCGATGATGCGGGGCGCGTAGTTGTTGTAGACGGGAGCGCCGAAGAGAGTTCCGCTGAGCACTTTGAAGAGGATGTGAGGATCGATCTGGGCCTTTCTGGAGACGGCGAAGACCTCGCCGAGACTCTCAAGAACACAGGTGATCATGAAATTTCCGCATAGCTTGATGAGGTTGGCCTGCCCGGGGTGCTCGCCGACCTCAAAGGTGCGCTGGCCGATTGCCTGAAAGATGGGAGCAGCCTTGGCGAGAGCCTCGGGCGTGCCAGCGGCCACGATGAAGAGCTTGGCGGCTTCGGCTGCGTCAGGGCGTCCGAAGACCGGAGCGGCGGCGTAGAGATGCCCGCGCTGCTGGTGGGCGACGGACAGGCGCTGCGAAAGATCAGGGCTGATAGTGCTCATGGAGATGTGCAGAGCGCCGTGGGCCATGCCGTCAAGCACGCCATGCAAGACAACGGATTCAACTGCAGCATCGTTGGCGAGCATGGTAATGACGACCTCCTGCGCAGCGGCCTGGGCTGGAGAATCGGCAATGGTTGCGCCCTGCTTGCCGAGGAGTTCGGCGGCTTTGCGGGTGCGGTTGAAGACCGTTAACTGATGTCCGGCGCGAAGGAGATTGCGCGCCATCGCCTGTCCCATGTTGCCAAGACCAAGAAATCCGATACGCATAGTGAGAGCTCCTTAATTGCTGCGGGTATGAGAGGTTGAGATGCGGGCGGCGAGGGGTGGGTTTTATATTCGAGATCTCAATAAAAGCACGAGCATAACGGCTGGGGCGCTGGTTGAAAAGCTTGAGGCTGTGCGGAATGTTTGAGCGGAGCGTGGATTCTTCGCGGTGCTCAGGATGACCCCACAAAAACAATACCGCCGAGGATGAATCCAAGAACGCTGCCGCTCAGGATGACCTCACAAAAACAACGCGCTACGATGGCTCGACGCAACCGAGGCGCGCATCCCTTACAATCGTAGGTTGAGAATTTATCGTTAGATTCAGAGTCCCGCTGGAGCAAGGAATCACTGTGTATCTTTTATTGCAGAACCGCCTGGTGGCGCATGTGCGCGCCTTTCTGAAGCAGAGATATGACGTTGATGTGGCGAACATTGTGGTGGAGCAGCCGCCGAAGATCGAGATGGGCGAGTTTGCGCTGCCGGTTTCATTTGAGCTGGCGAAGCGGCTGAGGAAGGCTCCGCGAAAGATTGCCGACGAGATTGTGGCGGAGATGACGCTGCCGGAAGGCTTTGCGAAGTTCGAGGTGGCGGGAGCCGGTTACATCAATGCGCGGCTGGACAGGAGCGCGGCGGCGGAGATTGTGGCGGGCGAGAACGAAGAGCAGGAGCAAGAGCAAGGTCAACTACCCCACCCTAGCCAACAACAGGCTAGGATGGGGCACCCTGAAGGGCGCGGGAGTCGCGGGAAAGTGCTGGTAGAGCACACATCGATTAATCCGAATAAGGCGGCGCATATAGGGCATCTGCGGAATTCGATATTGGGCGACACACTGGTGAGATTGCTGAGGGCGGCGTACTACACGGTGGACGTGCAGAACTACATTGACAACACAGGCGTGCAGGTGGCCGACGTGGTAGTGGGCTTTGAGCGCGTGGCGAAAAAGTCGAAGGCGGAGATTGAAGCGCTGATCGCGGGCAGTGAAGGCCGGTTCGACTATTACTGCTGGGATTTGTACGCGAAGGTTTCGCAGTGGTATGAGGCGGACAAGACGAATCTGCAGGCGAGGCGCGACACGCTGCATCTGCTGGAGGTGGGCGGCAACGAGACGGCGGAGATTGCGCAAGAAATTTCGATGGCAGTGCTGCGCAGACATCTGGAGACGATGCAGCGGCTGGATATTGAGTACGATTTTTTGCCGCAGGAGAGCGACATTCTTCATCTGCATTTCTGGGCGAAGGCGTTTGAGCTGTTGAAGGCCGCCGGAGTTCTTTACTTCGAGGAAGAAGGGAAGAACAAGGGCTGCTGGGTGATGACGCGTCCGGGCAGCGAATTCTTTCGGCAGGCTTTAGGGAAAGTACGCCAGGGACAGAAGGAAGTTCAGGACGATGAGCCAGCCGATTACGAGTCCTGGGAGGGCACCGACGTTCCGGCTGAGGCCCCGAATGGGCCGGACGAAGACGCAAAGGTGATTGTGCGCTCGAATGGAACGGTGGGATATGTGGGGAAAGACATTGCGTATCACATGTGGAAGTTCGGGTTGTTGGGATTGGATTTTGGATACCGGAAATTTTATGAGTATGCGGATGGGCGAGCGGTTTGGATTTCGTGCGATCCGAAAGATAGCGAGCCGGGAGCTCCGCACTTTGGCGGGGTGGGTGCGATTTACAACGTGATTGATGCGCGGCAGAGCGATCCGCAGGAGACGGTGAAGCAGGCGATTCTGCTGATGGGACATGAGGCCGAGGCGGCACGGTATACGCACTTCAGCTATGAGATGGTGGCGCTGACTCCGCGCTGCGCGATGGAACTTGGATACACGGTGAGCGAGGAAGATCAGCAGCGGAGTTACATCGAGGTATCAGGGCGCAAAGGGTTCGGAGTGAAGGCCGACGATTTGCTGGACAATCTGATTGAGGCGGCGAAGAGCGAGGTGGACTCGCGGCACGCGGAGTTGAGCGATGAGGAGCGCCGCGAGGTGGCAACGCAGATTGCAATTGGCGCGCTGCGTTATTTCATGCTGAAGTTCACGAAACAATCGGTGATTGCATTCGACTTCCGCGAGGCACTGTCATTCGAGGGCGAGACCGGTCCTTATGTGCAGTATGCCGTGGTGAGGGCAACGAATATCTTCCGCAAGGCGGGGGTTGCGCCGGAGGACGCGTTGAAGACGGCGCTGGCGGCAGATGCGTTCACAGGCAACGATGATTTGTGGTCGCTATGGCTGGCGGCGGGGCAGACGGCGAAGGTGATTGAGCAGTGCATTGCCACCACGGAACCGGCGGCGGCGGCGAAACATGCGTTCCAGTTAGCGCAGCAGTTCAACAACTTCTACCACAAGCATCACATTCTGACCGAAGAGGACGCGTCGCGGAAGGCGCTGTTGCTGGCGACGGCGGCAGTAGTGCGTCGCGAACTGATGGCGACGATGGCGGTGATGGGGATTCCGGCTCCGGCGGTGATGTAACAGGCGGATTGCGAACAAGAGGAGATGCGGCGAGCTCACAGAGTTAGAACTACGCCCACCCGGTGAGCTCGCCGCATCTGCGTGAGCCGGATTAGTCTGCGCCCGGAGCACTTGCAGAGCGTGCCATTTGGGGCATTGGCTGCGGACGAATACTCAGCCTTGGCGCCTTGTGCCTCATGTTTTCGGCACGAGTCACGTTTAATGCCAGGCGCAACTTCATGCGCGCTTTGTGGAGCTGTGATTTGCTGTTGCCGATGGAACATCCCATCATTTCCGCAATCTCATTGTGCTCGTATCCTTCGACATCATGGAGCACGAAGAAGAGACGATAGCCGGGGGGAAGGTCTTCGATGGCGCGCTCGATAACTACGCGATCGATAGAGCCGGTGAGGGCTCGATCCAGCGAGGCGATCTCCTTTTGAGGAGCGCCGTCATCGTTGGCCTCCAGCGTTTCATCCAGAGAAGTTTCCGGCAGTTTCTTTTTGCGGACGTGCATGAGAACGACATTGACGGTGAGGCGGTGCAGCCAAGTGGAAAACGCGGAGTCACCGCGAAAGGACTCGATCTTGCGAAAGAGCAAGAGAAACGCTTCCTGGGTCAGATCTTCAGCGAGTTCAATGTTGCCGACCATCCGCAGACACAGCGAGTAAACCCGCTTCTTGTGCATACGGAAAAGTAATTCGAAGCATTCGATGTCGCCACCCTTGGCGCGGTCGATCGCCTCTGATTCGGAAATATACGCTGAGACCATTTTCCTTGAAGTAGTCAAAGTCCTCCTAGCCACGCTTAGCCCCGGGTCACCCCATCGATGCTCTCTTTTGTACAGGTTCGCGAACTCGGAATATGTGCAATATTGATCACTCTTGAAAATTTTGTCAGGTCCGGGCCCTATCCGGGTGGAAATGGGTGTGGGAGCGGGCTTGGTGCTCTCACAAAGGATTGCGATTGCCGTGTTTCGGGTTGACGCGGCTCTTCGGGCGCAGGTGCCGTCCCTGAGCAATGACCGGTTAGATGCACGCGGAGAGCAGAGTGGCGTAAAATTCAAATTATCTTTCACATGGCGGCTCCCAGAAATATGTCAATGGCGGGCACAGTGCTTCAGGGCAAAGGCGAATCGGCGATTGCGCAGACAGTTTGCGTGGATCTTGACGGCACGCTGATTGCGACCGACATGCTGTGGGAGTGCGTGCTGGGACTGAGCCGGAAACGACCGTTATCCCTTTTGCTTCTGCCGATTTGGCTTTTGCGCGGACGGGCTTATCTGAAGGCGCGGCTGGCCGAGGCAGTCACGATTGATGCGCAAAGGCTTCCGTACCGGCAGGATGTGCTGCGGTTGATCGCGGGCCTGAAAGAGGAGTGCGCAAGGCAGCTTGTGCTGGCGACGGCGAGCGATCAACGGCTTGCGACGGCTGTGGCGGCACACCTGGGAATCTTCGACGAGGTTCTAGCGACGGAAAACGGGTGCAATCTAAAGGGACAGGCGAAGGCAGACGCACTGCGCGCAAGGTTCGGAGACGACTTTCTCTACATTGGAGACAGCACGGCGGACCTTCCGGTGTGGGCGGCGGCGCGGCAGGGAATTGTGGTTGGCAGCAAAGAACTGGCGCAGCGAGCCGCAAAGTTGACCGAGGTACGCGAGGTGGTGGAGGTTCCGGATGCCGATGCTGGAACGTACTGGCATGCGCTGCGTCCGCACCACTGGAGCAAGAACGTTCTGCTGCTGCTGCCGCTGGTGCTGGCACATCGGGCAGACGCCGGGGCGTGGGCGCGCACGGTGCTGGGGATGTTTCTTTTTGGGCTGGCGGCATCGGGCGTTTACGTGATCAACGATCTGCTTGATCTGCCCAGCGACCGCGAGCATCCGTGGAAAAGGCGGCGTGCGTTCGCCTCCGGACGGCTCTCGATTGCGAAGGGAATGGTGATGGCTCCGGGGCTGCTGCTTTGCGGCATTGGGGCGGGTTGGTACTGGCTGGGACATGGTTTTGCCGCGGCCGTTGCGGGTTATTGCGCGCTGTCGCTTGCTTATTCGATGGTGCTGAAGCGCAAGACGCTGGTGGATGTGTTTGTGCTAACAAGCTTTTACGGGGTGCGCATTTTGACCGGGGCGCTGATTACGCACACGCCGCTCTCAGACTGGTTCCTGATGTTCTCCATGTTCTTCTTCTTCAGCCTTGCGCTGGCCAAACGCTATAGCGAACTGATGCACGCCAAAGCACTGGTGGCGGCGGGAAACTCAGGGCGGGGATACCGTGCCGTGGATTCGCCTCTGCTCTCGGTGATGGGCGTGGCGAGCGCGTTCTCGGCGATCATCGTGTTCAGCCTTTATACTCGCAGCGCGGAGGTGAGCCATCTGTATCCGCACCCGGAGCCGCTGCTGCTGATTGCGCCGATTCTGCTGTACTGGATGATGCGTCTATGGATGAGGGCGGGACGCGGTGACCTTCAGGAAGATCCGGTGACGCTGGCGATGCGCGATCCGATGAGTTATGTGGTTGGACTGTCTTGCGGGCTTTGCATTCTTATTACGTTCCTCTGGCGGTAATCCTATAAATGTCAATTGAGATAGATCCGATGGAAACGAAATCCGGCGGGACGAGTATAGTTCCGCACGCTGCTGATGCGAAGGGCGACTCCAGCTACAAGAGCTGGGGAAATTATCCGCAGGCGACGCATCATAGAATTCTGCGTCCGGCGTGGATGGACGAAATTACGGGCGCAGTTCTGCGGGAGAACGCTCCGCTGCTGGCGTATGGATTAGGGCGCAGCTATGGCGACTCCTGCCTGAACGACGGCGGCACGCTGATGGACATTCGCGGCCTTGACCGCATTTTGAACTTCGACGCCGAACAGGGCTCGATTTTGTGCGAAGCGGGAGTTTCACTGGGCGAGATTCTGCTGACCACGGTGCCGCGGGGATGGTTTCTGCCGGTGACTCCGGGGACGAAGATTGTGACGCTGGCGGGCGCCATTGCGAATGACGTGCATGGAAAAAATCATCACGTGGAAGGCACGATTGGCTGCCACGTGGAGCAGTTCGAACTGGTGCGCTCCACGGGCGAGCAGGTGATTTGCTCACGCGAGGAAAACCCGGAGCTGTTCGCAGCGACCATCGGCGGCATGGGACTGACGGGAATTATTTTGTGGGCAGAGCTGCGGCTGAAGAAGATTGCGAGCGCGCAGATTGAGATGGACACGGTGGCGTTTGCGAGCTTTGAGGATTTCATCCGCCTGAGCAGCGACGAAGAGGGTGCGAAGTACGAATACACGGTGGGATGGGTGGACTGCCTGAGCGGTCGCAAGACGCGTGGCATCTTCATGCGCGGCAATCACGCGAAGGATGGCGGGCTGCGAACGCATCCGGAGAAGATCAAGCTTTCGGTGCCGTTCATGCTGCCGGCGTTCACGTTGAATCCGGCGACGATCTGGGCATTTAACAATCTTTACTACGCGAAGGGGAAGGCCAAGGCCGGACACTCGCAGGTACATTACGATCCGTTCTTTTATCCGCTGGACAAGGTGGATGACTGGAACCGCATTTATGGCAAGGGCGGATTCACGCAGTATCAGTGCGTGGTTCCGGAGAGCGAGGTGGCGGCCTTCCAGGAAATTCTGGAGCGCATTGCGCGCGGCGGGCAGGGATCGTTTCTTGGCGTGATCAAGAAGTTCGGCAGCGTGCGGTCGCCGGGGATGATGTCATTTCCGAGGCCGGGGCTGACGCTGGCTTTGGACTTTCCGTTCAGAGGCGCAAAGACCTTGAAGCTGTTCGCCGAACTCGACGAGGTGGTGAGAGCGGCCAAAGGGGCGCTGTATCCGGCGAAAGATCCGAGGATGAGTCCGCAGATGTTCAGGCTTTCGTATCCGCGGCTGGCGGAGTTCCGCAAGTATGTGGATCCGACTTTGAGTTCGAGTTTCTGGCGGCGGGTTGTGGAGGAGAAGGCATGAGCCAGGGACTGGCGATACTGGGAGCGACTTCAAAGATTGCGCAGGAAGTGGCGCGGCTGGCGGCCAGAGAAGGCCGCGAACTGCTGCTGGTAGCGCGCAACGAAGAGCGACTGGAGGCCGTGGCCGGAGATGCGCGTTCGCGAGGAGCGTCGCGAGTGGAGTGCATTACCGCCGACCTGGCGGATGTATCGCAACATGAGGCGCTGTGGAAGCGGATTGAACAGGCGATGCCGGAGATGGGCGCGGTGCTGCTGGCCTATGGCACGCTCGGCGACCAGGACCTGGCAGAGGATTCCGTGGCCTATACGCTGCGCGAGTTGAACACGAACTTTACCAGCGCGGCCAGCCTGCTGAGCTACGCCGCAGCTTCGCTGGAGCGCAGAAAAACGGGTGTGCTGGCGGTGATCACGTCCGTGGCTGGAGATCGCGCGCGACGCTCGAATTACGTTTACGGCACGGCGAAAGGCGCGCTCACGCTGTTTGTGCAGGGACTCCGCGCAAGACTGTTTGCGAGCGGCGTGCGGGTGCTGACGATCAAGCCGGGGCCGGTGGATACTCCGATGACTGCGCACATGAAGAAGGGATTGCTGACGGCCTCGCCGAAGAGCGTTGCCGCGACGATCTATCGCGAGATGGAAGACGGCAAGGCGGAGGTTATCTACGTTCCCGCTTACTGGCGGTTGATTATGGCGGGGATCAGGGCGATTCCTGAGAGCGTGGGAAAGAAGATGAAGTTCTGAGGGTGAGGGATAGGGCGGTTACCGTCCCCGATACGCTAACTGTTGTATAGCCCAGGGTGGAGCGATAGTATGCGCTTCTTGTTTGTGATCGCCGCAGCCATCATCTTTCCAGGAGTGGCGATTTTCTGGAACCTGGCGACGGTAGGCGCTCTGCGCTGTTTAGGAATCAACCTGCCATTCTCGTTTCCGATTCGTTTCTACCAACGGGAAGAACCCGAACTACTGAAAGCGCTTAAGAACAGGTCAATCAACACGTACGTTTTCATTTCTGGCGTGTTGTTGTTCGCCTGTCCCCTGTTTTTGGGGTTGGTTGCCTACGACTACGTTGTGAGCCGGTTCGTTGAACACTTGGCGTATGGGTTGAGTTACTTCGCAGAATCGGTGATGTTGTTCGCGTTATTGGGGATTGGCGGAGTCTGGATCAGCATAAATAATTGGCAGAAGTCAGCAGGGATCGGTAACGGTTTTGCCGGTATTGGTTTTCCGATGCTGGCGATCATTGTGTTGAAGATTTCGATTGGCACAATGGGAGCGCTGACTGTCTTTGGACTCTTGATCCCCGCGGCCCTTTGCTGCTTATTCGTTTACTTCGGAATCCGGCGCATCAGGCGTGCTTCGGCTGGGAGCGGAGGTTGCAACCGCCCGGAGACGGGAGCGCAGAGGGACTTCATCGCTGAACAGTTTGTACCGAGTGAAAGTCACAAGGCACAACAGATGGCGATGGCCCAGGACTTAATTGCAGCCGGGTTGAATCCTGAACAGGTCGAAAAAATGCTCTCCGTTCCAGTTCAGCCACCGTTGTCAGATGAGAAGCTAGGGGATACGTAAATCGACTACGCAACTGTCGAGAGCCGGCATCCTGCTATCCGAGTGTGGTTTGTCTGGCGAGCAGAGTCGGGTGCCGTGTCTACAGTCTTACTGGGGCAGGCAGGTGGGGAAAGACGGTGGGGTGGCTGTCCACGGCAGGAGCGGCGCGACGAGGGCCGAAGCCGATGGAGAGCAACGAATGGATCAGGAGCCAGCCGACCTGGATACTGAATGCCATGAGCCAGAAAATCAGAAGCACTAGAAAAGCCGTCCAGAGCACTTGAAAGCCTCCTCAGTCGCTGTACACTCCAAACCTTCTCACTTCCAAAGGCTGTGGTCTGTCCAATGTTGCTCACATTGGGCTAATGAGGCTCGCGCTGGCCGATTATCTATTTCTCCTGCAGTTCAGGGATGCAAGAGAGCAGGTGAACGAAGACTCGCCTGAATTGCTCAAAGAGTTGTTCGAGCTGTCCGACTTCATCATCTGCGCCGCTTGGGATTTCGGATTCGTAGTCGCCTCCGACGACGCAGGTGGCGATGGCGATAATGTGCTGCAGGCGGCGGAATACGAGGCTATTGAGTAGCATCAGCACCAGCGCCATGCCGAGCGAGAGAGAGACGACGATCAAGAGCACGAGGACGTTGCGGGTGTGGCGCATCGCCTGGTACACGCTGGAAATATCGCGCACAACGAACATTGCGCCTACGGTGTTTCCGGAGGCATCACGGATGGGAAAGATGCCGCGCACATAGACGGAGTCGCCATCATGGATGCGCTCAAGGACCTTGCCTTCGGCGGGAGTTGAGGCCAAGTCTCCCTGAAATTTGATGATGTTGCCGGTGGCCGTGGTATTGTCTGCCACAACGAAGTCGGGATTGTCATTCCAGTTATCGCGGCGCTTCCATTGGGCGTTCGAATCAGCCCAAAACTGCTTGTCGACAAACTTTTTGCTGAGCAGAAGTCCGTAGTCGTCTCCGGTCTGGCTCTTCATGGCGTGAATGAATTGGCCGAGTTCCTCGCCAAACTCGACGTATCCTGCGACGCTGCCGTGCGCATCGTTAACCGGGCGGAGGATTCTGACGGCGAATCCGGCTTTGGCCAACTCATTGCCTGCAACCATGGCGTGAGTGCGCACAACCTCTTTGTCGAGAAATCGATCCAGACGATCGCCGAACTTTGCGGGAGCGTGGAGGCGAAGGAATACGGCCATGTCAGGTTCTGGAGTGTGAAACATCCAGTTGGTGATGCCTTCACTCTTCAGTTTGGAATACAGCGGTGCGGTGAACTCGAGCAGGCGTGGACGATCACGGGCGACGAAGGCATCGCGAACCTGGGGATTTGCAACCAGCGCCTCGCTGACCGAGGTCATCTTGCTGATCTCGCGAGCTTCCAGAATGGTGAACAGCTTCTGCGCACCGGAGACCGACTCTACGGCCAAGGCCTGTGAATTGCGCGAGAAGCTATAGGACGTAAGTGCCAGAATGCCGCCAACGCCAACGACCAGGCAGGCGAGCAGGGCGGCGAGAACTTTGGTACGAATCAAGTTCCATTTCATGCGAACACTCCTCACGCGTTGATGTTCAACACTTCTTTGGCAGCCTGCCGGAGTTTGGCGACAGCGGCCGGTTCATCCGGGGTATCGGGACTGATGAACGCGAGCATCCGGCCTGAACGCAGTCCTATCTTGCCCTTCACGGCAACCGCGTCGAGACCGTCGGCTTTGATCTTGTTTTCGATCAGGACCTTCAGATCGTAAAGTTTGCTCACGAGGCAGACTCCCTCTCCCGGTACGGGTGGCCACTTACTCAGGCGGCCATTGCCTTGCAGTTTTAATCGGCAGATATCAGGAGAACTTGAGAGCCGGATTTCATGGATGAATGCAGACGCGAGGGGGTAATGATTCGGAGATACTTTCGAGGGGATGAGCCGCTCCGGCGGCGGGCGCCAGGCTTGAATGGGGCGCCCGCCCTTGAACTGGGCGGAAGCTTAGTTAGCGCGTGATTGTTAGAGTGCGTCATTGCCGCGTTCTTCATTGCGAATGCGGATTGCTTCGTCGATTCGGGAGAGGAATATCTTGCCGTCGCCGATCTTGCCGGTCTGCGACGCGCCGAGGATTGCCTTCACTGCTCCATCGACAGCTTCATCGCGCAACACGATCTCCAACTTGATCTTGGGAAGGAGGTCAACGCTGTATTCGCGTCCGCGATAGAACTCGGTATGACCCTTCTGGCGGCCGTGGCCGCGCGCTTCCAGCACGGTGAGTCCGTCGATGCCGATGGCTAAGAGCGCTTCTTTCACCGCATCGAGCTTACCGGGCTGAATTACCGCTTCGAGTTTCGTCATGATGCATCCTCACTTCCGGGGCGCTGGCCGATCACCTCGGCCAGGCAGCCGTTACTCCAGGGAATATCCCTCTTCGCCATGTTGCGTCAGGTCGAGGCCCTTGATTTCCTGCTCCTCGGTGACGCGCAAGCCAACCGTCAGGTCAACAATCTTGAGCAGTACCACGGTTCCCACGGCGGCGAGCACCCATGCAATTACAACGCCGGCAGCCTGATTGAGCAACTGGTGGGCATTGCCGTCAAACAAACCGGAGCCGCTGACATTGCCCTGCGCATCCTTGAAGACTGGATTGACGTAACGGCAGGCAAAGACGCCGGTCAGGATCGCTCCCAGAGTGCCGCCAGCGCCATGGACGCCGAAAGCGTCAAGCGAATCATCGTAGCCGAAATGTTCCTTGACCTTGGCCACCATGACATAGCAGACGACGCCCGCGATCAAGCCGATCAGCAGCGCCGACATGGGGCCGACGAAGCCCGAAGCCGGAGTGATGGCTACCAGTCCGGCAACAGCGCCGGAGATTCCGCCCAGCGCACTGGGATAGCCCTTCAGAATCCACTCTGCGGCCATCCAACTGAGCGCGGCGGCAGCAGCAGCAAAGTGCGTAGCCACAAAGGCGCTGGTCGCAAGGCTTCCGGCTGAGAGCGCGCTGCCGGCGTTGAATCCGAACCACCCCACCCACAACATGCAAGCGCCAACAAATGAGAGAACGACGCTATGTGGCCGAAATTGCTCGGTGGGAAAATCATTGCGCTTGCCTAGATAGAGAGCGCAGACGAGAGCCGAGACTCCGGAGGTTACATGGACGACGGTGCCCCCGGCGAAGTCAAGGCAAGGAAATCGGCCTCCCGAGACATTGAGCAATCCGCCCTTACCCCACACCATATGGGCCATGGGCGTGTAGATGACAAGCGACCAGAGCGAAAGGAAGAGCAACATGCCGCTGAACTTCATGCGTTCGGCGAAGGCTCCGGAGATGAGCGCGGGAGTAATGATGGCGAACATCAACTGGTAGACCATGAAGGTCTGCAGCGGAATGGTGGCAGCATAATCGGGGTCGGGAGCGGCGCCTACCCCATGTAGGAAGAGGTGCTGAAAGTTTCCGATGAAGCTATTGCCGGGACCGAATGCAAGACTGAATCCGATGACGCCCCAGATCACAGTCACTACGGCCATCATGGCAAAGCTCTGCATCATGGTGGACAGGACATTCTTCTTGCGCACCAGGCCGCCGTAGAACAGCGCCAGACCTGGGCCGGTCATCATCAGGACAAGGGCTGAGCTTACCAGCATCCACGCATTGTCAGCGTTGCTGCGCGCTTCCGTGACCTGTCTCTGAAGGTCTGCAAGTTGCTGTGGAGCAACCGTTTGAGCGCTAGCCGCCAATCCAAAGAAGAGCAGTAACAGGACGCAACACCAGCGTGCGCCCCGGTAAGATGGGGAATTCCCATGCAGGATATTCAATGGTGTTCTCCGTTTAAGGATGAACCATAATAGATACTGGATTGCGAGCTGGAAGTAAATAGAAATGATCTATGGACTCCATTTAGCAAGGTTATGGACTTGGGGAGATGAATGGCTGGGTCGGCTGGGGCCCGGTTCCTCGCCGGAGAGCTCCTGCTGCGGCGGCCTGCATTCGGCGAAGAGGCTCTGAATGGAATTTACCAGCGCGGTTACGGGGAACGGTTTTTGCAGGTAGGCGATGCGCTCGCCGGGAAGGTGCTGCAGCACGCTGATCTCTTCGCTGTATCCGGAGATGAGGAGAACGGGCAAGTCGGGGAAACGTTGGCGCAACCGGCTTGTCAGTTCCACGCCGCCGACCTTGGGCATGATGATGTCCGTAATCAGGAGCTGATGTTTGAGCGGGTCGAAGGCGGCCAGCGCCTCCTCGCCGTTGCAGGCGGAGTCCACTGAAAATCCGAATTGCTTCAGTGCGTGCGCGAGATGCTTGCGGACGATTGGATCATCTTCAGCGAGCAGCAATCCTACGGGCTCGCTGACATTTTGCGGCTTGGCTTGCGGCACGGCGGGCGCGTGGGCGAGCGGCAGACAAATGCGGAACGTTGTTCCCTGGCCGGGACCGGAGGAGCACTGGATGCGTCCCTTGCTCTGGGCGATGATGCCATGCACGGTGGAGAGTCCGAGGCCGCTGGTGAGGGCGGTTTCCCGGGTGGAGAAGAATGGCTCGAAGATGTGGTGGAGGGTGTTCTCATCCATGCCAATTCCGGTGTCTGCAATGGTGAGCACGGCGTAGGGGGCGGCGGCAGTGGGATCGGGTACCGCGGGGGATAACGCTTCGCTGCCCGCCGCAGGCGCGGGGGATAACGCTAGGCTGCCCGCCGCAGGCGCGAGGTCGGGTAACGCGAGGCTGCCGGTCGCGGACGCACTGTGGGATAACGCTTCGCTGCCCGCCGCAGGCGCGTTGGCGGTAGAGATTCGTAATACGCCGCCTTGGGACATGGCTTGGCGGGCGTTGTCGGCGAGATGCATGATGACGAGGGTGAGCTGCTCGGGATCGATGAATACGTGGTCGGTGGTTTCATCGAGCTTCAGTTCGATGGAGACGTCTACGCCGACGGTGCGCGCGATCATGGAAAGCGCCTGGCGCACGCAGTCATTCAGGTTCACGACGCGGGGCTGGAGCACCTGGCGGCGGCTGAAGGCTAGAAGCTGACGGGTGATTTCGGCGGCTCGCGAGGTTTGCCGCATGATGTCAAGCAGTTTGGATTGCAGTGGCGGCGACAGAGGCTGCTGCAACGCGAGCTCGCAGGAGAGGCTGATGGCCTGGGTAATGTTGTTGAAGTCATGGGCCACGCCTCCGGCCAAACGGCCCACGGCTTCCATGCGATGGGAGTGGTTGAGCTGCTCTTCCAACTCGTGCTGGTGGGTGATATCCAATGCATAGCCATGCACGAATTGCTCTCCTGTTTCATCATCGGAACAGAGATAGCCGGAGAGCGAGACGCGGACGAGCGTGCCGCAACGGGTGCGGAAATGAGTCTCGAAGTCACGCACTCTGCCTGCCTGGTACACCTTGGAGAGAAAGCGGAGGCGGTCAGAAGGGTTTGCGTACAGGCTGGTGACGCAAATGGAGCGAAGCTGCTCGAGAGTGTAATCAAGAATCTGCAGAAGCGCGGAATTCGCCTCCTCAATGCGGGCGGTTTTGACGTTGACGCGAAAAACTCCCAATGGGCACTTGTCGATCTGCGAGCGGTGAATGTCGTCAGAGCGCAGGATGGTGAGCTGGGACTCATTCCAGTCCGAAACGTCAACGGCGGACAGAAGGCAGGATTCGTGGCCTGCATGGTGCCAGGAGGCGACGTGCAACTCCACCACAAAGCACTGGCCCGCCTTTGTGGCGTGAGTTACACGAGTGTGCGAGGACGCACTGGGGTTGTAGAGCGCGAGCTCCGGCCGTTGCGGGCCGGTGGGTCGAAGGTCGTTGAGCGACATGGTGCGGAATTCACGCGGGGAGTATCCATAGCGCGCGATAGCGGCGTGGTTGGCTTGAATGATGCGCTGGCCGATGGGCTCATAAACAAAGCTGGGAACCGGATTACTCTGGAAAAAGTCGGACCGCAAGTTCGTAGTCTTCATATGCATACCCGTTGCAGTGAACGGGAGGAAAAGGATGCAAAGTGAGGCTTTGGAAAAAAGGAAGTTTGCGGTTTGGAACGATGCGGAATGTTTTCAAAATGGGAGAGCGAAGCTAAGACCGCAGGCGCTAGGGCGGGTAACGCTGCGCTGCCGGCCGCAGGCGCTAGCTCCGTGTGAGGGTTTGGCGGACTTGATCGAGGAGCGCAGGGAGGCTGGCGGCGGCATCTGAGGAAGCGCCGAAGCGGGCGTGCTGGTAGGCGGAGGTGAAGCGCGCGACGGCCTCACGCAGTTCGGCGTGATCGATGGAGGCGGCGTACTCGGATGGCGTCTGTGCAGGGGTGCGCGGATATCCGCGGCGGGCGAGACGGCGCGTCATTTTGAGATAAAGGATGGCCGAGGCTGAGCTGGGCGAAGCGTGTACGGAAGCCGCGCGCAAGGCGTTGCGGATGTGGACGGCAGCAAGTGGCACAACGACGAGGAGCAGCATGGCCAGCAGTCCAATGCCGGGACGCAGCAGGCGCTTGGGATTGCGAGTGGCCAAGCGATGAACCTTGCGCGCAGTGTCAAGCAAGCGCTCGTACTGATGCCCGGCCCAGTGGCGGAATTCGGCCATGCGGTTGCGTGTCTTGCGTGCTCCGCTGATGGATAGCGCCTGCTGGTGCGCGGCGTCATAGTTGACAATCCACTCGCGCCAGAACTCGCGCGCAGCGTCCAGATAAAGCTGGGCACGCGTCCACGCGGTGACGACCCGAGCTTCGCCTGCGGGCGTGGGATCGAAGGTGGTCCATCCGGCACCGGGGATGTAGGCCTCAACCCAGGAGTGAGCGTCATGCGCGCGGACGATGTAGGTTGAGTTCACCTGGTTGAACTCGGCTCCGCGGAATCCGGTGATGACCCGTGAGGGGATGCCGACGCTGCGCAGCATGACGGCCATGGAGGAAGCAAAGTATTCACAGTGACCGCGGCGGCGGTGGAAGAGAAAATCGGCCAGAGGATCAGCGGGCGGCTGCGACGGAAGCTGGAGGGTGTAGCTGAACTGAGTGGTGAGGTAGCGCTCAATGGCCATGGCACGGCGGAAGGTGGAGTGCTCGTCATCGGTAAGCTTGTGGGCCAGGGCCGGAATGCGTGGATCGAGATGCTCGGGAAGCTGCAGGTAACGCTCGGGCATGGAGGCGGGAACGGCTTCCGTGAGCTTGTCAAGGGTGGTGGGAAGCGGCACGGAGACATCGGAGACACCTTCGTAAACGGTTACGGTGCGTTCGCGGTCGAGGTTGTGAAAGGTCTGATCGTCGTCGATGCCGATCTCGCGGAAAGAGCCGAAGATAGCCTGCGCGGTGGGAACGGTAAAGATGACGGTGGTGCTGAGCGGTTCCATCAGTACGCGGTAGCGGACGGGGTCGAGGTGCGGTCCGCGGGCGAGGCGAATTTCTTCGCGGCGATCAAGAGCGGTGGGACGCGCGGAAAGCTGGAAGACCCTGCCGTAGCCCTGCGCCAGCACGTTGGCCTGGTGACGGGGATTGGTCCAGCGCTTGCCGTCGAAGATAGTGAGCACGGAGCCACGCAGGCGGATCTCGCGTTCGCCGATGGTGTCTCCTTCAAAACGGAGATGAGCGACGACCTCGGAGGATTGCTGAATGTGTCCGATCTCGCCGAGGTTTACGGAATCTGAAAATCCGGTAGAGATGGCATCGCTCTGGGCGTAGCGCGACAGATATCCGCCGCTGATGCGCGGCATGGCGAAGAACAGAATGACTCCGCTGACCATGATGGCGGCCACCATCACGGCCGTGGTTCGCGTCAGCGCAAGCGACAGGCGCTGCATGGGAGAGACGACGCGGTGGCGGGTGCGAAGTCCGGGAATTGCCAGCGGCGCGGAGTTCACCGCCTTCATGGCCGAGCGCCGCATCTCCATGGCCATGAAACAGAAGACGGCCAGCAGGATGAAAAGGGCAAAGGCCGCGAGAAACGCCGAGTCCACGGTGAGAATGGCCGCCGACAAAACCATGAGAAACGACAGCACCGCCAGGTAGATGTAGTCGCGTTCACGCTCCACGTTGAAGAGCGTGACACACATCAGGAAAAGCGCGAGGTGGACTGCGGGAGTCACGAAATCACGGCCGGAGAAGAAGAAGAAATCGGCGAAGAACAGCGGCACGTATAGCAGGGCCAGCCAGTAGGTGACGCGCCTTGGGATGACAAACGAGATGTTGCGCAGCACGAGGGTTCCGCGCACCAGCAGAGCCGTGGATACAAATCCGACGCTGAAGAGGTCGATTTTTCCCGTACCCACCAGGGTGGCGAATCCGATGACGACCAGCAGAAACAGCGAGGTCTGGAAGAGACGCTCGATCTCCGGCGGCGCGAGGCGGGATGGGAGAGCAGATGCCATCAAGGTTCAGTATAGAGGAGCGGCGGGAGCAGGCTATACGTTTTCCTCAGGGGGCGATGAAGGACGAAAAAGGACGTGGTAGTATCGAAACTGGTCGGACATCGGTCTTACGCGATGAGACCCCGCCAATCCCGCCAGGTCCGGAAGGAAGCAACGGTAACGGGCCGTTTCCTGCGCAGTGAGCTTCCGGTGTCCGGCTTTATTGTTTTACGACCTCCACATTGTTTTACGTCCTCCCGCAACAGACCTTGCTCCTCCAGTTTCCGCCTCCCGAATCGGCATTGTCCCCATATTGAGATTCTCCTGGTAGCGAATCCTTCGATCCTTGTGCGGAACGCGGCTGATTTGCGGCATTCTTATCTCCGGTGAGGAGAGAGCGATGCAGACGGAAGGGAATTACGGGGCAGGAGAGAATCTGGCGGTAGAGGCGCTCTTGGCAGAGGGCTCGCTGCGTTCGATGGCGAGGCCGCTGCGTACCGAGATGGAGCGTCTGCCGAGTCTCGAGCCGCAGGGAGACAGTGCCATCCGCGGATTTCTGCTGGCGATTCCGTTGTCATTCTCGCTGTGGGCAATGATCGGGCTTCTGGTTTGGGCGGCGATGCGGTAAGGCTTCGCCAATTGCCCGGACGAGTGCGGGTGTTGCTCATCCCCCGAGCAACACGCCGCTTATAAATCGAAAGCTCAGGGCGCTGGCGAGTCAACGAACCCACATCTGCTCACTACGGCAGAAATGGGACATCTGGCTCCACTGCGCCCTAATCCTGATTTCGCCTGTAAATGCTCTTCTCTGCATCTCAACCTGCTCTTTTACCGCTTGGGTGTGAGTGGTTTACATTCCCGGCTTGGTGGGCGACAATTGGCTCATTCTGAATACCGGAGATTGGGAGTTGAAATCTCACATTCGGGCTAAGATCACGGCCCTGGGAACATTCGTACCTCCCCGCATCCTTGACAACGCCCAGCTTGAAAAGCTGGTCGCCACCTCCAATGAATGGATCCTTGAGCGCACGGGCATTCGCGAGCGCCATATTGTCGATCCGGGCGTGGCCGCCAGCGATCTGGCGGTGAGTGCGGCCCGCGACTTGGCCGAGCGGTACAACTTCGACCTCAGCACGGTGGAGGTGATCATTGTAGGCACGGTGACGCCGGACATGATGTATCCGTCAACCGCCTGCCTGGTGCAGAAGAAGCTGGCGATTCCGCAGGCGTGGGGATTTGACGTCTCCGCCGGCTGCTCGGGCTTTGTGTTTGCGCTGACTACCGGAGTAAAAATGGTGGAGAGCGGCGCGCACAAGAAAGTGCTGGTGATCGGCTCAGACGTGAACTCCTCGATGATCGACTACAGCGACCGCGCCACCTGCGTCATCTTTGGCGACGGGGCGGGAGCCGTACTGCTGGAGCCGACCGAAGAGGGCGAAGACGTTGGTTTTGTCGACTACGTTCATCAGATTGAGGGCTTCGGCGGCGACTACCTGTATATGCCCGGCGGCGGCAGCCTGCATCCTTCTACCCATGAGACGGTTGACCAGAAAATGCATTATGTTCATCAGGATGGACAGCAGGTCTTCAAGTATGCGGTGAAGAAAATGGCGGAGGTAACGGAGCGCGTGCTGGCCAAGAACGGCATGACCGGAGCCGACGTGGATTGCTTCATCTCTCACCAGGCGAATAAACGAATTATCACCGCAACGGCTGACCGGCTGAAGATGCCGCGCGAAAAAGTCATCATCAACATTGAAGATTTCGGCAACACGACGGCGGGAACCATTCCGCTGGCGATGCGGACAGCCATTGATACAGGACGGCTGGTGAAAGGCAATACACTGCTGATCGCTTCGGTGGGCGCGGGATTCACCAGCGGCGCATCGATCATAAAATGGGCGTTCTAGGATATCTGCAAAATAGGATTTGAGAGATGCCTGCTTCGGCAGGCATTTTCTTTGCACGGAATCCAGCTGGCCAGAGCAACCGCGGAACATCTGGCGCGGCGGCGGGTTTGAAAGGACAATCCACGGTTGTGGGCTCACCGGCCCATTGACCTGCGAGGGAAAAATGAAGCTATCCCGAATTCTGTCGGTGGTCGTTGTGGGCTGCATGACATTTACAACCGCCTATGCCCAGGATCAGTCACCAGCGCCGCAGTATCCGCCACCGGCGCAGAACGCGCCGCAGCCTCCTGCGGTACCGGCTGAGCAGGCTCGGGAGTGGGTTCCGCCGGGCATTGCCGAACTGGGCCAGTATTCGATAAACCGGACGGAGTTCACGATTGATCACTCCATGCTGGTGCTGGCCAGCAAGCTGGATCGCAACAATGAAGACCTGCGGCGCGTGGTCGCCGGGGTGAACGGAATTTCGGTGCATAGCTTCCACTATCCGGGAGCGGTGTCGCTGGATCCCGTGGTGCTGAGCTCGATTGTGCAGCAGTATCGCGATGCGGGTTTTCAGCACCTCGTGAGCAAGCATCGCAGCGAGAACGGCGTGGTCTCAGACCTGTGGCTGCGCATGGATGGCTCGTCGATACGCGACGTTGCGGTGCTGTGGGTGGGAGCGCGCGACCTGAACTTTGTATCCATCACAGGGTCGGTTACGCCGCTCGATCTGCTGCGCCTGAGCGGACATTTCGGGATTCCGAAAATGGATGGCGGAGTGGCGGTCCCGGTGCCGGAGACGCGGTAGGGCGAGCCACATGGGTAAGGACAAGGACAACTACCCCACCCTCCGTCCAAGAAGGTGGACGGAAGGGTAGGGCACCGATTTACTTTGGCTCCGGTATTTACTTTTGTTCAGGTGCCGCGGTAGTGGACTGCGGCATGTCTTCGACGTTGGTTTCGCAGCCGAAGTGGGATGAGGGCTTGAGCAACTGCTTCACCTGCGCCTCATACCATTTGTGGTGTCGCTGAATCTGCTGGATGGATTGAGTGAGTTGATTCTGACGCCACGCCCCGCCCAGCGGAGGCTCGCTGAAGGTGATTTCGTTGGGTTTGACGACGAACGAAGCATCGTTCTCAATGCTGTAAACGCGCTTGTGCTCGGCGTCCTTCAGGCGGATATCGAAGATGTCACCCCGGTCATGTTGGGGATTGGTGTAGACGATGACATAGAGATACTTAGCTCCGCCAAATGTTTTCTGATCGGCATGGTAGGCGAGGCTGAGTTCCTTGACGCCATCGACCGGAACCCAATGATGCGGATCGGTGACAAGACACTGGGCAGCTTCAAAGAGCGCGGCGGGAGCCCGTTCCTGGGCCAGCAAAGCCATGCCTGTTGAGGCGAGCAGAAGGAAAAGCACGAGAGTTCGTTTCATAGGCGAAATAATGGTACACGATGCAGGCGTGAGGATAAAAACGCGGATAGGGGCTAGGCGAACTAGTCTCGCTCCAGCCGCTTTCCAATGATCTCTTCCACGTCTTTCACCTTGCCTGCGAGCCGGCCGGTTGCGCCTTTGCGGTCATCGATGGTGATGTTGGTCATCACACGCGGCGCAAACTCCAGCAATTTGCGATGGCAGCGCATGATTACGTCCATCACTTCGGCGGGCTCGCCCTCGATGGTGGTAGTCATCGCGCCGAGCTTGTAGGGAAGGCCTGAGGCATCCACAATCTTCAGCGCCTCGGCGACCAGATTCTTGACTCCACCTTCGAGTCCCATCGGAATCACAGCAAAGCTTGCCAGCATGGTTCCTCCTTCGAACAGGCCAGTATGTTATCGCTGAATCGCACGCACACACAAAGGCCGGACCTTATTCGGTCCGGCCCGATGCGATCATTTCTGCTTACTTCTTCTCGTTCAGCAGCGCGTTCACCTTGGCGATCACCTTGAAGGCGTCAGCCACGTAGAGCACGTCGGCTTTGCCGCGAGCCCATCCGCAGTTGGGATCGATGCTGATGGCGCGGCGCTCATTGATGAATCGCCAGCCAACCACGTGCGGCTCCTCGCCGTGGCAGCAGGTGGAAAGTCCCTTGGGATGGCGCGGGGTTGCTCCGGTCTGACCGATCTGGTTCATGTGGGTCATGAACTTCAACACCGCCTGATTTTCGCCGCTCTGATCGACCAGGGATTTGCTGCTGCCGAGTGATGCGTCGGCGGCGCGGAGGAATCCGAGAATCAGTTGCTCGGCCTCGGCGGCATGTACCGCTCCGTCCGCCTGTTTCTTGGTCCAACCGGCTCCAGCGACGAACAAAATCTTTGCCTCGGGACGGATCGTCTGCTCATCCTGCCTGGGCGCCTTGATGCCGCTTACGGTGGTGCGCAGGTTGGGTAGGGTCACGGAAATGCTCTCTACCTCAGACGCGCTTCCGGTGGCGATCCACGGTGCGTGCGTTCCGGCCTCGAGCAGAAGGAACCACGGCCGGCTCTCGCGTTTCACCACGGCCTCTACGCGCTGGCGATAATACCAGCGAGTCGCTTCGAGGGTCTCTGCCTTGGCGACGGAGGTGATGTGGGTATCCACAAAGCCGCCGAGGCGATAGGCCACTCCGGGCATGACGCGAGCGAATCGCGAGCTGGCTGGAGCGAAGACGATGGTGGCTTCTGCAGCTCGCACCAAAGCTTCAAGGGCCGCTGCATCGCTGGCGTAGCGCGGCTGGGCAAAGGCATCGTCAGACACGGCAAGAATGCGTGCGCCGGTTCCCGCAAGTTCCTTGGCGGCGGATGCGGGCTGCGCCCCGAGAATGCCAATGACTAACGGCGCGCCGAGGGCTGCTGCCATCTCCACGCCTGCAGCCACGGATTCCAGCGAGGCCTTGCTGAGGGCCGCGCCTGATCCATCTACATGTGTCAATACAAGAAGTTTTTCCATGGTTACTCTCTAATCCACTGCACGATCTCGCGTGCGATTTCGTCTTCAGGCACATCCTTCACAATGCGGGTCACGCGCTGCTGCTTGGGCAGGCTGACGGAGACATAGCTGAGGCCGTTGGCGTCGAGCTTGACGCTTTTTGCTTTCTGCAACGCGGGCATGATGCCGCGCATGTTCGCCATGCCCACCTGCGGAGAGTTGCGCGGCTCAGGCAAACTGCCGGTGGCCCAGCCGAGCACGGCGGGCGCTCCGGCGCATACCGAAACCTGGTGCTTGCCGCCTTCGACACGCTCCAGAATCTCGAACGATCCATCGTCGTTTACCGTGATCTGGTCTACGCCCTGGAACTGGTCGGTGATCCCAAGCCGCTCGCCAAGCACCTGCATGGTGACGCAAGCGCCGCGCGAGGCTGATTCCCAGCCTCCGAAGAGCAGAAGGTGTTCGCGGTCGAGTCCGGGAATTGCCGTGATCGCCTCGGCCAGGGCTGCGGCGGTGGAGTGCGCGTCGGTAAAGCCGCCGAGCGGGCCGTCGACGGCTACCAGCTCAAACGGAACCTTTTGCGCCACCGTCATCATGACTTGCTGCAGCTTCGCTTTCGGAGAGAGGCTCACCAGGTACAACTTGCTTCCGGGGAGCTTGGCTGCGAGATTCGCCGCCTCATACAGAGCCGATGCCGCCCAGGGATCGAGCACCGCCGGGAGCATCATCTCGTTCTTCAGTCCGGGACCGCTTGGCCCGGCGGCGGGTTCGAGCGTCTGCAAGGGGTCAGGCACGATGCTGGAGCAGACCACGATGTGCAAACTGTTTGCCATAGATATGTAGTCCTATCGATCTTGATATTGCTTTTGTTTATTGTTCTTGTCTTTAACTTTGAAACCTGTGAAACCTTGAAACTTTGAATCCTTGCTCTTAATTTTCCGCCGAGTGCAATCCGCCCGCACCGGCGCGGAATTCGATGTTGGAGTGCTCGCCGTCGGAGGAGTGCGCGCAGTTCCACAGGCATGCGCCGCAGTGAATACATTTCTCGCGATCGAATGCCGGAACCTCAGCCTCGCCCTGCGTAATCGCCTGCGCGGAGCACATTGCGATGCAGGTTCGCTCCTCGCATGCGGCGCAGAGTTTTGAATCGAGGAAGACGACGTGATCGGCGAATCCGGCGGCGGCCTGCACCTTGCCGCCCATCAATAACGCATCTTGCTGCGAGACCAGCAGCTTTCCGTCGTATTGAATTTTAGGCCAGCCGGAGGCGTCCATCAGCGCGTCATGCAGCGAACGGCCTCCGGATGCGGCCTGCTGGCGCGCCTCGGCGAGTTGTTCGGGCTTGAGGCGTGAGTAAAACTTCTGCTGCTTATCGATCTGCTTGTGCGCCGGAGGAATGTTTGCGCCCAGCGAAAGCTTTCCGTTGGTCAGGCCCGCGAGAGCCATGCCAATAAGGCCGCTGACGACTCCGCGATGGAAGCCGTTGCGTGCCTCTTTCGCCGCCTGCGCGCCGCTTTCTACAAAGCTTGCGCGCCGACGCCGTACGTAGCTGGCGTCAAGATTCTCTTGTGTGAACGGCTTGCCTGCGCGCAGCAGTTCGGTAACGGCCTCGGCCAGTTGAACGCCGGTGGCCCACGCTTCGTCCACGCCTGAGCCGGTGAGCATGTTGGTGCTGCCGGAGCCTTCGCCGATGCGGGCGAATCCGTCTCCGGTGAGGAATGGCTCACCGTTCGCGCCGGACTCGGCGAGTGACTTTGCGCCCCACGAGCGCATGGTGCCGCCGTTGAGGTATCGCCACAGATACGGATGCTGCATGAAGTGCTGCAAATAGCGGTACGAAGTGCGCGCGGGATTCGCCAGCCAGGACGGAACGAAGATTCCGACCGAGGCCAGCCGATCCGGATGAACGTAGAGGAAGCCGAAGATTTCGGGCTCCGGAAAGCCGAAGGTATGCCAGACGGTTCCGGCTTCGAGCGGCGTGTCTTCCGGCAGCTCGATCACCATCTTCATGCCCACGGCCCATTCGCGCTGGTGGTGCCCATCGGGCATGCCAAGCTTGCGGTCGATGCTCTGCCCGACGGCGCCAACGGGGCCGTCGCCTACAACGGTCAGCTCGGCGAGTACATCCATCCCGGCCATGAATCCGGCTTCGGGAGCGCCAGCGCGGTCAACGCCCTGATCGGCCAGACGCACGCCCTTCACGGCCTTGCCGTCAAAGAGCGCAATGCTTACGGGGGTTCCCGGCGACACCTGCGCAAGCCCGCTGGACATCAACTGTCCGCCGACCCACTGGTTGAACTGACCAATGGACATCACGAGGCCATCGTGTTTGTTCAGAAACTCCGGCGTGTAGGGAAGCTCGAGTGCATCGTGCTCCACCCGATTCAACGGCCCGCAGAGTGAGCGCATCACCGTGTCTCCTACGCGCAGGGCAATGGAGCGGCGGCTTGCGCCGATGGGATCGAGCAGGTAGAGAACTTTCTCGCTCTTCACCGGAACCATCATCGGAATTTCCGCCGGATCGAGTTGCTCAAAGCTGGTGCGAATCGCGCGGGCGCGGGTGACGACTCCGCTGACACCGGAGGCAACATCGTCGGCGCGCTCGTAGCAGAGCACTTGCAGAGGCATTCCCGGAGCGGCTTTGCTCTCCAGCGCAGGATCTTCGGGGTGCGCCGCCATCTCGCGGGTGAGCGTGGTGAGAAAGCCGCCCATCGCCGGACCGAAGCCGACGCAGGCGATATCGACGGCCATCTGCTGCCGCTCGACGTCCTGTGCAATCTCCGGAGTTACGTCGCTCATGCCGGGTAATCCAGTGCTTCGGGAATCATCACCTTCGCAACGGTCTCCGCTGCGCGATCTTTGGCCAGCCGCGAGCCGGTGAGGCACGTGGCAAGCTTGTTCTGCAGATGCAGGAAGTCCAACGATCCAGCGCAGCCTGCGCATGGTCCGGCCTTGACCGGATGCAAGCCGTTGGTGATGACGTCGGTGGCTACCGAGGCGATGCCGGGGATGAAGCCTTCGTATTCCTCCAGCTCATCGCTCATGAAGCAGGCATTGTGTCCCTCGGCGTCCCACGCGGGATGCCGGTTGTATCCGTAAACCAGCTCGGCGCAGATGCGCGAGACTTCGCCTGAGGAGCGCGCCGACTGCACATGGCAGAGATCGCTGAAGAATTGCAGCGTGGCTGGCAAGCCTTCAGCCACCACCGGATCGTCTCCGCCGCGCGCTTCCAGTTCCTGCACGTCGAGAATCTGGCAGCGTGCCGCAAGCAGCCAGCAGAGGGCGTCGGCCAACGCAAAGGTCAGGCCCTGGCGCTGTCCGTGGTAGAGCTTGTTGCCGTTGGCGTCTTTGCCGTGCAGCGTGTATTGCAGCGTCCACAGCCACATGGTCATCGCCGTGGCAAGGGTGCATGCGCCGGTGCCGGGACGTTCGCTGGCGATGCCGCGCATCTGCTTGATCCAGGTGCGGAACTGCGCCAAAAAGACTTCGGTGGTCATGGTGATGGTCAACTGGCGGCGCTGCACTGCCTCCGGACCTTCGTAGGTCGCCTCAAGCTGCGCGTCCATCCACTTGTTGCCAAGATATCCGGGACAGTCCTCGGTGATGCCGTATCCGCCCATCAGGCTGACGGCTTCGCGCATCATCTGCGCGCCTTCGCCGGTGTTCCACAGCTTGGTCGCCGGACAGAGCACGTTGGCCGCCGCATCTTTCAGCACATATTGAACCAGAGTGTCGGACTCCAGCTCGGCGCGGCGTTCGTCGGTGATGTTGCCGGTCAGCAGCTCCACGGCCTGTGCCTCGATCTCGCGCATGGCCTTCATCTCCGCACGCTTGCCGTCGATTCCGCGCTCGGCCATGATCGCCGTTTTATTTTTTTCAATCGGGTCGAGCTCGTCAAAGAGCCGTGCCGTTGCGAAGCCCAGGGATGCGCCGGCCTCGCCTGCGGCCCACACGTCCACCAGACGTTGCAGAGCGTCTTCGCGCTGCTGGATTCCCAACTCATAGCGCAGGCTGCCTTCCTTGATCGATTCCGCTCCGCGGAAGCGTCCGCGCTGATAGCGGATCACCGGCTCCACGGCTGAGAGCAGCTTGGCTGAGGTCATCAGGCCCACTCCCACTCGCGTCCGGCGGAAAACTGCCTCCAGCACTTCGCTGTGCGTAAAGTTCGGAATGATTCTGCCGTCTTTCACGGTGTATCCGCCGACGATGCGGTTGGCCGGAACCTTGAGGCTGAAGATAGGGTCGCCGGTGGACGAGAGCTGATGCACAAGCTTCTTCGTCGGCGTGCCGCGATCGAACGTTCCCTCGTCGGTCTCTTCCAGAATGATGACGCAGCTTCCCTTGATGCGCTCGTCGCCTGAGTCCACCGCCGCGGTCACAAAATCCGCGCAGGCAATGTTGGTGATGAAACGTCCGCGCTTCTCCACCTGCAGCATCGGCTCTTCGCCGTCCTTCCACTCGGCAATGCGCATCCGTCCGCTCAGGATTCCGGTGTCAACGCCTACGTAGGGAATTGGCTCGGTCAGGGCGAAAGCTCCGCGTTTGATCTTGCGATCTTCGCCTGGCTGCGGAGGCGCGGCCATTGCCATGTAGTGCGCCGACTGCTCAGGAGTACCGCGTTCGTGGATCGGCGCCAGCGCCAGACAACTCGCAAGGCTCGCCGTGGCGGCTCCGCCATCCACCCACGCCAATTCAAAGGCGGTCAGCGCCAGCGCAAGATTTTTCGGACCGCTGATGAATCCGCCCTCTTCGGGCTCCATGAATGCCGCGGTGATTCCGGAGCGGTCAAAGGCCTCCATCATTTCAGCTTTTGCCGGAGTCCACTCATGCGTGTTGCGCTCTCCGGAGGCAACCATGCGGGCCACCGTGCCGCGGGCCACCGCGCGCGACGATTGCACCAGCATCTGTAGGTCAAAACGGTCGCTGAAGCGCCACAGAATCTGGCGCACGGCATCTCCAGGAAGGGTGAGCATAGTGCCCACCGCGGGAACGGCAGTAGAGGACATATTGGGAATCCTTTCGCAGCTTAAGACATTGTCATTCTATGGCAAACATCGGGGCTGTGACGCATGTCATCGGCAAGGGTGATTTTGCCCCTGCGAATTTGTTGTCCGGCTCCCTCCGGCTGTGTTCCAATTTCCTCGTAAGGAGAAAAACCTATGCGCAACGCATTCCTTTGCACTGTTCTTTTCGCGGCAACCGCGCTTACGGCGCAGCAAACTCCCGTGGCACTGCCCGCGCCCACCCGCAGCGGAGGCATGTCCCTGAATGAGGCCTTAGCCACTCGCCGCTCCATCCGCAGCTACACGGACGCCAAGATTACGATGGAGGAGATCTCGCAACTGCTCTGGTCAGCCCAGGGAGTGACCAGCGACAAAGGCCAGCGCACCGCGCCCTCGGCCTTCGGCCAGTATTTCCTGCGCCTCTACGTCGCCAGGCCGGAAGGTTTCTTCGAATACATCCCGGCGTCGCACTCGCTCCAGCAGCTTTCCTCGAAAGATATTCGCGCCGCGCTCTCCACGCAGGATACGGTGAAGAAAGCACCCATCGTTTTTCTGATCGCTGGAGAATATGAACGCGCGGCCAAGACAACGCAGAAAGAAGTGGCGCACAAACTAGTGAATCTGGAAGCCGGACACGCCGCGCAGAATCTGCTATTGCAGGCCACGGCACTGAAACTCGGTGCCGTCTCCGTAGGCGGAGTTGACGCCAAGCAGACCGCAGCGGCCGCCGCGCTGCCTGCGGAAATCACGCCCATTTACCTGTTACCAGTGGGACATCCGAAGCCGTAGAACCAACGCGTCAGCGCCCTTCAGAATCTCGATGACTGGAAACGCGCAGTTAGCGGCAGACCGCCCGACGTTCCCAGTCTGCTCCTGAGTCCGGCACGATCGGTCGAGAGTTTTGGGCGGTGTCGATCGAAGTCACGATGTTCCCGCTGGAATCGTAGAATCGCGCGACCAGGTTCTGTGCGGTCCGGTTGGCGCAGTCGAGGTCGGTCTGCATGACCAAGGTGTTGTACGGTTTCAAATCGCTTCCGACCCGGACCTGCCGCGCCGTTGAGTAAACCTGTTTGCTCCAATACGTCACATGGGAACCGTTGTATTGGGCGGAAGAACGGTCAACGTAGAGGATCGCATCGTTGGAATGCCCGATCTGAGTCCAGTCCGCAGCCCAGGCAGTTGCACACAACAAGAGAAGCGCTAACACATAGATCAAAGCTTTCATGTAATCCCCACATAGCCGCTGATTTGGTTGAAACGTTGAAGGAGTGTAGCGCGGGAGAGTGTCTGGCGCAATGCCGGAACCTGTTAATCCGCGAAGCATCTCCCTTCGTAGACAACTCAGGTTGCACCGCCCACATCTTTTTCCTTAGTACGTATCCCTATAGTGATATTTCGTCATGAAGAGGAAATGATGATTCTCATCGTGCGACTTGCGCTTGTTTCGGTCTTACTTACAGGACTTTCCGCAGCTCAGACCTTCTCTGCTCCATTGACGTACGATACGACCATCCCGCCGCTGGGCGCGGTATATGCAGACGTGAATCACGATGGCTTTCTCGACGTCCTCGTTGCCAGCTCCGGCGCAATTTCCGTGATGTTGAATGATGGAACCGGTGCTTTGCATCAAGTGGCCGTGTACCAGGTGGTGGACGCGCTTGGTGGAATCGCCGTGGGCGACTTTAACGGCGATGGTGTACTGGACATTGCCGTTGCCAGTGAATTCTCCGGAGTGATCGTTCTGCTCGGCAATGGAGATGGCACCTTCCAGTCTCCGAAGACCTATGCGGTCGTAGGTTCGCCGGCGTCGATCGTGGTTGGAGACTTCAATCACGACGGCAAGATGGACATTGCAACGCTGGGCCAGGACAACAATACGATCACGATCCTCACGAATACCGGCAGTTCCTTCACCGCCAGCTCCTTTGTGGCCCCGCAGTACTGGAGCGCAACCTTCCACTCCTCGGATATGTTGTGGCATCTTACCGCCGGCGACTTCAACGGGGACGGACGCATCGACCTGGCCTACGTTGACACCTGCTTGCCGAATGGAAGCAGCTATTGCGGACCGGATCCCAGCGTGAGCCCTAGTGACAACTACTATGTGCTGCTGAACAAAACCACCGGATGGGAAGCGCACCCCGTCTTTCCGCACGCATCGTCGAAGTACATCATTGGCACCATGAACCTTCACGCCGTGGACGTGGATAACGATGGCAGAGCTGACCTCGTCGGCACTTTTTGGGATGGCTTCCCGGTGGCCTACGATCCGACGCCGATCTCGGTCCCTTGTCATTCCTGCCCGTATGGCGTGGAGGTTCTCTACAGCAACGGAGACGGAACGTTCGCGCCCCTCAATATCAACCTTGAGGGCGGCACCTTCGATCCGCCGTATGACACCGTAGTCGCGGACATCAACAATGACGGCATCAACGATCTGGTGACCGGATTTGGCTGGGGAGGCATAGGAACCGCAGGCTTTGAGGTTTTGGAAGGCAAGGGCGGGCGCGCTGGATTCAAGGCGCCAACTAAGTTCTTCAAGGCCACCCAACCGTACGTCATCGAGATGGGAATCGGCGCGGGACTGTTTCGCGCACAGCCTAGCAAAGACATCATCGCCGTGCTAGACCTTGACGACCTTGAGGAATTTCGCAACACGACCAGCTTCTCCGCCGAGCCATGCCCCTACCCGGCCACGCCTGCTCTTCATTACTGTGGGCCCGCCAATGGCAGCACGGTGACGGGAACCGACGTGACCTTCCATGCCACGGCGCGCGCGGCATCCGGCCCGGTGAGCCGCCTGGAGCTATGGGTGGACGGCCACAAGCTGTTTCAGGCCTATAGCGACCGCATGATTCGCGTGCAGCCCCTGAGCAAGGGAAAGCACGCGGCAACCATCGTGGAAGTCGATTCAGCAGGCAGCCTGATCAAATCCAGGATTTCGACTTTCACGGTGAAGTAGATACTGCGGCCCGGAGTCGGCCCAATCCGTTCGCCGCCCTCACAGCCATTTAAGCCAACCAATCGCGGCTAGAACGCGATGGCCGTTGCGCGCGCGGTTTGGTCGGCGAACTCCGTCATCCAGTCGGGACCGGAGAGTTTTTCGGCCAATGCGACGGCGATGTGCAGTGGTTTTACGCCCGTGTCGCGGCTGCGTCCCAGGCCTTGCAGGCATGAGGGACAGTTGGTGAGCACGGTTGCCGTGTTGCCTTCGCCGATGGCCTCAGAGAGGGCTTCGCGCTTGCGGTGCAACATCGAGTCCGTGATGTCTGGGCGCGAGAGCGACAGCGTTCCGGCCTCGGAGCAGCAATGCGGCACGGCTTGCACGCTGGCGAAGCCTCCAAGTGCGGCGAGTACTTTCTCAGCGCGTCCATCGAGAGAATCGTGACAAGGCGCGTGATAGAGATACTTCTGCGCAGCTTCATGACTCTCAGCAGCCCCACTCAAGCCAACAGCGGGATTGATTGGGCCACCCGTGTTCACGCCGCGCTCCAGCAGATAGGCGGCAACATCCACTACCCGGCCAAAGAGCTTTTCGGTATCCATCTGCGCGAGTCCGTCGCGGCAGGTTCCGCAGGAGATGATGCAGGCGTCGAAATCCAGATAGGCGAACATGCCGCGGATCTGGCTGAAGAGGATCGTGTCCCGCAGCACGGTGCGCGAGTGCAGAGCAGTTTTGGCGTTGACGTGCGCGGGAAAGCCGCAGCAGAGAAATGGCGGCGGCAACACCACGCGTGTTCCCGTCTTGAGCAGAAGGTGGATGGTGGCCATCGATACATCCGAATAGAGCCGCTCAGAGCCGCATCCGGGGAAGTAGAAGACGGTCTTGAGGTCGGCGTCCCCATTTGCCACTGGCTCAAACACCAATGCCTGATCGGGCTCGCAGTCGGGCAGAACATCGCGCAGGGTTTGGCTGGGCGAGGGTGCGACGGAGGAGCGCAGCAGGCGCAGAGGATAGAAGGCTGAGGCGGACTCGGCGGGCTGGAAGGGCGCGGCAAGTTTGCTGAAGACGCGCTGCGCTGCGCCTCCGGCCTTCACCACCGTGGAGCGGAAGACATTGTTGAAGGCGGGCGAGCGGCTATCCAGGTATTGCAGGGTGAGTTGCGTCGCCAAGGGCGTGTGCTTGTATCCCCACTCGGAGAGGATTTCCCGCTCGAGCACCGATACTTCGCCGGTATCGATATCAACGGGGCAGGGTGCCAGGCACTTGTGGCAGATGGTGCAGTGGTCGGCGACTTCTTCCAGCCATTTCAGGAGTTCGAAGTGCGTGGAGCGTTCGCGCTGGGCGTCGTAGAGCAGCGCCTCGATCAGTGATCCGATGGCGAGATTCTTGTTGCGGGGGTGGTAGAACATGCCGCGCGCGGGATGATAGACGCAGCAATCGGCTTTGCACTTTCCGCAGCGCACGCAGTGGGCGATTTTGCGGGAGAGTTCTTCGAGCTGTCCGTGCTGCAGGATGCTCGCCTCGAGTTCGAGCAGGTTGAACGACGGCGTGAAGATGTGTCCGAGGGCCTGAAAATCTTCGAGCTTGCCGGGATTCATGAGGCCGCCGGGATCGACTTCATGGCGATAGGCGGTGAGTTCGGCGATGCGCTCGGGTTCGAGGTACTTGAGCTTGGTGAGTCCGATGCCATGCTCGCCTGAGACCACACCTCCGAGCGAGATCACTTTCTCCATCACGCGGTCGATCACCTGGTCGGTGCGCTCAAGCATGGGCCGGTCATTGGAGAGCACAGGCACGTTGACGTGAACGTTGCCGTCTCCGGCGTGCATGTGGGTGGCGAGTACGATGCGGCGGTCGCGAACCTCGCGGTAGGCGCGATCAAGCGCGGCGATGATGGCGGGATATCCGCGCACAAGACGGGTGAGTACGTCGCGGAATTCCTGTAGATGAGTGAGGCCGCGAAGGGCAGCGACGTCAACGGTCTGCACCTGCTGGCTGAAACTGGCGCAGAGGTCGAGCGCGGCGGGAGTTTTGGCTGCGATGGGGGCGGCGTCGTCGCGGGTGTGGACTCCGGTAAAGACCTCGGCGGCGCGCTGGGCGAAGCGGAGTTGGGCGTAGCGCTCCTCTTCGATGTTCATGGCGTTAATGAAGCGCGCGAACTCGGCGAGAGTGTCGAGAGGGATGACAATGTCTTCATTCATCTTGAAGGCATTGGTGCGGCGGGCGATGGCTCCGAGCTTTTTGCGGTCAACCCAGAAACGCTTGGCTTCGGCGGCATCGGCGGCAACAAAGAGCACGGTGTTGGGGTGCTGCTGGAGCAGGGTACGAATGCGCTCCACGCCAAGCGAGGCTTGCTCGTCAGAGTGTCCGGCAATATCGATGAGCAGCGCGGCTTTGGGAGTTTCCGCGCGAGGGGCTTTCACCTTGTAATCGATCGCGCGAATATATTCGTCGTCAAAGTGCTCGAGGGCGAGCAGTGCTTCGGTGTCTTCGGCAGGGAAGGGGAAACTGCGCGAAAGTTCGAGGATGACGCGGCTGGCCTCGTCGAAATCAGGGCCGAAGAATTCCAGGCAGAGCGTCTTCTTGGCCTCGTACTCGGGATAGAGAATGAAGATTGCCGAGGTGATGATTCCGTCGGTGCCTTCTTTCTGCATGCCGGGCAGACCGCCAAGAGCCTTGTTGGTGATGTCTTTCCAGAGGCCGTTCTTGCGGATCTCGGTGCCGCGAAGTTCGATGTGCCGGACCAGTTGTTCGTCGTCGGTGAGCACGTCGAAGGCGACGGTATCTTGCGGGAGAATCTTGCGAAGCTGATGGTTGGTGCGGCGAACCGTCCAGCGCTGGCCTGAGGGCATCGCCATGCGCCACTCGATGAGATTGTCTATACAGGTGCCCCAGCGCACGGCGAGCTTTCCGCCCGCATTCTCCGCGATGTTGCCGCCAAGGGTGCAGGCCCAGGCGCTGGTGGGATCGGTGGCGAAGACCAGCGAGTGTTCGGCGGCGTGCTCCATCGCCTTTTCGGTGATGACTCCGGCTTCGGCTTCCATGAGGTGAGCGGTAGCCCGGCGGCCATCCGCGAGTTGGAACTCACGCTGGGTGATGGCGCGAATGTGGTTGAGCTTTTCGGTATTGACGACGACGCATCCGGAGCGCAGGGGCACGGCTCCGCCGGTAAGTCCGGTTCCGGCTCCGCGGGGAACCACTTTGAGTCCGAGGCGGGCGACGGCCACGAGCAGCGGCGCTACCTGCAATTCGTCGTCGGGCGTGACGACCGCTAGCGGAAGGTGCAGGCGCCAGTCGGTTGCATCCGTGGCATGGGCGACAAGGGTGAAGGGATCGAAGAGCACATTATGTGCGCCGACAATGGAGGCGAGCTCTCGCTTGATGCGATTGCGCTGCTCGGGAGTCTGCTCGATTTCGGTGCGAAATGAGGAGATCAGGGCGCGGCATTGCGCGAGGACATCGAGTACGCGGGTATCTCCCTCGGCCTTGGCAGAGATGGTTTCCAGGTCCTTGGCGGCGTTTCCAAAAAAGCGTTTGCGGCGGCGAGCCGAGGCAACAAGCTCCTGAAACAGATAAGGATTGCGGCGATGGATGAGCACCTCTCCGAACAAGCGCATGAGGACGCGGGCGGAGCGTCCGGTGACGCGCGCGCTACGAAGTTCATCGAGGGTGCGGACGGTATCGGGGCCGAGCAGGAATGAGACGGCCTGGCGGTCGTCGGCGGAGGTGTAGTTGAAGGGGATCTCGCGCGGATTTCCGGCCGCCGGGTTTGCCTGCGCGATGGGAGTTGAACTGAACGCCATGGTAAAGAGTAGCAAATCCGGAGCACCGGAAGACAGCTCTGGGCGCGGAAAGCTGTGAAGAAACAGAAAAGCCCGGAACGTGAGTCCCGGGCTTTTGCTGGTGATCGATTCTAGTTACAGAACCTGTACGTTCTCTGCCTGGAAACCTTTCGGCCCCTTAACGACGTTGAACTGGACTGCCTGGCCTTCCTGGAGGCTCCGGAAACCGTTCGACTGAATTGCCGAAAAGTGCACGAAGACATCTTCGCCATTCTGGCGGCTGATAAATCCAAATCCCTTTGCGTCGTTAAACCACTTCACTGTTCCTTGTTCCACTGTGTTTGTACCTTTTTCTTTGTATTGATTTACCTGCTGAGAAGATCGGATGCTACTGAGAGTGGAACGCTGAAGTGATTCGGCAGTACCAACTCAAAATCGCGTACGTTCAAACTTAGCGATCGGTAGTTTCATTATAGGGGTAAACCACTAAAAGTACACAAGTTTATTTTCCTGGCCCTGCGCAGGGCCGGGAATGCCCCGGAATCCCCTTGAGCCAAAGTGAGCCGCAAACAAAAGCGATGCCCCGCGCGGGGAGCATCGCTTCTTGAATTCAAATTCCGCCAAAACTACTTGGCTGGCGCAGTCTTTACCGGAGCGCTTCTGCTGTTATCAAGCACAGAGCCGCTGCCGCCGCCGTGGCGGGTAGAGATGATGGCCAGAACGAAAGAGGTGAGCATGAATATGATTGCGGCCCAGGTGGTGAGCTTGGTGAGGATGTTAGCTCCGGCGCGCGGGCCGAAGGCCGTCTGGCTGCCGAGGCCGCCACCGAAAGCACCCGCGAGATCTGCGCTGGCGCCGCTCTGGAGCAGAACTACTGCGATCAGGAAGAGACAGACAATAACGTGAACAATGGTAATCAGAACGAGAATCATGCTTTTCCTTCCCGGCGGTTACGCACACCGGATCTTTCTAAAACTTTGCCTGCTAGGGACGGTTTGGAACGTACAACTCCGGCTTGGCTAAGCCGTAAGAAGGACGTATGGTGCGGAAGGCGGGACTTGAACCCGCATGCCTCTCGGCGCCACCCCCTCAAGATGGTGTGTCTGCCAATTCCACCACTTCCGCACTATTATTGCTGCGCACGCCGGGCATCACGCACGGCCCACAACAATTCTCAAGCTTCCAAAGAACGTATACAGAGGCAAATTGAGTATAACAAACTCAGCGCGTATGGGAAGTCTCTGCTTGTGAGAGAGCAAACATAACTGTGGAATTCCGGCCGCGCGGGCCTACAAAACTTGCCTCGCGCGGCCGGTTCCGGGTATCAAGCTACCATTTCACGATTTTGGCGAACGAATCTGCCTTCAGGCTCGCGCCGCCGACGAGCGCGCCATCAATGTCCTCTTGCGAGAGCAGGGAATGAGCGTTCTCCGGCTTGACGCTGCCGCCGTAAAGGATTCGTAGCTGTTGCGCGAAATCATCGCCGAAGACGTTGGCAGCTTCCTGGCGTATTAACTGATGCGCTTCGTTGGCCATCTCGGGAGTGGCTGTCAGTCCGGTGCCAATGGCCCAGACCGGCTCATAGGCGACGGCCATTTTCGCAGCCTTGCGGGCAGAGATTCCGGCGAATGCGCGTGAGCACTGGCGGCGCAGCACGTCTCCGGTGATTCCAGCTTCGCGCTCTTCCTTCACTTCACCCACGCAGACGATGGGTGCGAGTCCCGCTTCCAGGGCCACCTTCAGGCGCTTGCAGACGGTGTCATCGGTTTCGCCAAAATACTGGCGGCGTTCGGAGTGTCCGACGATGACCCACTTGCACTGCGCGCCTAACAGCATTTCGCCGCTGATTTCGGCGGTAAATGCGCCTTCTTTTTCCCAGTAGAGATTTTGTCCTCCAACTTCGATGTTGGTGCCGTGGGCCTTTTCCACGACGGCGGAAATATCCACAAAGGGAGGACAGATGACGATTTCGTCGCGGCTGTGTCCGGCCACCAGCGGCACGAACTCATCCATGAACTGACGTGACTGCTCCGGGGTTTTGTACATCTTCCAATTGGCTGCAATGATCTTCTTGCGGCTCATAGTTGCCTCATTTGTTTTCTGAAGAAATGATTCCGTTGGTGGAGATGGTTGCGAAGCTCCAGCCAGTGGCATTGCGCCGCCGCTGCTCGTCTTTCGCCGCCTGTATAAATACGGACAACATATCAGGACTGTACAACACGAAGCGCGCCTCGTGAACGCTGCGCGCACGAATCAGTTCATCGATCACGGTACAAACTGCCTGCTCTGCCGCCGCTTTCGCCGGATAGCCATAGACTCCGGTGGAGATGGCAGGGAAGGCGACCGAGTGCAGTCCCAGGCGGTCGGCCAGACGCAGAGAATTGCGATAGGCGTTGGCGAGAATGCCGCTCTCGCCTTGCATACCGTCGCGCCAGACGGGGCCAACGGTATGAATCACGAATGCCGCCTTCAGCTTTCCTCCGGTGGTCTGCACGGCTTCGCCGGGTGGGAGATGGCCTTCGCGAGCGACGATCTTGCGGCATTCTTCGAGGATCGCTGGGCCGCCGGCGCTGTGGATCGCCCCATCCACTCCGCCTCCGCCCATCAGGCCGGAGTTCGCCGCATTGACAATGGCGTCGGTGGATTGCTGCGTGATGTCACCGGCCTCGAAGAAAACCTGCGGGCCTTCCGCGAGGTCTAGCCGCACTATGTTCGTCGCCATCTACGTCTGTTCTTACTTATCGGTCAGCGCTTCCACGCCGGGCAGCTTCTTGCCTTCCAGAAATTCAAGGGACGCGCCGCCGCCGGTGGAGATATGGGTGATCTTATCGGCCACGCCAGCCTTGTGTACGGCTGCTACGCTGTCACCACCGCCAACAATCGAAGTCGCTCCGGGATTGTCAGCCACGGCTTCTGCAATCTTCGTAGTGCCCTTGCTGAACTGGTCGAATTCAAAGACGCCCATGGGACCGTTCCAGACGATGGTGCGCGCGCCGCTGATCTCGTCGGCGAACTTCTCAATCGTCGCGGGACCGATGTCGAGCGCCATTTTGTCGGCAGGAATCGGCTGACCTTCGGGAATGATCTTGGCCGCCGCAGAGGCGTCGAATTTATCGGCCACCACGTGATCCACCGGAAGCAGCAGGCGAACGTGCTTCTGCTTGGCTTCGGCGATGAGTTGGGATGCAAGCTCCACTTTGTCGGCTTCCAGCAGAGACTTGCCGATCTCCTGGCCCTGGGCTTTGAGGAAGGTGTAGGCCATGCCGCCGCCAATAATGAGCGCGTCCACCTTGGGCAGCAGATTGCGAATCACACCAATTTTGTCGCTGACTTTTGCGCCGCCCAGAATCGCCAGAAAAGGCTTGGCCGGATGTTCCGTGGCCTTGGCAAGGTAGGTCAGTTCGCGCTCCATCAGTAGTCCGGCAGCGCTCTTGGGCAGAAAGTGGGTAACGCCCTCGGTGCTGGCGTGGGCGCGGTGCGCGGAGCCGAATGCGTCATTCACGTAGATGTCGGCGAGGCTCGCCAGTTGCTTGGCGAACGCGGGATCGTTCAGCTCCTCTTCCGCGTGGTAGCGGACGTTTTCCAGCAGAAGAGTCTGGCCGCGCTCAAGTTGGTTGGCCATCTCCGTGGCCTGCATGCCGATGCAATCCGGCGAGAAGCCGACGTTCTGGCCGCGGCCCATGCACTCATCCAGCAGGATGCGCAGGCGCTCGGCGACGGGCTTCAGACTGTACTTGGGATCAGGCTTGCCCTTGGGACGGCCAAGGTGCGAGACCAGAATGAGCTTGGCGCCATGACGTAGCGCGTACTCAATGGTGGGCAGCGTCTCACGGATGCGTGTGTCATCCGTGACGCGGCCATTGTCGAGCGGAACATTGAAGTCCACCCTCATCAAAACTTTCTTATTGTTTAATTGCAGGTCTCGGATCGAAAGCTTCGACATGGCGTGCTTACCTGGTGTTTCGTTTTAGTGATTCGTTTTACTTGTTGCAGATGTCCCGTTTCGGAAGTTGAAAGACGGGTTGAAGGCTTCTGCCTCCAACCCGTTCCGCGGTTTAGAGTCCCTTCTTGCCGAAGAAGGTGATCAGGTCTTTTACGCGATTGCTATAGCCCCACTCGTTGTCATACCAGGAGATGATCTTCACCGTGTTGCCGACCACTTTGGTCAGCAGCGAGTCAAAGATGGACGAACGCGGGTCGCCTTTGAAGTCGCTGGAAACCAGTTCGTTGGTCTCATAGCCGAGAATGCCCTTCATCGGGCCATCCGCAGCCTTCTTGATTGCCGCGTTCACCGATTCTGCCGTTACCGGCTTTTCGGCGACAAAGGTCAAATCCACTACAGAGACGTTTGGCGTTGGTACGCGAATCGCGAAGCCGTCCAGTTTGCCGGCCAGCTCCGGGATGACCAGCTTCAACGCCTTGGCGGCGCCGGTTGAGGTCGGAATCATGGACAGGGCAGCGGCGCGGGCGCGGCGCAGGTCAGAGTGCGGAAAGTCCAGAATGACCTGGTCATTGGTGTAGCTGTGAATGGTCGTCATCAGTCCGCTGGCGATGCCGAAAGTGTCATTCAGTACCTTCGCTACGGGAGCCAGGCAGTTCGTGGTGCAGGACGCATTCGAGATGATGTGGTGCTTTGCCGGATCGTACTTGGCATCATTCACGCCGAGCACGATGGTGAGGTCTTCGTTCTTCGCCGGAGCGGAGATGATGACCTTCTTCACGCTTCCGCGAAGGTGCTTCTTGGCGTCGTTGGCGTCAGTGAAACGCCCGGTGGATTCAACTACAACCTGCACGCCCAAGGAATCCCAATCCAACAGTGCCGGGTCTTTTTCGGCGAAGACCTTTACCTTCTTGCCATCGACGACGATGAAATCGCCTTCTGCTGAAATGTCAGATTTAAGATTGCCGAGAATCGAATCGTACTTAAGCAGGTGAGCCAGAGTCTTCGGGCTGGTAAGGTCGTTGACGGCTACGATTTCGATGTTCGGATCGTTGAGCGAAGCGCGAAACACATTGCGGCCGATTCGGCCAAAGCCATTGATACCAACTTTAATCGCCATTCTTGCCTCCAAGGCATTAGCAAACGCTGAGGCGCGTGTCGATGATCGCAGTGGTGATTGTGACCGCGCTCTCTGCAGCGTGTGAAATGCTAGCATCCCAATCATCCCTGAGCAAACTGTAAGCTCTCAACAAAAAAAGAGCTTTCAAAACAGTACCTGCTTTCCAAGCCGGGAAGCCGCTTCCGTGTACGCCTTGAATGCGCAGAGCTACCAAGGTCGTCAACCTCGGGTAAGCGCACGGGTAAAGGGTGAGAGAGGTAAATTTCTGAAGGGGACTCGCCCGAATCCGGCAGACGTGGTATAAGTCCCTTATGCGCAGATGGATGCGCGATCGCGTGAAGCGTCGCAATCAGAAGACCAAGAACCCGCAGCAGTCCGCAGATCAACCGCAGAGCCCCGCGCCTCTTCAGCCCACATTTCTTGACCGGGAAGCATTCCGGGAAGATTCCGGCGAGGGCCATACCGAGGCATCGGAAGGTTCCACTCCCCAGCCTGTTTATGAGGCCCAGCCAGAAAAAGATCCGTTTGACGCCGATGCGGAAAGTTCGTCGGCTGCCCGTGACGCCGGACGCCGTGATCGCTCGCGTCGCCGTGGGCGTGGCGGACGAGGACGCAACCGCACGGACCAGCAGCAGAAGGCCGCGCAGTCATTCGGCATTGGACAGAGCTTGCCCATCGTTCCCGGTCAGGCTACCGGCGAAGCAGCCGAGATTGACGAGCCGGAGAGCGGGACGGATGCTCCGGAACTCGATCTGCCGGAATCTTCAGAGGACGCCTCCGGTGCCACCGAAACAACGCCGCGCAAAGCCGTTCCGCCCAAGGGAAACAAGGGCGCAGTGGTGCTTGCCATCGGATTACCCGGCTCCGGCAAAAGCTCATGGTTCAAGCGGCATGAGATCATTCCGCTCTCCAGTGACCTGGTTCGCGGCTTGCTGTTTGATGACGCCACGGAGCAGCGCTTTCAGGACCTGGTCTTCTCTTCGCTGCGCTCACTATTGCGCGCGCGTCTGATCGCCGGACGGCCGATGAACTTCATTGACGCCACCAACCTGTCTCCCAAGGAGCGCCATAGCTGGATCAAGATGGCCCATGACTTCGGCTATGAGGCTCACGCCGTTTTCTTTGACGTGCCTACCGAGGTCTGCATGGAACGCAACCGCAAACGCCTACGCAACGTTCCGGACGAGGTGATGCTGCGCATGGCGCAGAAGTTGAGACCTCCGAAGTTCGACGAGGGATTTGCCAAGGTGATCGTAGTCCGGCTCAAGAGCAAGAAAGACTCCGCATCGCCCGTAGAAACTCCGGAAGCTGCGGAAAATTCCCCCGAAGCTTACGAAGCAGAGGGCGGCGGCGAAGAGTAAAATTTCAGGTAACGCAAGAGAGCGCGGCCCATGTGGCCGCGCCAGAGTGCTGACGAACCCTACCTTTTCTGGTGGGGTTCGCTGTTTTAGCGATTGAGATTCAGAGCCTTTATCCAGCAGAAGGTTTGAGTAAGTATTCGTA
>Ga0302320_10001972_pt1 | contig 48941 bp, 39 predicted proteins | sample Bog_T0_3_FD_202130 | JGI IMG/M metagenome (GOLD analysis project Ga0302320, IMG submission 202130) | Peat permafrost microbial communities from Stordalen Mire near Abisko, Sweden - Bog_T0_3 | ecosystem: Environmental > Terrestrial > Soil > Wetlands > Peat | place: Sweden: Abisko, Stordalen Mire... | reverse complement strand
TTTAATTTGGCGTCCCCGACGGGATTTGAACCCGTGTTATCGCCGTGAAAGGGCGGTGTCCTAGGCCGGGCTAGACGACGGGGACGCAGAAAGGGCAAAAATAGCCTCGATTGGCCGAAAGCGCCCTTATGAAGGCTACCAACTCGGGAGTGGCCTGTCAAAAAGCCGCCATCGCGTGGGCCGGCCCGGCGCACAAGGGACGGCCGGGCAAATCGCCTCTCCATCCCAGGCCGGTGCTTGCCCACGAGATTTTTGCGTCAATGGACCGGCTCCAAGCGTCAGATTAGTACGGGGTTGTTCAAGAGAATCTCCAGGTCGGGCGGCTTTCCGCCAGCCGGCGTTATCCTCCACCGAGGAAGACTCCGCGGACGGGGCAGCCTGGAACCCGGAATCGCAAGTTGCAGGGGCCTGCACCGCAGGCTCAAGGGAAAAGCCGGCTGATGGAACGGAATCATCGAGTGAGGAATAGCGCGTTGAAACGCAATCATGGATTCATTTTTGTTGTCCTGGTAACTCTTACAGCAGTCGGCTGCCAGAAGAAACCGGCGGCTCCGCCCGCCGGAGCAGGCATGCAGGGCATGCCTGTGCAAACCGTTTCAGTCACGCTGTCTCCCGTGCCGCAGAGCAGCGAGTATGTGGCCACCATCAAGTCGCGGCGCTCGGCCACGCTGCAGCCTCAGGTGGACGGGCGGCTCACCGAGATCCGGGTCCGCTCCGGCGACCATGTAAAGTCCGGACAGCTGATGATGAGCATCGATCCGCTCCATCAGCAGGCATCGGTCGATTCGGCGCGCGCCACCGAGCGCCAGAAGAAGGCCCTCTTCGATTACAACACCGTGGAGATCGAGCGGCAACGCCAGCTATTTGAGGCGGGCATTATCAGCCGTGACATCTACGAGCAGGCGCAGCAGGCCTACAGCAACACCAAGGCAGACTACGAGTCAGCCGGGGCTCTGGCCAAAACAGCGAACGAGCAACTGGCCTATTACAGCATTCGCGCGCCATTCGACGGCGTGGTGGGCGACATTCCCGTGCACATGGGCGATTACGTCTCCTCCACCACCATGCTGACCACGGTGGATGAGAACAAGGATCTGGAAGCCTACATCTACGTACCCACGGAGCGCGCCACTCAGGTTCGCCTCGGGCTGGATGTGGACCTGATGGACACCAACGGCAATCTGCTGGAGAAGACGAAGGTGGATTTCCTTTCTCCCGAGGTTGACAGCATGCTGCAGGGAATCCTGGTGAAGGCCCCAGTGCACGCTACGCCGGAGATCCTGCGCAATGCGCAGATGGTGAAGGCGCGCGTGATCTGGAGCACTACGCCCATGGCGGTCGTTCCGGTTCTGGCCGTCACGCGCCAGGGCGGGCAGAGCTTCGTGTTTGTGGCCAAACAGCAGAGCGGCCACTGGATGGCGCAACAGACCGCGGTCACCCTGGGCGATACAGTCGGCAACACCTATTCCATTACATCGGGGCTCAACGTGGGCGACAAGGTGATCGTGTCCAGCACGCAGTTCCTGGTCAACAACATGCCGGTTATGCCCATGGGCGCCTAGACGAGTCGATTGCCCGCTTCCGGACTGTTGCCGCGGGCAATCCCTCAGCGGCGATCGTTTTCCGCCCATCGCAAGCGAAAAAGGAAGGCTCATTTTGTTTGTCGACTTCTTCATCCATCGGCCGGTCTTTGCCACCGTCTGCGCGCTGCTGATCATTCTCGCCGGCGCCATCTGCATTCCCAATCTTCCCGTGGCCATGTATCCCACCCTGACGCCGCCGCAGGTCATGGTGACCACCAATTACGTGGGCGCCAACGCCGACACCGTGGAGAAGGCCGTTACCATACCCCTGGAAGAGGCCATCAACGGCGTCGAGGGCATGCGCTACATCAGCTCTTCCAGCACCAACAGCGGCACGAGTTCCATCACCACTACCTTCCAGACGGGCTACGACCTGGACATCGCCGCCGTCGATGTGCAGAACCGCGTGGCCAGCGTACAGGGCAGGCTGCCCGCCGCAGTCAACGCCTCCGGCATCACCATTACCAAGGCCAACTACAACTTCGTGCTCGGCGCCGGCTTCTACACGGAAGATGGCCGCTACTCGCCCGAGTTCCTCTCCAACTACCTCGATATCTACGTCAAGGACGCTATCAAGCGCGTACCCGGCGTGGGCGACGTGATGATCTTCGGCGAACGCAAGTACGCCATGCGCATATGGCTCGACCCCGTTCGTCTGGCTGCGCGCGCCCTCACCGCCACCGATGTGATCAACGCCCTGGCCGAACAGAACGTCGAAATCCCGGCAGGCCAGCTCGGGCAGCCGCCTTCCGACTCCAAACAGTCTTTTCAGATTCCCGTGCGCGTCGTGGGCCGTCTCAGCAGCCCGGCCGAATTCGACAACATCATTGTCAAGAACTCCTCAAACGGCCTGGTGCTTTTGAAGGACGTGGGCCACTCGCAGGTGGGCGCCGAGGACTACAGCACCAACCTTGAGTACATGGGCCATTCCGCCAATGGCATCGGCATCATGCAGTTGTCCAATGCCAACGCGCTCGATGTGGACAGGAAGTGCAAAGCCGCGCTCGCGGAGCTCTCCAAGAGCTTCCCGCCTGGGCTCAAGTACGCCGTCGCCTTCGACTCCACCACCGTGGTCGGCGACTCCATCCGCGAGGTCCTTGTCACCCTCGCTGAAGCCATCACCATCGTCATTATCGTCATCTTCCTCTTCCTGCTCGACTGGCGCGCCACCATCATTCCGGCCGTGACCATTCCGGTTTCGCTCATCGGCACCTTCGCCTTCGTCAAGCTGTTCGGCTTCTCCATCAACTCGCTCACGCTGTTCGGCATCACGCTGGCCACAGGACTGGTGGTCGACGACGCCATCGTGGTCATCGAGAATGTGCAACGCCACATCGCAATGGAGCACTCCGACCCGCACGAGGCCACCTCGCACGCCATGGGCGAGGTCACCAGCGCCGTCATCGCCACGTCCCTGGTGCTCATCGCGGTATTCGTGCCTGTCTCCTTCTTTCCTGGAACCACCGGCATTCTCTATCGCCAGTTCTCGCTCACCATCGCCTTTGCCATCGCCATTTCGGCTTTTAATGCGCTCACGCTCTCGCCGGCGCTTTCAGCCATGTTTCTGCGCGGCGAAGAGGACCGTCCCAGGCAGTTGGACTTTCTCCACATCCGCCCCGTCTCGCGCGCATTCGCGGCTTTCATCCACGGCGCGGATGCGGCCGTCAGCTGGTTGGGGCGCACCTATGCCAGGTCCATCCACGTTGCCTTGCAGTTGCGCTACGTTCTGCTGCTTCTCTTCTTTGCCGGTCTATGGGCGACGGTCTGGACCTACAACCATGTACCCACCGGCTTCATCCCCCAGGAAGACCAGGAATTCCTGATGGTGATTGTGCAGGCTCCGCCGGGCTCCTCGCTGGCGTACACAACTTCTCTGGCGGAACGCGCCCAGGCCATCATCGCCAGCAGTCCCGACATCGCCGGAGCCTTCTCCATCATGGGCTTCTCGTTTGCCGGCGGAGCGTCGAATGCCGGTATGATGTTCGTCAGCACCATCCCCGCCGATCAGCGCCGCGCCAAAGGCCACTCCGCGGCAGACATTGTAGCCAATCTCGGCCCCAAGCTGCAAATGCTGATGTTCGCTCCCAACGGAGGACTGGTGATGATGGTTCAGCCGCCTGCTGTGCAGGGTGTCGGAAGCTTCGGCGGCTTCGCGTTCATGCTCCAGGACACCGGCGCCAATACGCTGTCCGATCTCGATCGCGTGGCGCACCAGATGGTCGCCGGCAGCAACGCGCGCAAGGATCTGGCGGGTCTCTACACCAGCTTCTCGGCCAACGATCCCCAGGTCCTGGTCACCATCGACCGCGAAAAAGCCAAGGCCATGAACATCCCGCTCTCCCAGGTCACCAACACTCTCGGGGTGTTCATGGGTTCGGAGTACATCAACGACTTCGATTACAACAATCGTACCTACCGCGTCTTTGTGCAGGCCGACCAGCCCTTCCGCATGTCGGCCCGCGATCTGCACAACTACTATGTACGATCGGACTCCGGCCAGATGGTCCCGCTCGATAACCTGGTCACCGTTGCGCAGAGCGCGGGCCCGCCAGTCATCAGCCACTACAACCTCTTCCGCGCGGTGGAGATCGACGGCAGCCCCGGCCCCGGCTACAGCTCCAGCCAGGGCCTGGCTGCGATGGAAGACCTCTTCAACCAGAAAAAGATGCTGGGCATGCGCTCCGAATGGACCGGCCTGACGCTGGACGAGATCGAATCCAGTGGCAGAGCGCTCATCATCTTCGGTCTTGGAATCCTGGTCGTTTACCTCACGCTCTCCGCGCAATACGAAAGCTTCGCGCTGCCTTTCATCATTCTTCTCGCCGTGCCCATGGCGGTTCTTGGCGCGCTGGGGCTGGTGGCTTTGCGCGGCATGGCCAACGATGTCTACTGCCAGATCGGCCTGGTCATGCTCATCGGCCTCTCGGCAAAGAACTCCATTCTCATCGTTGAATTCGCGGAGCAGTTGCGCCGGAAGGGCCGCTCCATCGCCGAGGCAGCCATTGAGGCTGCGGAACTGCGCCTGCGCCCCATCCTCATGACCTCGTTCGCGTTCATCCTCGGCGTTCTCCCGCTGGTCTTCGCCACCGGTGCCGGAGCCCTGGGGCGCCGCTCCGTCGGCACCACCATCGTTGGGGGAATGCTGCTCTCCACGGTGCTCAACTTGTTCTTCATCCCCGTGCTCTACGTGCTACTGAGCCGCATGTTGAAGCGGGGCGACAAACCGGGCAGAGAACAGGTCGAAGCTCCAATCGTGGCGTAGACCCGCGGCGCAGGCGCTCCCACCCCGCTGCAGGCGGTTATTGCTTGTTGTGGTGTGCAATCACGAAGTCCTTGATGCGGTCGTAGGCCTTGCTGTTGACCACGCCCATTTCCAGCAGGTCCTGCTTGGTGCGGTAGGGCCTGAAGCGCACAATGCGCCCCGCCCAGCTAGACGTCATCCCGGGAACCTTCAACAACTCCGTGATGCTCGCGTGGTTGATGTCCACGCGCTGCTCCGGTGGAGGCGCCGACGCCGATGTTACTGGCGCCCCGGAGCTGTCGCGGTCCTGGTACTGACCCTGTCCAGGCGCGCAAAGGCAACCGCCAAGCATCAATACCGCCAGGAACCTGAATCGCCCTGTTTTGCGCATGCCACAATTCTCAACAATGCATCTGCCCGCTGCAAGCAAAACATTTGACATCGCAAGGGGTTTCCCTTTAGCCTCGGAGTCAGATGCAGAGCAGCCGCCATTACGGTCATCCCCATCATCATGGGACATCCATGCCGGCGGACTGCCATGGCCTGAAGTAAAAGGCCAGAGAGATCGAAAGAAGCATCAAGCCCGCCGGCGACCAACGCTGACGGGCTTTTTGCTGCGCCCGCCAGGGAATCCAAAAAACGAAACCAGGAAGAAAATGAGCAACGACACATCGACAATCGATTTTGAAAAAATGAACGGCCTCGTCCCCGGCATCGTGCAGGACGCGCGCAGCGGCGAAGTGCTGATGCTGGGCTTTCTCAACCCCGTCAGCTACGCCAAAACCCTCGAATCCGGCTTCGTCACCTTCTGGAGCCGCACTCGCCAGAAGCTGTGGATGAAAGGCGAGACCAGCGGCAATCGCCTGCGCATCCTCTCCGCTTCCACCGATTGCGACAACGACACGCTGCTGTTTTGCGTCGAGGTTGAGGGCGATGGCCTCGTCTGTCATGAAGGCACCGTAAGTTGCTTCACCCGCCCCATCGCGCTCGCCGAGAAATTCAGAACAGAGAAGAAAGAGGAACTCCGTGGCTAACAAGCTTCGTCTCGGCATCCCCAAGGGCAGTTTGCAGGATGCCACCATTGCTCTCTTCAAGCGCGCCGGCTGGAACATCTACGCCGACGGCCGCTCCTACTTTCCCTCCATCGACGACCCCGAGATCGAGTGCATGCTGATCCGCGCCCAGGAGATGGCCCGCTACGTCGATCATGGCGTGCTCGACGCGGGTCTCACCGGCATCGACTGGGTAGTCGAGAGCGGACTCGACGTCACCAGCGTCACCAGCCTGACCTATGCCAAGCAGAGCCGCCGCAAGGTTCGCTGGGTCCTCGCCGTCCCTGAAGGCAGCGGCTTTGAAAGGGCTGAAGACCTGGAAGGCAAGATCATCGCTACGGAACTTGTGGAAGTCAGCAAGCGATACTTCGCGGCCAAAGGCGTCAATGTCAAGGTCGAGTTCAGTTGGGGCGCAACGGAAGTCAAGCCTCCCATGCTTGCCGACGCCATTGTCGAAGTCACTGAAACCGGCAGTTCCCTCAAGGCCAATCACCTCAAGATCATCGATACAGTGATGGAGAGCGAGACGCACCTCATCGCCGGCAAGGCCACGCTCGCCGATCCGTGGAAGCGTGAAAAGCTCGACCAGATCGCCCTGATGTTGCGCGGCGCCATCGATGCCCAATCGCAGGTAGGCCTCATGCTCAACGTCAAGCGCGACAACCTCGAATCCGTTCTCGCCGTGCTTCCGGCATTGAACTCGCCCACAATTTCTCAGCTCAGTGACTCCGATTGGGTCGCAGTGAACACCATCGTCGAAGAGCGCGTCGCCCGCGATGTGATTCCGCGCCTGAAAGCCGCGAAAGCGACAGGCATCGTCGAATACCCGCTCAACAAAGTCGTGCTTTAAACCGTTCTCACGGTCATTGAAATCCAGGTGACCCATCCTTGCGATTCCTTTTGTAGCAAGGGTGGGAAACCTCAAACGCAAGATCAGGTTGTTTTGAAAGGGAACGGCTTTAGCCGTGCCATAACGAACCAACAAATCCCCTGGGCTTTAGCCCCCGAGGGAACACTTCGACAGAAGTTTCCCTGAACTTGAGACTCTGAATGAAGCTCATCCGCACCAAAGGCCGAGGCGCACGACAAACAGAGGAAACGCTTGCCGCCCTCGAACGGCGCGGCGGCGCTGCCCTCGATTCTGTTTTGCCTGCCGTAAAGCGCATCGTCGACGATGTGCGCAAACACGGCGACCGCGCCCTCTTTCGCTATGCCGCCCGGTTCGACGGCCTCCAAGACCCGGCGAACGTTCGCATCCGACCGGAAGAGATGGCCGCTGCCTGGGGCTCCATCAGTCCCGTGCTGCGCGCTGCGCTATCCACAGCCGCCGCGCAGATTCGCGCATTTGCCGTCAACCAGCTCCCAGCTTCATGGAGCGAGTCTTCCATCCCCGGCCTGGTTACCGGACAGCTGGTGCGTCCGCTCGCGTCAGTGGGTTGCTATGTCCCCAGCGGGCGTCATCCGCTTCCTTCCACGCTGCTCATGACTGCCATCCCGGCACAGGTTGCGGGCGTAGCGCGCATTGTGGTCGTCTCGCCCAAACCCGCGACGGAAACTCTCGCCGCCGCCCACCTGCTCGGCATCACTGAGCTCTATCGCCTCGGTGGCGCGCACGCAGTCGCCGCGTTGGCTTACGGAACCGCAACCCTCCCGCGCGTCGACAAGATCGTTGGCCCCGGCAATCTTTACGTCACTGCCGCCAAGCGCCTCGTCGCCTTCGAATGCGCCATCGACATGCTCGCCGGCCCCACGGAAATCGTCGTAACCGGCGAACGTGGCCGCGCCGCAGACATCGCCTCCGACCTCGTAGCGCAAGCCGAACACGATCCCGAAGCGCTCGCCATCTTCATCACCACACGCGCGGGCGTTGCCATTGAGGTCATCGCAGAGACAAGACTGCGCAGCCGCGACAATCCCGTTGCACGCGAATCCCTCACCCGCAACGGCCTCGTGATCGTCACGTCGACCGTCGCCGAGGCGCGCGCCATCACCAATCGCCTCGCCCCCGAGCACCTCACCGTGGACGCTCCCAGCGACCTCGACTGGGTGCAGAACGCGGGCTCCGTCTTTATCGGCCGCTGGTCCTCACAGCCCATGGGCGACTATATCTCAGGACCGAATCACACGCTGCCCACCGGCGGCATGGCGCGCGTTCGCGGAGGCCTGAGCGTCAACGACTTCGTCAAGCTCATCACCGTGCAGCAATATTCCGCGCAAGCTCTCGGCACACTCGGCCCCAAGGCCGCGCTCCTTGCAGATGCCGAGGGCCTCACCGGCCACGCGGAAGCCATTCGCGGCCGCCTCAAGAAGAGGAGACCCAGTGATTGAACGGGAAACAGAAAGACTCATTTCAAAAACCTGCGAAGAGGGAGGTCAGGGCTTCAGCCCTGACATTCAGCCTCCTGAGCAGGCGGGGGCTTCAGCCCCGGAGGGGCGCTCTTCGCGAACCGGCCCAGCCCCGCGCCTCCGCGTCCGTACCATGAAGGAGTATCACCCTCCCCTTGGCAGCCGCGACGCGCTGCGCCTGGACTTTAACGAGAACACGGTTGCCTGTTCGCCCAAAGTCCGCGAGGTTCTCGGCAGCATCTCTGTCGGCGCACTAACACGCTATCCCGAGCGCGAGCCCGTCGAAGCCATCGTCGCTCCGCATCTTGGTCTTGCCGCGGACCAGTTGGCTCTCACCAATGGCGTTGACGAAGCCATTCACGTGCTTTTTGAAGCCTTTCTCGAAGCCGGTGACGAGTTGTTGCTCCCGGTCCCCACCTACACCATGTATGAGGTCTACGCCTCGGCAACCAACGCCAAAGTCGTCCCTGTCCTCGCCGCCGATAACTTGCAGTTTCCTTTCGAGCGTTTGCTTGCCGCCATCACCCCCCGCACCAAAATCATTGCGATCGCCAATCCTAACAGCCCTTCCGGCACCGTAGCCACGCGTTCGCAATTGCTCGAACTCGCCAGCCGAGCGCCGCACGCGGTGGTCCTGGTCGATGAAGCCTACTTCCATTTCCACGGCGAAACAGTCATCGACCTCATCGGCGCCGTGCCCAATCTCATCGTCGCGCGCACCTTTTCCAAAGCTTACGGACTGGCCGGCCTGCGCCTCGGTGTTCTCGCCGGCCCCGCCGAATTGATGCGTTGGATTCGCCGCGTTCTCTCGCCCTATTCCGTCAATTCGCTAGCTCTCGCCTGTCTCCCGCCCGCGCTTGAAGACAACGCGTATGTCGACTGGTACGTCGGTGAAGTGCTTGCTGCGCGCGCGGCTTTCGAAGCCGTAATCGATGCGGTCGGCCTGCGCCGCTGGCCCACCCGCGCCAACTTCATCCTCGTCGATATCGGCCCTCGGCACGCGGAGTTTGTCCACCGCATGCGCGCCTCCGGCGTCCTGGTCCGCGACCGTTCCAACGATCCCGGCTGCGACGGCCGCGTCCGCATCACCATCGGAACCAGCGAGCAGATGCAACAAGCCGCCATCGCACTCAAAGAAACGCTCTCCATGTTGAGATTGCACTGACGCTTCAGCCCGTCCCGTAGGGACGGCGCGAGAATAGCCCAGGATGAAATCCTGGGTCGCCGAATCGAACGATGCAGCCGCGCCCCGTTGGGTGCGCGGCGAAGGGCTCTAGCGGAGCCCCGAATTATATTTGGAACCAGGAGCAGACAAGTGATCCAGGAAACCACAACCCTGCGCACCTCAATCGTAGAGCGCAACACCGCCGAGACCCGCATCGCCATCCACCTCACCCTCGAAGGCAGCGGCCAGTACAAAGTCTCCACCGGCATTCGCTTCTTCGATCACATGCTGGAACTCTTCACGCGTCACGGCGCCTTCGATCTCGAACTCAAGTGCGACGGTGACCTCGATGTGGACCAGCACCACACCGTCGAAGATGTGGGTATCGCGCTGGGAGAAGCATTCGATCGTGCCCTTGGCGACAAGCGCGGTATTTTCCGCGCCGGATATTTCCTCATGCCCATGGACGAAACTCTCGCCATCGCCGCCGTTGATCTGAGCGGCCGCGCCGCATTTGCCGTCGAAACCAAGGTCCGCACGCGTCTGGTGGGCGATCTGCAAACCGAACTGGTCACTGACTTCTTCGAGGGCTTCGCCCGCGGCGCCAGAGCAAATGTTCACGTCAAGACCATGTACGGTCGCTCCAATCACCACAAGATCGAAGCCATCTTCAAGGCCTTCGCCCGCGCCCTGCGCGTCGCTTGCTCGCGAGACAGGCAGTTGGGCGAAATGCTCCCCTCGACTAAAGGGTTGCTGTAATGCACGTAACCGTGATCGATTACAAAGCCGGCAATCTCACCTCTGTACTCAAGGCGCTTCGCCACCTTGGCGCGGAGCCTGTAGTCACCGATGGCGATCTCGACCTTGTCGAGAATGCGGAACGGATTGTGCTGCCCGGCGTCGGCCACTTCCAGGCTACCGAGCGCCTGGACGCAACGGGCCTGACGCAGGCCATCCGCGCAGCCATCGCGCGCGGCGTTCCATTCCTCGGCATCTGCGTCGGCATGCAATGGCTCTACGCAGGATCGAGCGAAGCGCGCAAGCAGCCTGGGATTGCGCATTTCACCGAGCGCTGCGCGCGCTTCCCCGAAGGCCAAGAAAAGGTCCCTCACGTCGGCTGGAATTCGCTTGAAGTGCGTACTGGTTCGCGTTTGCTCGCAGGCGTTGAGCCGGGTGAATTTGTTTATTTCACGCACTCTTTCAAGGCCCCAGTTACAGCGCACACAGCGGCGATCACGGAATACATTGAACCCTTTTCCTCGGCCGTCGAGCGTGGCAACGTCATGGGTGTGCAGTTTCATCCGGAGAAGTCCGGCACAACCGGCCTTAAGATCCTCCGCAACTTCCTTTCGTGGGAAGGGAAGGAAATTGCATGATCACTAAGCGCATCATCGCCTGTCTCGACGTGCACGGCGGACGCGTGGTCAAGGGCGTGCAGTTCGTTGACCTGATCGATGCCGGCGATCCGGCCACGCAGGCTGCGCGCCACGCCCGCGAAGGTGCGGACGAGATCGTGCTCCTCGACATCACGGCGACGCACGAAGGCCGCGCTACGCTGCTCGATACTGTCCGTCGAACCGCGCGCTGGCTCTTCGTGCCCTTTTGCGTCGGCGGCGGCATCCGGTCCGCTGACGACGCCGCACAAGTTTTCGAAGCAGGCGCAGACAAAGTCAGCGTCAATTCTGCCGCGCTTGCCGACCCCACGCTGATCGACGCAATCGGCCGCAGTTTCGGAGCACAGGCCGTCGTCGTCGCCATTGACGCACGCCGCGATCCTCAGGCAACCAATCCCGTCCGCGACGCGCAGGTCTTCGTGCAGGGCGGCCGCAAGCCTGCGGGCCGCCGTGTGGTCGAGTGGGCGCGCGAGGCGGAGGCGCGCGGCGCAGGCGAAATCCTGCTCACCTCCATGGACTCCGACGGCACCCGCGCCGGTTTCGATTGCGAGCTGACCGCGGCCGTCAGCGAAGCCGTGAGCATTCCCGTCATTGCCTCCGGGGGCGCGGGAACGGTGGATCACTTTGTCGATGTTTTCGGGCGCGGCAAGGCCGACGCGGCGCTTGCCGCCAGCATCTTTCATTTCGGCGTGTCCAGCGCCCGTTCACTTAAAGAAGAACTCGCGCGCGCCGGCGTCTCCGTGAGGCTCCCATGCTGATTCCTTCCATCGATCTGCTGGGCGGCCGCATCGTCCAGCTAGTGCAGGGCGAGAAGCTTCGCCTTGCGTTTGATGACTTCGACTACTGGATCGAAAAGTTCTCCCGCTTTCCGCTCGTCCAGTTGATCGATCTCGATGCCGCCATGCGCCACGGCGACAACTCCGCGCTGGTTGCCCAGATCGCAAAGCGGCTTCCTGTTCAGGCTGGCGGGGGCATCCATTCCATCGAACGCGCCCGCCAGGTGCTCGATGCGGGCGCTCAACGTGTCATCATCGGCTCCGCGCTCTTCAGTGAGCAGGGAACAATCAACACGGAATTCGCCGCCGACCTGGCTGCCAGTATCGGCGCAGAGCGAGTTGTCGCGGGGGTCGATACAAGGGACGGCCGCATCGCCGTCAAAGGGTGGAAGGCGCAGGTTCCACTCACGCCCGATGAAGCCATTCCGAAACTTGAGCCCTACGTCTCCGCATTCCTCTACACGCACGTGGACGGCGAGGGCCTCATGCAGGGCTTTCCCATCGAAACAGCCGTACGCCTTCGCAAACTGACGGATAGGCAGCTCATCGTCGCCGGAGGCATCCGCAGCCGGCAGGAAGTTGACGCACTGCACGCCCTGGGCGCCGACGCGGTTGTGGGTATGGCCGTCTATACCGAGCTGCTCGCAGTTTGATACAGGCCCTGCTTTTCCGAAAGTCCAGGCACGGCTGCCAAAGGTTCTGGAGCAGAAATCGGATATTCTGAAAGCAGACCCCCGGCACCATTACGAAAGGAAACTGAAATCATGTCGGCAAAGCAGAGCGGCATTAGGCTGGCAAAGCGGCTGGATGAGGTTGGATTCTCCGACATTGTGCAGATTCGCAACAAGGTAATGGAACTGCGCGCAGAGGGCGTCGCCGTGCATGCTTTGCATGGAGGAGAGCCGTTCTTCGAGACGCCACCTGATATCAAGTACGCCGCCATGCAGGCGCTGGTTGAGAATCAGACCCACTATGCACCGTCTTCCGGCGTGTTGCCGCTGCGCAAGGCGCTGATCGAGAAGCTCGTGGTCAAAAACGGCATCCATGTCACAATCGAAGAAGTCCTCGGCACCGTCGGCGGCTCGCAGGGATTGTATGGCGCTTTTCAAAGTATCCTCGATCCCGGCGACGATGCGCTGGTCTTCTCGCCTTACTGGACGCCCATCGCCGACCTGATCACCGGAGCGCAGGCGCGGCCGCTGCTTGTACCCACCAGCACCGCCCGCCGCAACGGCATCCGCAATACCCTGAAGCAGTTTTCCACTCCGCGGACGCGCGCCATTTACTACAACACGCCGCAGAATCCCAGCGGCCTGGTCTTTACGCGCGCCGAGGCGGAAGAGGTTGCAGCCTTCGCCATTGAGCGCGACCTCATCGTCGTCGCCGATGAAGCGTACGAGGATCTTGTCTACGATAGCGAACATGTTTCCATCGCCTCGCTGCCGGGTATGGCCGAGCGCACCATTACCTGTTTCACCTTCTCCAAGACCTACGCCATGACCGGCTGGCGCGCCGGGTACGCGGTGGCCAAAGAGCCCTTCATGACCGCGCTGCGCAAGATTGTTCTCTACTCCACCAATGGCGTCGCTACGCCTGTGCAGTACGCCATGATCCAGGCGCTCACCACGCCGGAGTCGCGCATCACCAGCATCCGCGAGGAGTATCGCAAGCGCCGCGATCTGCTGGTCGCCGGCCTCAATGAAGTGGGCCTGGAGTGCGCCTTGCCCGCAGGTGCGTTCTACGCCTTTCCCAACGTTGAAAAAATCCACAAGAATAGCCGCACCGCTGCGCAGATTCTTTTGGATAGGGCGCACATTGCCACCATCCCTGGCTCCGTCTTCGGTGCGCAGGGTGAGGGTCATCTCCGCTTTGGCTATGCCATTACGCTCAGGGAGATTGAAGATTGCGTTGAGGCGTTGCGCAAGTTTCTCGCCTGACAGGGTGTCTTAACCCTGTAATTCTCCGACGGCGCGGCTGGTCTCAACCCGCGATGCCCGCAGCAGCCGGGCAATCTGCTTCAGGTGCAGTTGCACCGCATACGCACGCAGCATCTCGGCCTGAGAGAATCCGGTGCCCGTGTGCCGCACCCGGTCCATGCGGGTCTCGAGCTTCTCGATGTCGTCTTCCAGGCTCATCTGCCGTGGCGCAAGATCGAAGCGCCAGGCATGAATGCGGCCGGCCACATGGTGGAAGCCATTGCGAATATCCACGGCGAGCTTTCCCAGCGCCGGTTCCAGTTGCTGCGCGTAGGCATCGTGATGGCTATCTTTCACTGAGAATTCCAGCGCCACCAAAGCGTCGTAAAGCGAACGGCCAAACTGCGAGAGCATGTTCAGCCCTTCGCGCCAGCCTGGGCCTCCCGAAGGCTCATTGCGAGCGGACTCAAGCAGTTGACTGTTGCCACGCAGCATGGCCAGCGCATCTTCGCGGAGCGCTGCAAGATTTTTGGCGGGCGCCCCGCTGAACCCCTGCAAGATGGCTTCGAAGAATGCTCCCAGCACCAGGAATTCCTGCGCCAGTCCGTCGCGCAGCCGCAGTCGCGCGCGATCCGGAAGCACCAGGGTCGTCACTGCCAGCGCTACAACAATACCCAGCACCACATCGCCGACGCGATCCAGCGCCAGGCTCCAGCGCGGCCCTGTCTTCTCGACCAGCATCACAATCGTAATAGTGACTCCTGCCAGCCGCGAGCTGCTGCGGAGCCCCAACAAGCCGCACACAATCACCGCCGCCAAAACCGCCACGATGTAGTTCCACGGAAGCGTCCCAAATAATGAAAATGAAAAACCCAGAACGGCACCAATCAATGTGCCAAGGATGCGGTCCCTCGATGCGGTCACAGTGGATCCCACATTCGACTGCAAGACGATAATGGCGCTGATGGAGCCCCAGTAACCGTCGTGCAGCCCGAAGCGCAGCGCCAGCCACCAGCACAGCGCCGCGGCTAGCGCGGTCTTGGCCGCATGAATCAGTAGCCTCTGATGTTCCCAGGATAGAATCCCAGTCTTCAGCGCCGGCGCCACGCGCAACTTGATTGCAAGCTGTTGCTGGGACCACGTCTTGTTTGCCTTCAGGCGCATGTTCGTCTCGCCGTTCCTTATCAAGGCTATCAGCTTCCACTCGGCGCAAGTCTAGCCGCAAATCGCCTTTCCCGTTTAGCATGATGGTATGGACCCAGCATCGATCGGCCCGTCGAATCGAGCTTTGCGCGTAGGATATCCCGCGACCTTGGAGGCAGATTTGCTGAACGACTTTCCCGCCGAGGTCGAACTCATTCAGTTGTCCGATTCTCCGGGACCGGAAGTCGACATAGACGTGTGGATTCCGGACGCTTATCCGACGCGAGCCATGCGCACGTGGCCGAAGCTGCGCGGCGTGCGCCTGGTGCTCTCGCTGATGGCGGGCACGGAGTGGATTCCCCGCACAGTCGGCCCTCATGTCACCATCTGCAATGCGCGTGGAGCGCACAACATCTCCACCGCGGAGTGGACCCTTGCTTCCATACTGGCCATGCTCAAGCACTTTCCTTTCTTCATCGAGGTGCAGCGCTCCGGCCTTTGGAAGCGCCGCTTCGAAGCCAGTGCAAACTACGTTGCCATCACCGGCGATACGCGCCCGCTCTATCCGCCCGTCATGCTTGAAGAGCTGAGCGGCAAGACGGTGCTGCTGGTCGGCTATGGCTCCATCGGCAAGGAGATCGAGCGCATGCTCGCGCCGTTCCATGTCGATCTGCTTCGTGTAGCCCGCAGCGCGCGCAGCCAACCCACAGTTCATCCGGTCAGCGAACTCGACAGCCTCTTGCCGAAGGCGCAAGTTGTCATCCTCATCCTGCCTGCCACACCCGAGTCAAACAAGCTGATCGGGCCGCGCCAGCTTGCCCTCATGCCGCAAGGCGCGCTGCTTGTGAACGCGGCCCGGGGCCCCATCGTGGATACGGATGCGCTGGTGGATGCGCTCAAAGCAGGCAGCATTCGCGCCGCACTCGACGTGACCGATCCCGAACCTCTTCCCGAAGGTCATCCGCTTTGGAGTTGCCCCAACCTGCTCATCACGCCCCACGTCGGTGGGTCGAGCCCGCAGTTTGCCGTGCGCGGTCTCGCCGTCGCCGCCGATGAACTGCGCCGTTATCTTGCCGGCGGGCCGCTGCGCAATGTGGTTCAGGCGGCGGTCTAGTTGGTTGCCGCCGCACGCTGCCAATCGCGCAATCCCAGCACGGCCAGCGCCACCAGCCCGACAGAAAGCACGGCCGTCAGCCACAAATCCTTGTACGCATACTCGCCCACGTACACCCCGTCCACCGCAATCCACAGCCACCAGTTGGCGGTGTGCTTGCGCGCCTGCCACCAACTCGCCACCAGGCTGTAGCTCGTCAGGGCCGCGTCCAGATGGGGCAGGGCCGCGCCCAGACGCACCATCAGCCACCCCAGCGCCACCGCGCCCGCCGCACCGGCTACGAGGCCCGCAATCCATCCCCGCACGCTGAGGGGCATCACACGTACTTCGCCGTCCTCGCGCACGCCGCGCCACCAGTGCCACCACCCGTACAAGGTGAAGGCTACAAAGAACACCTGCAACAGCGCATCGGAGAAGAGGCGAGCCCGATAAAAGACAACAAGGTAGAAGATGTCCGCGGCCAGCACGACCGGCCAGCAGATGAGAAGGCGCCGCGTCGTCAGCCAGATTCCCACCCAGGTCGTAAGGAATCCCGCCAGCTCCACCCAGTTCGCGGCACCGTATTTCGCAATGGCCATCCACATCGTCATTCGTTGCTTTCCAACGGCTTGCGCACCGCGGCCCATCTGCGCAGCGCATCCAGCAGCCGCTTGCCCGCCGAACTGCGGAACCACCGAGCATGCCCAACAAGCCAGCCGTCGTAGGCCATTGCCGCCCTCTCTCCCGACCGCAGCACGCCCAGAAAGTAATCCGCCTCCGACAGTGCGAACTCAGCGTGGCACAGCGCTGTCATGGGCGACAGTGCAGCCGCCTCTTCTTTTCTCAAGGGGCGCACCGACTCGTAGCCGTCCAGCAAAGGCTGCAGATGATCGAAGTGCACAGGCACATCCTCCGCGTGTGCAGGGTCTTCAACAAGCGCAAGCCACTCCACCATGTTGCGCTCGATGGCGTGCGCCAGATCGTGCACCGCATTGGCCCGGTCGCAAAGGCCGAAGTCGATGATCGTCGCCGTTTCCGCATCGGGTCCTGCATCGCTCCAAAGCAGATTCGAAGCATGCAGGTCGTTGTGCGTCCAAAGTGGCCGCAGCGCGGGAAGCAGCGGCCGCAACTCCGCATGAAACGGCGCAAGCTGTGCGAGTGCCTCTTCCGCGTGTTCGCGCACACCCGCGTGCGCAGCCAACACGGGCCGTGCCGCCAGGTAGTGCTCCAACTCTGCCGCTGGATTGTTTGCTGCAAAAATCGTGAAGCTTGCCACCAGCGGACGAGGCCTGCGTCGCGTTGCGTCAAATCCCCTCGCAGCCTCGTGCATCTGCGCCAGTGCCCGTCCTGCGGAGTGGGCGTGCGCCGGCGTGCGAAACGGCGTCCACGAGAGCGCATCCGCATAAAGATCCAACCCCGGGGGCGCCTCGTGCACCTCGTAGGTCCACTCGCCGATCTCGATTGCCGTCTCGCCCAACGCATTTGCCAGTACGCGCGGCACCGCTGCGCCATGCGCACGCAGGTGATCCAGAAAGCGGTGTTCCTCCAGCATTCCCTCCCGGTCGCGCACGCTGCCATGCTGCCGCTTGATGAACACTCGCCCGCCCCTGGTCGCAACCACACTGGCTGCCGAAAACGGCCGCGGACTCGCGCTCAAAATCAGCACGGCCTCCCCACATTCGGGAAACTGGCTCAACAGCGCGCGCACTTCTTTGAACCCCAGCGGAGCCCAGTCGGGTTCCACCAGTGCGCCGTCCAATCCGTGCGCTTTAACTGCTGTGCTCATCGCAGATTCATCGTTCTCCGGCTGTAGCCAATCTTGCAGATCGCGAACCTAGAAAGTGTAGTGTGCCGAGAGCCGCACCGTCGTTGGCGCGCCCAGGTGAATGAACGTGTCGCCATAGCTTGCTCCCGTGTCTTTCCAATAGCGCTTGTCGGTGATGTTGTCCGCATAGAACCGCAACGTCACGCGTCCCTGTTCGCCGCCCGGAGTGTAGCGCGCCCCCAGGTTGAACAGGTTGTATCCGGGCACGCTCACAAGGTCGTCTCGCGTAGCTTCCTTGCGGCCCGTATAACTCCAGCCGGGCATCAGGTGCAGCCCGTGCGCGTGCGGCACGGCCAGGTCCGCAAACATCGCCGTGCGCAGGTGGGGCACATTCAACACTTGCTTGCCGTCGAAGGCCGGCGTGCCCGTATCGTCTGAGATCGCTCGTATCGCCGATGCAGACGCCGACAGCCGAAGCCAGCTTGCAGCCTTGCCCTCCGCGTTTACCTCAACTCCATCGTGCGTTTCGCGGCCCTCTTCTTCGAAACACAAGTCTCCTGGCGCGTAAAACTCGTTTGCCGTACAGAAACTGTTCGGCGCCTGAATCACCTTGGGATAGAAGAACGGCGCGCGCATGCGATAGAACGCTGTGGTGAGCAGAATGCGTTGCCCAGGCTCAAACTTGGCGCCAATCTCCGCTTGCCGCGTAAGGAATGACGAGAGAAACTGGTTCGCGTTGTCCACCCACCAGGGCCCTTGCGGTCCCAGCGAAAGCAGAACACCGTAGTTGCCATAGAGTGTCAGATTGCCCACCGGATTGAACGTGACCGCATACTGGGGCAGCCAGATGGGCTTATCCGTCAAGATGGGGGCGCATAAACTCGGCAAGGAAAAGTCGGTACAGCTGGCATAAGGGGAATAGTTGTGGTCCCGCAGCGAATCGTAGCGTCCCCCCGCAAGCAATTGAATGTTCCCCGGCAGATGAATCCTGTCCTGAACCACAGCAGCCGCTTGATGATTGTCTTCCCAAAGCCTGCGCGGCCCTGCGGATTGGAGCGGGTATTCAAAGGAATTTGGGGTCCCGAGAGGGACCTCTGCGATGGGCTGGAAGATGTTCTCGGAACCAACATAGTCGTACACCGCGCCGTCAGATACTGTGGCTGTCGATGGATTTGCGAGTGTGAAGAAACCCGGCTGCTGCACGCTGCGCAGGAACAACTCCCCTCCACCGGTCAGGTCTTGGCTGATTGCACCGCTCTTGATGTGTCCGGTCACCAGCGCCTCAGCCTGCGCGTCGATGCGCAACTCGCCTGGATCGCGATAGTCGTAGATGTCGTAGCCGCCGTCGGGAGCGAAGAAGTAATCCGGCGCACTCCCGCCGTTGCCTTGGCACAGAGCCTCATACGAGCATCCGTACGCGTACACCACGTTGTCGTCGATGAGCGAATGGCTCAAGCTCGCCGAGGCAAACGCTCGCAACGTGCTCGACAGGTCGTAGTCCATGCGCGCGCCGGTGTTGAATGTATCGAAGCTATTCGGCGGAGCCCACGACTGCTCGCCCAGCATGGTCGATGGATAGACTTTATCGAGATTGGGAACCGTCGTTCCGTCCAGCAGTTGATAGCCGCACACCGAGTGCTCCACCTTGTGCTGGTATTCGAAGTCGCTTTTCAAAATCGCCTTCGGGCCCAGTCTCCAGTCGGCCGCGCCGGAGCCAACCGCGCGCCATCCGTTGGCGTCGTTTACGTAGCTCGCAATTCTCTCGCCGGCCAGGTTGATGCGCGCGCCCACCTGCTTCCGGCCGCCGAATAACCTTCCCAGATCCAACGCTCCATACGCCGAGCCTCGATGGTCCGTAGCCAGATCCACGGCCTCAACCGCGGCCGGCCGCTTGGTCACGTAGTCGATCAGCCCACCCGCCGACGCCACGCCGCTTTCCACGCCCGCAATCCCTTTCAGAAACTCCACCCGCTCCTTGTTTTCGAGCGGTACATCCTGCTCGCCGGCAATCGTCATGCCGTTGATCTCAAGCCCGGTGGCCAGATCGATGGTGAAGCCGCGAATCTCGTAGTCGCCATAGTAGCCCACCGGCGCGTAATCCTCGCCGATCGACGCATCGTTCTTGACCACGTCACTGAGCAGGCGAGCCGCCTGGTCGCTGAGCAGGTCGCGCGTCACCACCATGGCCGATAGCGGAGTCTCCTTCAGCGTTGCGCCATCCAGGGTTCCCACTGATATGGCGTCAGGCAGGTAATCGTCCTTCAACTCGCCATGCACAACGACTGTCGTCGTAACGCTCTGCACCTGCTGCCCGGCGGCCTTTCCCGCACCCGACGTTTGATCCGATGTGGGTGTTCCGGCCGGGCTCTGCGAATTTCCGCAAACGGAAGCGCCCAGACAGCACGCCAGCGCCAACGCATTCATGCGCGCCGCGCGCCTTGCGCCGGAGGTTCGTGCCTCACTCACGCGCGGTGTAGGTTCGCTGTACTCAAAGCGCGAGGGACTAATTGTGGCCTGGAATTCCCTTGGATTGCGAGCCGGTACACTCGTCGCAAATTCAAGCATGGTATCCCCTTGTTTCAAACCGCTTGAAACAGGAGAACTCTTGCTGAGATTCGAGGAAGAAGGCCTTGAGGTCAGGGAAACTTCCCACGCCGGTATTATCCGGATCGGGTTCTAGGGTATTTCTCAGCCCCAAACAGTGGAGCACCCCTGTTTCAATAATCTGATTGAAACACCCCGCGCCGCGTTTGGCAAATGGTCTCGTTCGCCCCATCAGCGCCAGAGCGATTCGACCAGCGCGCGATAGGCGCCGAGCTGCGGCACTTTGAGGTCCTGCACCTTGGCCGCGTCGTCCGCGCGGCGAACCGTCAGGGCCTCGCGCGCATGGGGAAGAGCGAGAAATTCATTCGCCTCCGCTGCGCTCATCGGCCCGCCCTGCAAGGCCAGGCTCTCCACGGATGCGGGAGACAGCGCGGACAGGTAACGCGGCTCGGCGAAGCACAGGTATCGCTTGGCCGCTACGTGAAGCCGAATGGGATCGAGTACGGCAGCAGGCAGGTGCTCGCCGAGAGCCGCAACCGCCAGTTCCTCGTGCTGCGTGTCCAGTCCCCTCGTGGCCGCGTCTTCGCCCTCACTGTGCAGCAGGTGGCCCAAGTCATGCAACAGCCCAGCCGCAATCAGAGTACCGTCGCATCCCTTGCGCTCCACAAACAATGCCGCTTGCAGCGAGTGTTCCAGCACCGTGACCGGCTCGCCAAAATAGGCCTCGCCGCCTCCGCTCTCAAGCAGAGCAAACACTTCGTCGACTGAAGAAATCCGCATCATCCCGTTCATCCCTCCGCCACGATCGGTGCGCGCAGCCGTTGATGGCAGGCGAGCACCAGCGCCACGGCCGCCGTCAGCAGCGCCACGCAAGCCATGGATAGAAACGCATTCTTCCATCCGAAGGCCACCGTAATACGCGCCACTGTGTCGCCGGAGAGCCAACCCGCCAGGTAGCCCACGCCGTCAATGATTCCCGCCGCCGTGGCGCTGCCGCGCTTGCCGCCAAAGTCCAGGCTCATGGCCCCGGCAAGATAGGAGTAAGGTCCCAGCAGCAGAAACCCAACCAGCGTAACCAGCACCACCGGCGTCCATTGGCTGGCGTGCCCCGGCGTGCGCGCCAGCACCACAAGGCACAATGTGCACGCCGTCATGCCGACCACAAGAACGACGTTGCGCCCGTTCAGCCCCAGCTTGTCGCTGACCACCCCGGCCAGCAGCACGCTGATTCCGCCGAACAGCGGAAAGAGCGCGCTGCGCGCCGCCGCCTGGCTTCCTGTCAATCCCACAAACTGCACAAAGTAGGTAGGCGTCCAGAAGTTGAAAGTCTCGCGCAGCAGGGTCGTTCCCAACGAGAGCAGGCACACCAGCCAGAACGGGAAATTGGTGAAGAGCGGTCGAAGAATGGCCTTCAGGCCGGGATGTTTCTCGTCTTTGTGTTCGCCCTCGGCTCCATAGACGTTCAGCGGGTTGGCCTCCGGAGCGGGCAGGCCGCGCTCTTCCGGAGTCTCGCGCAGAAGAATTATGTTGGCCACCAGCAGCGCCGCCAGCGAGCCGGCCCCGGCCAGAAAAACGCCGCGCCATCCCACACCGTGCGCCAGCAGCTCGCTCATCACCCAGCGGCAGGCCGCATCGCCAAACAGAAAGCTCAGGCTCAGCACCGCCATCACCGTGCCATAGGTGGAGTAAGAGAACCAGCGCGACGCCACCTTCACCAGTCCAACCCAACCCGTAGATTGAAACAGCCTGTTGCCCACCCACGCCAGCGTGAACAGCGGAAACCCGCCGCTGAGCACAAACAGCAGCGTGAACAGGATCGAGCCCGCCATGCCGCCTAGAAACATACGGCGTCCACCGAACAAGTCCGCCATTGACCCGGAGACAAATTTGCCCACTGCGTAGGCCACCGTGCCGGCCGATGCGATGAAGCCCAGCCGCACCTGTGCCTCGCTGGCCGGAATGCCGCGCAGCGCCAGGTCGTGCATCAGGTCGGGCAAAACCACCGACAGGTTCGAGCGGCAAAAATAGTAGCCCGAGTAGCCCACGCCGAGCAGCAGAATGGTGGCCAGGCGCCAGCCCGTGAAGGCGCGCTGCGCACCCGGCGGCTCAAGCGGCGCTCGTCCTGCAACTGCTTTCTTCTCTCTTTGCACATCGGCAGACTATCATGGACCTGCCGCAACTCAGCGCGAGCAGATGGGCGAAAAGCCGTGCCTGCCGCCATCTCCCATGACGCCGCGAAACTTTTCGTAAAAAATGCCTCGTTTCGCGCCGCCACAGGCGCTACATTTGAAATGAAAAACAATTGATAGGCGATGAAACAGCGTCTCTTCCTTCAAATTCTCGTGAAAGGTATCCTCATGCGTGGTTTCCGTTCTCTTGTCCACTGTCGCCGCCGTGTGGTTCCGCGCCTCATCCTGGCAGTCTGCCTGGCCGCACTCGCTGCCGGCCGGTTGCCGGCTCAATCCACGTTCGGAGAGATCCTCGGCACGGTACACGACTCCAGCGGAGCCGTAGTTGAGGGCGCGCAAGTCGCGCTCACCAATACCGGCACCACCGCGACGCGCACCGCAGCGACCGATGCCAATGGAAACTACGCCTTCCAGAACATCGACGTGGGCGCCTACACGCTGACCATCACGGCTACAGGCTTTGAGAAGGCTTCTCTCCCCGCCATCTCGCTCACCGCCCGCGAAACGCGACGCATGGATGTAACGCTGAAGCCGGGAGCCGAAACCCAGACAGTCGTGGTCATCGAGGATGCGGCTCCCGTGATCACCACCGACGTTTCCAACCTGGCGGAGACCAAGATCGGCGACGAACTCGTCGAACTTCCCGTCGCCATCTACTCCCGCTCCACCGGCTCTACCAGCCCCATCTCCACGCTGACCACAGAGGCCGGCGTGCAGACCGACGACAGCGGTGAACTGGCCGTGGACGGCACCACCGCTGCCCTGCTCTCGGTCACCGTCGATGGCATCTCGTCGGTCGGCGTCGAATACTCCGGCCCCGTGAACGAGATGTTCCCCTCCTTCAATTCCATCGAGGAGATTCGCGTATCCGAGTCGAACAACAGCGCCGAATTCGGCGGCGTGGCCGACATCACCACCGTCTCCAAGGCCGGGACCAACCACTACCATGGCGGCACATTCGAGAACCACGAGAACACCGTGCTCAACTCCAACAACATCTTCGCGCTCTCCAAGCCGAAGATCATCATGAACGACTTCGGCGGCACGCTCGGCGGCCCAGTCAGGGTGCCACATCTGTTCAACGGCAACGACAATACCTTCTTCTTCATCAGCTTCGAAGGCCTGCGCCTGCCGCGCCAGACGCCCATTGTGCTCAGCGTTCCTTCCATGGACATGCGCAGCGGCAACCTCACCAGCTATTTTGCCGGGCAGGGCGTAACCGGCATCTTTCAGCCCGACGGCGTTACTCCCATCGATCCCGCCAATGTTCAGGTAACCCCAATCGCGGCCCAACTGCTTCAAGTGCTGATGCCCACGCCCAACCTCGGCAGCGCGGGCTCTTACGCGAACAACTTCCAGATCAATTTTCCTGCGCCCATTTCGTCCAACCAGGGCGATGTGCGCCTGGACCGCACGCTCTCTTCGCGGCAAACCATCTTTGCCCGCTTCTCCTACAAGAATCGCCAGGTCACCACCGCGCCTTCCGCCGCCTGCACCTTTACCTATTGCGCCGAGGCCGGCAGCCCACTGCAGGGCGCATACAACACGCCGGAGATCGACGAGGGCACGACCTTCGCCCATAACTACATCTTCTCCCCAAGGCTGCTGAACGAGTTCCGCGGCGGCTATAACGCGCAGCACACCTCGGAGACGCAAGGCTACTCGACCACCGCGATTCTCAATCAGACGGGCATCGACGTTCTCCAACCCGACACCCAATGGTCCGAGTCGCCGCAGGTGCTGATCAACGGGTTCATGTCCACCGGCGCGGGCAATCCCGGCGTGCAGCGCGGCCAGATCGTCCAGGCGCTGGACAACGTGACCTGGTCTCCCGGAAAGCACTCCTTCAAATTCGGCGGCGACTTCAAGCGCATCTCCGACCACGATGACAATGTCTTCGGCAACTACCGCTCGGGGTGGTTTGTCTTCGACGGGTCATCGACGGTGGGCACAAACATCGGCGACCCCTACACGGCGTTCCTGCTCGGCTACCCGGACTACACCGAATTCAGTTCCACCAACAACCCCACCATGAACGGGCTTGGATATTCCTACGCATTCTTCGGTCAGGACGACTGGAAGGTGACTCCGCGGCTCACGCTGAACCTGGGACTGCGCTACGAGCTGCATCCGCCGCTCAAGGAGACGCACTACAACACCGCGACCTTTCTGCCCACCTACAACGGTGCAGGCACAGTCTCCGGCTCAACCGTTTCCGGCGCGGTCGTCGTCTCCAACGCCCAGGCGGTTGCGGCTGCGTCCTCTGCTCTGTTGAGCGCCATCCAACCCACGCCCGTCATCACTGCCGCAGACGCAGGCATTCCCGAGGGACTGCGATCCACCGACCATACCGACTGGGGACCGCGCCTGGGCTTTGCCTGGCAGCCTTACGGCAACGGCAAGACGGTGCTGCGCGGGGGCTGGGGACGCTTCATCGAGTCCCCGCTGGGCTTCGCGCTGGTCTCCGGCTGGGCGGTCCACTCCAGCTACGTGGCCACTTACAATCAGGGCCTGAACGGCACAACGCCGCTGGTTTCTCTCGCCGCGCCCTTCTACACCGCCGGCGCCGGAAGCGCTGCGGGAACCGCTGGCTTTTACTACGCCTTTCCCATCCACTATCACGATCCCAACGTGCAGCAGTGGAACCTGACGCTGGAGCAGGACCTGGGACACTCGATCGGTGCACGTTTCTCTTACACCGCTAGCCACGGGCAGAATCTTGAAGCCATGGTCGACCTCAACCAGGTGCCGGCCAACCCTTACGGCTACTTCAACTCCGAGCCTGGTCCAGTATCGACCGCCGCCTGCGTGACGGATGGCGGAAACTATGTCGACGATCACCGCCCCTTTCCCTGCTGGAGCGTGATCCAGAGCGTCAGCAACCTGGCAGAAAGCAACTACTCCAGCGGCGCCGTCGAAGTTTCGCGCCACAGCGGCAAGTCCCTCACCTTCGACGCCAGCTACACCTTTACGCGCGACCTGTCGAACGCTGGCGGCGCCACGCCCAGCGCCTTTGCCGTGTCCGGCGGCAGCTTCCTGACCGACCGCTTCCATCCCCACATGGACTACGGCAATGTCATCTACGACCGCAAGCACCGCTTCCTGATCACGTACCTCTACGACCTTCCCTTCGGCAAGGGGCAGCGCTGGCTCAGCTCCGGCACTGCGCTCAACCGCGTAGTGGGCGATTGGCAACTGGCTGGTGTCACGGTCATGGAGAGCGGACCCTTCCTCACGCCTTACCAAGACTCCGTCGATCCGGCCAACACCAATATCCTCACCACCGTTGGCCAGGCGCGCCCAGACCAGTTGCGCAACGTCTCCCTCTATGCGCGGAATCGCACCACAACCCAATGGTTCAACCCCAACGCATTCCCCTATCTGAATCTGCAAACCGCGGCGGGCAACGGTATTGGCCGCTTCGGCAACGCGTCCGTCGGCGGCGTTGTTGGCCCAGGGACTGAGATTGATTCGCTCTCGCTGATGAAGAACCTGGCCATCACGGAAAAGAGCAAATTCCAGATCGGCCTGGAAACGGCAAACCTGTTCAACCATCGCAACTACGAGCCGCCCAACATGCAGGTCGATTCCGCCGCCTTCGGCTCCATCACCGCCCTGCAAACCGCCGAAGGCGCGGGGCCGCGCAGCCTGGAGTTGTCAGGGCGCATTACGTTCTGAGAGCGACAGGCAAACAAAATAAAAAGGGGCTGTGGATGCAATTGCCTCCACAGCCCTTCTCTTCGACCTTTCCCAAACGCAAACACCCCGTGCGCCATCCTTGCGGCTTTTTTCTGCCGCAAGGATGGGAGCCCACAAACCTCAACGGGCCGGTCTTTAACTGATCCCTGTTCCCTGCCTTTTCCCTATTTCCCCGTCCCCTTCGTCAACGTCACAATCCGGTCCACACCGGGAACGGTGAAGTGCTCCACCTTCCCGCTGGGCCAATGCACTTCAATCGCATCCACTGTAGTAGCCTGCCCCAAGCCGAAGTGCGGCCGCGGATCGTTCGTGGACATATAGCTCCCGCCGCTGATCACATCGCCGCGCTGCTTCATGCCGTTGGCCGTCACATACACCGTCGCGCCCACCGCATCGCGCGGGCTCTTCGTTCCGCCCACCAGTTTCAACTCCAGCCAGTGATTGTGGTCCGGATTGACATTGCGGAGCAGGACCGGGTGCCCGTCCATCACGTTGATCACCGCATCGATCTTGCCGTCGTTGAACAGATCGCCCACGGCCATGCCGCGGCCCGCAATCACGTCGGCCAGCCCTGTTCCCTCGACCGCCGGAACCGCTTCGAACCGCTTGCCCTCGATGTTGTGGAAGAGCATGGGCCGCTCTGCCCAGCTTGTGCCCCAGGCATATTTGTCCGCCTCAGGATACACATGCCCATCGTCCATCAGTAGATCCTTCCACCCGTCGTTGTCGTAGTCCAGAAATGCATCGCCCCAGCTGAGGAAGGGAACCGAAATCTCGGCAATGCCCAGTTGGTAGCTGATGTCGGTCAGGTTGCCGTCGCCCTCGTTACGGTAGAAGGGCTTGTAATCGTCGGAGAATGTCGTATCGAAAATCGCCAGTTGTCCGTTGTTCTGGTAGTCGCCCACGGCAATTCCCATCGACGCCGTCTCGCGCCCCGCTTCATTCAACGCGAAGCCCGAGGCGTAACTCACATCCTCAAACGTGCCGTCGCCCTTGTTCAAGTACATGTAGTTGGGCGTGGAGTCGTTGCCCACCAGCAGGTCCACCTTCCCGTCGTTGTTGATGTCGACGAACACCGCTCCCAGGCCGTAGTAGCCGGGCTTGTCGTCCACGCCGGCCTGGGCGCTCACGTCGGTGAAGGTGCCGTCGCCGTTATTGTGAAACAGGTGATCCGGTTCGCCCTTCAGGCCGCGCGGCCCGCAGGCCACCTGCTCGCCGCGGAAGGTACAGAAGGCGTTGTTGCCGCCGTTCTCCTTGCTCGAGGGCAGGTTGTTCCAGTCCCAGTGAATATAGCCGGCCACAAACAGGTCCAGCCGCCCGTCGCCGTCGTAGTCGCCCCAGGTGGCGCCCGAGGACCAGTTGCCCAGCTGCACGCCGGCCTTCTCAGCTACATCGGTGAAGGTGCCGTCGTGGTTGTTATGGTAGAGCCGGTTCTTGCCCACGTTGGAGACGAAGATGTCAGGCCAACCGTCGTTGTCGAAGTCGGCAATGGCCACGCCCGTACCCCAGCGGTCATTGGTCACGCCGGCCTTGGCGGCAATGTCGGTGAATGTCCCGTCGTGGTTGTTGCGGAAGAGGGCCGCGTGCGGCGGCATCGCCTTGCCTGTGAGCGCATCCACCGTCGATCCGTTCACCACGTAGATGGAGAGCCAGCCCGAGATGTCGAAGTCGATCAGCCCCACGCTCGAGCCCTTGGTCTCGATGATGAAGTCCTTGGCCGGAGTGCCCATCTTGTGGGTCCACTTGGTCAGGCCTGCCTTTTCGCTCACATCTTCGAAGATGATGGGCCCCGTCTTCACAAAGCCGCCCGCCGTGATGGGCCGGTGCTGGGCGTCGAGAAGCGGAGGTTGTGGGCTGGCGGTGTCCTGCGTGGAGGCGGCTGTTTTGCCGGTTTGTGAGGCCTGGGGAAGATCGCCGGAAACTGTGGCTTGTCCATAGACGAGGCAGGGAAACCCCGCCGCCAGCAGTCCCAGGAATGTGGTTGCGCGAAGAACCGTAAACATGGCAGCAAGTATACCGGGGGCCAAGCGCGGGGCGGTATCGTTCAAAAGGTGGAGGACCCGCCCCCAAGCCCGATTGCCCGTAGACGCCCGCGCCAGTGTCAGAAGGCCTCGTCGAACGCAAAAAGGCTCCCGCCGCCGCCGCGGAGATGGACGCCGAGGCGCTACAATCGTTGCGGAGGAGATTCCCCGTGCCCCCAGCCCCCGTTTGCCGATTCCGCGTCCCGTTGGCTTGCGCCGTGCTTGCCTTGGCCGTGTTGCATGGCCCCGCCCTGCATGGTCAGAGCGCAGACGAGGCAACAGCTTCCGGGCTCGAAGTGCGCAGCGCCGGTTACAACGCCGCCGCGAATACGGTTGTGGTCGAGCTGGCCAACGACACCGGCAAGGCGGTCACGGCCTATGGCCTGGACATTACCGTGACGATGGGCGGCAAGACCATCGCCCACACCGGCTATGGCGCCGACCTGCTGAACCTGATTCTGAACGCGCGCAGCAAGAAAGGCGCGGCGGATTCGTGGGACGGAGCGATCAAGCCGGGAGACGTGCACACGGACACCATCCCTGCCAACGTTCCCGCTGAGATTGAAGTCACCGGGCCGGTCGAGGTTCATGCCGACGTCGTTGCAGCGCTCTGGTCCGACGGGGCGGTCGAGGGAGCCAACCAGTTCATGATCCGGCAGATGCAGGATGGGCGGGCCGCAACCCTGCGCGCCGAGGAAAAAGTGCTTTCGATCCTGGAAGCGCACAGCGGAGACCCGGGGGTTCAGGACCGCTTTGGCGCCGTGTTGAATGACCTGGCCGTGCTCGTCAAAGGACCCGAGCCGGGGACGGATGTGCCCACATCGGAGATGCTCAACTCCGCGGTGCTGAGCGACGCGGTGACGAATGTGACGAAGATCAAATCATCCGATCATGCGGGAGCGCAGTTGCAGGCCTACACGGGAGAATTCGTCGCTCAACATGAGCGCCGCGTGGCTCTCATGCAGTCGATGGGGCAGTAGCCGCTGGATTGGAAGTCGGCAGAAGCCCGACGGCGGGTAGTGTTGCATCACTCTTCGCCAATCTCGTACGGAACAGCAAAGCGCCCAATTTGAATCAGCGCCTTGTCGGCCGGCGGCCAGATGTGCAGGCTCTCCACGCGCCCCGGGCCGGCGATGCGCCGTGCATCGGCAGTCCCGACCAGCGCTCCTGTCGCCGCTTCGTGGAAGTGCACGCTGAGCGCGTCGCCGCCGCTCGAGCGCGTCCAGCCGAAGACATACTCACCTGGCTTCAGCGCCACGCCGCCAATCCGCACCGGTGCCTGCACAAGCAGGTAATGCGAGTACTTGCCGTCGGCCGAGTAGCCAGCCGTCAGCAGCACCACCCCCGCGATGAAATGCCCCTTTGTGTTCACGATGCCCGACGCTGTGCGCAGCTCCGTCTCGATGTGTTCCTTCTCGACGGGCGCCCGAGCCGGCAGCAGCGACGCAAGCTCGGCGTCGGTCGCCTGGCGCCACGCGGTCTTCTGCGCGGTCAAAAGCGAGCAAGATAGAAGCAGAATGAGTGCGACAAAAATAAGCTTCTTCATGGCCGTGGTTTCCTCAAAGTCTCCAGCGGAACAATTCCGCGTTGAATGGCAGCCGTGGCTGCCTGCGTGCGGTCGGAGACGCCCAGCTTGCCCAGCAAACTATTGATGTGTGTCTTCACCGTTGCTTCTGAGATTTCGAGCTCAGTCGCAATCTCCTTGTTGCTCTTGCCCATCACAATCTGTTCCAGCACGTCGAACTCGCGCGGCGTCAGCTCCTCGGTGCCCATGCGCTCGGCCAGCTTTTCGGCAATCGCAGGAGGAATATGCGATTTGCCCGCGTGCACCGCGTGGATGGTGGCAATCAGCTCCTCGCTGGTCATGCCCTTCAGCAGGTAAGCCCGCGCCCCGGCCTGCAACGCCCGATAGATGTCCTCGTCGCCGTCGTAAGTCGTCAGCACAATAAACCGCGCGCCCGGCGTCTCCATCCGCAGGCGCTGGATCACGTCCACCCCGCCCATGCGCGGCAGCCGCAGGTCCATCAGCGTGACGTCCGGCAGGTGCTTGCGGAACTGCGTGATCGCCTCCACGCCGTCCGCCGCCTCGCCCACCACCTCCAGGCCTTCCACCACGTTGAGCAGCGCCACCAGCCCCTGCCGCACCACGTGGTGATCCTCGACAATCAGCACGCGAATCGATTCCTTTGTCACGCTTGCTCCTTCGTCTTCTCCTGGATCCCACCACCGCTGGGAAACCACAAGCCTCATGCCGCGCAAGCGGCGTCTACCCCACCGCAGGTGGCCCCGTGCCCCATCCTTCGCGCCTTTTGCGAAGGGCGGGAAACCACGAACCTCAGTCGCCCTGCGTCGCCTTTCTTGCCGGCACGCGCAGCCTGACCGTCGTTCCCCCGCCGGGTTCGCTGGTCACTTCCAGCGTCCCGCCGATCACGGCTGCGCGCTCGCGCATGCCGGTCAGCCCAAAGTGCCCCGGCGTCGGCGCATCGCCGGCCGCAAAACCCTGCCCGTCGTCGCGCACGTCCAGAGCAATCTCACTGGCCCCGTACTCCAACTGTACTGAGAGTTGCCGCGCGCCGGCGTGCTTTTTCACATTATGGATTGCCTCCTGGGCCACGCGCAGAATCTCGCGCTCCGTGCCCGGCGGCAACGGACGGTAAGCGCCGAAGATGCTGAAGCGCGCTTCGAGGCCAGCGCCCTGTTCCGCCTCGACCATCCGCCGCAGGTTCACCGGCAGCGTGGTCTCGCCCGAGTCCTGCGAGCGCAGCGCCCAGATCGACTGCCGGGCGTCAGCCAGGCCTTCGCGCACGTATCCCCTCGTCATGTCCAGGTGCTTTGCCGCTGCTTCCACCTTGCTCATGCGTAGCAACCCGGCCAGCACTTCCAACTGCACGGAGATGCCCACGTACCCCTGCGCCAGCGTGTCATGAATCTCGCGCGCAATGCGGTTGCGCTCGCCCAGCACCGCGCTGAACTCGCGCTGCGCGCGTGCAAGCCTCATGCGCTGCACCAGCACCACCAGGCCCACGGCAGCCAGAATCAGCAACGCATAAAACCACAGCGTCTGGTAGAAATGCGGACGCAGCTCAAACCCGAGCGCCGCGCCCTTGGTGTTCCACACGCCATCGTTGTTGGCCGCCTGCACGCGAAACGTGTAGTGGCCCGCTGGAATGTTCGTGTAATACGCAGTGCGCCGCGCGCCGGCCTCGGTCCAGCCGTGGTCGAAGCCCTCAAGCATGTAGCGGTAGCGCACCTTCTGCGGCGCAACGAAGCTCAACCCCGCGTAGTCGAACTCGAAGTGCACGTGTTCCGCCGCAACTCCCAGCCCGGCATCGGCCCCGCGCAGCGGCATTGCGTCGTCGTCGATTGCAAACCGCTCCAGCGCCACCGGCGGCTGTGTCGCGTTCACCGGAAAGTGCGCCGGGTCCACCTCCACCAGCCCCTTGGGCGTGGCAAACCAAAGCCGCCCATCGCGCGAGCGCCACGCCGAGGGATGGCTGTTGGTGGCCGTCTCGCGACTCCTCAGCCCGTCCGCCGGCCCAAACTCCATGCACGGCGATCGGTCATTGCCTGGCTCATTGTCGCAACGCGCAATCCCTGTCCCGGTTGCAAACCACAAGTGACCTTGCTCATCGTCGAGAATCGCCCGGATACTCGCATGATCCATGCCGGATGAATAACTCTGCCCGGACCGAAGGTTCAACGTGTCCCCCACGCCCCCGAAAAACTGTTCGCCGTCCCACAAGCTCCATCCACTGTCCTGAGTACCGATCAGCAGCGTTTCATCACCGAACCGCGTGGCTGCGCCCTTGCGCGTAGCGAGCGCCGTAATCACATTGCTCAAGAGACCATCCTGCGTCGTAAAGTTCTCAATCTTCCCCTCGTGCAGCCCATCCGGCTTTTCCAGCCTTGACAACCCCGCCAGCGTCGCCACCCACAAGTCGCCGTGCGCATCTCGCACCATCGCGCCCACCAGGTCGCTGCCCAGACCGTTCGCATGGGTGAATGTCGTCATCCCCGCGCCAGCGTTCCCGCCCACCCAGTGCGTCAGCCCGCGCCGCGTCCCGACCCACAGCGCCCCGTCCGCGTCCACCAGCAGCGAGCGGACAAAGTCGTCCGGTAGCCCGTCGGCAGAAGTGAACGAGGTAATCAACCCCGCATGAATCCGGTTCAGTCCATCCGGCGTTCCGACCCACAGGTCGCCGTTCGGCGCCGCCGCCAGTGACAGAATCACGTCGCTCACCAGGCCCTGGTGCACTGAGTAGCTCTTCACCGCGCCCGTGCCGGTTCCAGCCGGTCCCTTGGCGATGGCGTTTAGCCCGCCGCCGCTGGTTCCCACCCACAGCGTTCCTGCGGCGTCCTCGACCACCGTCGTCGTCGCATCGGAGGAGAGCCCTTCGCGCGCGCCAAGCGTCCGGAAGCGCTGATCGCGCAGGATGTGCAGCCCATCGGCCTCGGTGCCCACCCAAACGTTGCCCTCGCGGTCTTCCATCAGCGAGAGCACCGAAGCCGACGCGAGCGGATCGGTTAGCGGAAGCCGTTGCACCTTCCCATCCACCCAGCGCGCGAGCCCGCCGTTGGTGCCAATCCATAAGCCCCCTTCGCGGTCCGCGTAGAGCGCCTGCACTCGCGTCCCCGGCAACTCATGTCCCACGCGCCACCGCAGGTCCTTGCCTGCGCCGAAAACTGTGACTTCCGAATTCGTCGCCTGTGCCTGCCGGCCGTCGGCCGTTCGGGTCGCAAAGATCGGCTGCAGCCGTGGGTCAATGCTCGTCAGCTTAGCGATGACCACCGGGACCACACGATCTGCTCTGACTCCGGCCTCACCGTCCTCAGTGGTCACCAGCAGGTCTCCGTCCTGCAGCTCGAGCGTTCGAATGTTACTCCCCGGCAGCCCGTCCTTCGTCGTGAACGCTGTAATCGCCCCATCCCTCCACCGCGCCAGCCCCTCGCTGGTCCCAATCCACAGAGCACCGTCGCTGCCCGCCAGCAGACATCGCACATCGTTCCCCGGCAGCGCGGGCCCACCCGCTCTCAGATTGGTGTTCTTGTCGAAGACCTGGAAGCTGTTGCCGTCGAAGCGAACCAACCCCACCTCGGTCCCCAGCCAGACAAACCCATCCCTGGTCTGCACCAGTGCCTGCACCGTGTTCTGCGGCAGCCCGTTCTCCATCCCCCAAGCCTGCCTTCCGTAGCTCGCCAGCGGTGTCGAGGGCTCCAGCGCCTGCCCAATCGTCGCTCCTGCAAGAAGGATTGCCGCCGTCACCGCTCCGATTCGCAATCGACCCGTCAGCCCAAAGCCGCCGCGAAGCCGCACCACAACCCGGCCCAGCAAGAAACTCGAATTGGCGCGATTTTTGGCCACTAAGGTCAGGGTAGCGACTCTCCGGCACGGCACGGCCCGTGGCAAGGCGCGCATCCCCAGGGAGTTGAGGGGAAATCGCTGCCGTTCAAGGCCAACCAGGCAGGGTGCAACCAGACTACCGCACAAAGACCGAGGCCGGTCTCCACCCATTGATGGAGCGCACCGTCCTCCCAATGACTCAAGACAGCCGATCCACTCGGCGGTACTCTTTGGTTGTCTCCTGAATTTGACTCCTGAACTGGTCGATCAAGGTTCCTTTCTCGGGTGGCCGCCTTCTCGCAAGGCAGCCACCCGAAACTTTTTTTAGGCCCGGCTCTCAGCTTTGGGCGCAAGGGCCGTTTCTTTTGAGCCCTGGACCCGCGGCTGTTTTTTCTCCCTCCGCTTCAATCCCGGCATTTCAAATCACTACAATGATCTCGGCCATCGCCGCCGGGAGAAATCCGTGTTAAAAAAAACTGCTTTATTGCTCGCCGTCGCCGCAACGCTCGCGCCCGTCACCGCAATCCGGGCGCAATCCACCCCCCAGATCGTCGTCGACCACGGCGTCGCCATGAAGACCCGCGACGGCGTCACCCTCCGCGCCGACATCTATCGCCCCGCCGCCGAGGGCAAGTACCCCACGCTCCTCCAGCGCACCCCCTACAACAAGGACAACTCCGCCGACTTCGCCCAGAAGGCCGCCGCGCGCGGCTACCAGGTCGTCGTGCAGGACGTGCGCGGCCGCTACACCTCAGAGGGCGAGTGGTACACCTTCAAGCACGAGTCCGACGATGGCTACGACACCGTCGAGTGGGCCGCCGCGCTGCCCAACTCCAACGGCAAGGTGGGCATGTTCGGTGGCTCGTACGTCGGCGCAACCCAGATGCTCGCCGCCATCGCCCATCCGCCGCACCTGGCCGGCATCTGCCCCGTCGTCACGGCCAGCAACTACCACGAAAACTGGACCTACCAGGGCGGCGCATTCGAGCAGTGGTTCGACGAGTCCTGGACCTCGGGCCTGGCGCAGGACACGCTCAACCGCTACATCCGCGAGAACACCAACGCCCGCGTCGGCAGCTCGGTTCTGCCCCTCAACCAGTACCCGGTCTTCAACGTGGCCGCGCCGCAGAATGCCGCCGAGCTGACGACCGAGTTCGCGCCCTACTTCCTCGACTGGCTCGCCCACCCCACCTACGACGGCTACTGGAAGCAATGGTCCATCGAAGACAATTTCCAGAACATCCAGGTGCCCGCGCTTACCATTGCGGCGTGGTACGACATCTTCCAGGGCGGCTCGCTGCGCAACTATCTTGGCATCAAGGCGCATGGTGGCTCTGAAGCGGCGCGCAACGGACAGCGGCTGCTGGTCACCATCGGCGGCCACGCGGGCGGAGGGCGCGAGATCGGCGCGGTCGACTTCGGCCCCGCTGCGGCCGAGTTCGACGAGAACAACGTCACGCTGGAATATTACGACTACCTCTTCCAGGGCAAGCAGAACGAGTTCGCCACCGGCAAGCCGGTCAAAGTCTTCGTAATGGGCAAGAACGAGTGGCGCGATGAGGACGCCTGGCCGCTCGCTCGCGCCAAATCCACCAGCTACTATCTCCAATCCGCCGGCAAGGCCAACACCGCCGCGGGCGATGGCGCGCTTTCGACCGCTGCCTCGTCGTCCCAAGCCGCCGATACCTTTGTTTACGATCCCGCGACTCCTGTTCCTACTGTTGGCGGACCGCTGTGCTGCGACGGCCAGCACCTGGCTCCAGGGCCGCGGGACCAGAGGGAAGTGGAGAAGCGGCTGGACGTTCTGGTTTACTCGACGGAGCCTCTGGCTGACGACCTTGAAGTCACAGGCCCGGTCACGCTCGATCTCTATGCCAAGACCTCAGCCGCCGACACCGACTTCACCGCCAAGCTGGTTGACGTCGGTCCCGACGGCGTTGCCATCAACCTGACGGAGGGAATCCTGCGGGCGAAGTTCCGCGAGTCTACCTACAGCGCGCCCAAGCCCATCACGCCAGACCAGGTCTATGAGTACAAGATCGACCTCTGGTCCACGAGCAACGTGTTTCTGAAAGGCCACAGGATTCGTTTGGAAGTGAGCAGCAGCAACTTCCCCCGCTTCGACCGCAACCTGAATACGGGCAAGGACGCCAGCAGCAGTTCCGACTTCGTGAAAGCCACCAACACCATCCTCCACGACGCGGCGCATCCGAGCGCGCTGATCCTGCCAGTCGTGGGGAAATAGAGGTTTGCGGCTTCACAGGTCGGAAGAAGCGAGGCTCTGTATACAATGCGTAAGTGGTTTTTTTGTTGATGTTAAAAAGTCGTGTTTTACGTAACCTGTTTCGTTTCAACGGGTTGGAGCGAAATGGAGGGAGGGATGTACCCTATGTAGCATTTGTTTTTTGCTTCAAGTATATGATTTATAAGGGTTTTGTTGGCAATATTGCCTGTTTTTTTGCCGCGGCGCAATCCCAGACGGCACAACGCAAGATAGCTCGATGGGAGGGTCGTGACGGCCAGGCCCGGTGCCCCAGGTTTCGGAGTTGGCGGATTCCCTTTTCCTCGTTCATGAACCATTGTGCGCCAGGGGAGGGAAATACTATGCAAAGTACACCAATTACTTTTTTTCGGCTCCCAGTTCTCCCAGGTCTCAGAGGCGGGACCCTTCGGCGGGCTCAGGGCAGACTCTGAGGCACCCAACTTTATTGGTAAGCCGCGCCCCGGCCACCCGCCGATGGCAATTCTGGATCCTCCACCTCCCCGGTCCCCAAAAGCCAGGGACCGGGGGCACCCTCAATTTGATAGGATTCCGAAGAGACTGTGGCCACCCGCCGTACGCTTGCTGCGAGCGGGAGCCCAGAATGGAAATCCCGGCTTATACTTTGAGAATTATGGACATTTTCGGACTTAAGAAGGTCACGGAAATCTTTGGTCTTAAGAAGACCATGGACATCCACGGTGATCTTTATTGGCGAGGAATGCGCAAGGGATGGAATCTGGCAGCGCAAGAGTACGAGACCTCGTTTGTTCCAATCCTCATGGAGCATACCCGGCACTGCGTCGAATTATTGGGCTTATCAACTGGCGAGCGCGTGATCGATATCGCTTGCGGTAACGGCGTTGGGACTTTTCTTGCAGCCAGAGCCGTTGGCGGAAGCGGTAGCGTGGCCGGAGTCGATTACAGCCACGAGATGATCAAGAGAGCTGATAGTAACGCGAAAGAGAGAGCCATAACCAATGTCAAATTCGAACGCCACCGCATGGAGGAACTCAACCTTCCCAGCGAAACATTCGATGCTGCACTCTGCGTGTTCGGTCTTATGTATGGCTTACCGATTGAGGGAGCGATTCGCGAGATGTATCGGGTACTTCGTCCTGGAGGTCGCGCAGCGGTAGCTGTCTGGGGGCGTCGTGACCGTTGTGGCTTTCGCGAAGTGTTTCCGTTGGTGACGCAATACATGCGTTTTGAAGTTTGCCCCCTGTTCTTCTCGCTCGGCTCACCCAATGCGCTTAGCTTCGCTCTGGAACAGGCCGGTTTTAAAAGCGTGAAAGAGGAACGAATTGACAAAACCTGGCACCATAATACCGGCGATGATGCCTGCCGCGCGATGTTCATGGGTGGTCCGCCCGCAGCGGCCTATGCAGCGGTAAACAAGCGCTTACGGCGCAAGCTCGACCAGGGTTATCTTGCTTCCCTTTCCGGTTATCGCCATGGCGATGCCTACGAGATTCCGGCTGAAACCGTGTATGCGCTTGCTGTTAAATAATTCTGACTTTGTGCGAAAGTCTAAAGCGCTCGCCCCCCGATCAAAACTGCTCCCAGCTTTCGAGCGCCCTTTGCCCGAAGGGCGGGAGAGCACATAGGCTAGCCGACGGGCTGAGTTGCCGACTCGCTGACTTGCTTACTCGCTACCAGTTCCTTCGCCGCCGCCCGCCCCAGCCGAATGCAGTCCGGAATTCCGATGCCGTCGTAGGCGTTGCCGACGAGGCGCAGGCCGGGCAGCGCGGCTACATGCGCGGCAATCCGCCTGGTCCGCTCCTGGTGGCCGACGGCGTACTGCGCCATGGCGCGACGCCAGCGCGAGACCTGCTGAAACTCGGGCTCGGCGGTGATGCCGAGAATCTCGTTCAGCTCGCGCCTGACGGTCGCCACCAGCACGTCGTCCGGCTCGGTCAGCAGGGCCTCGTTCTTCATGCCGCCGAGGAACGCCCGCAACACAGCTTTGCCGCAAGGCGTGCGGCCGAGGAACTTGCGATGCACAAAGGTGCAGGCCAGCATGGAGCGGCCCTCGCTGGCCGGAACCAGAAAGCCGAAACCATCCGGCAGTTCGCCCAACTGCGCCTCGTCGTAGACCAGGTTCACGGTAATCGAAGAGGAGTAGGGAATTGCGCCCAGGTCCTCGCTCAGCGCCGCGTCCACCCCGCCGAGCAGCACGCCCGCGGCCCAGGCCGGCGAGGCCACAATCACAGCATCGTAATTCTCCGTGACCCCGCCCGCCTCCACCGTCCAGCCGTCCTCGGTTTTCCTGAGCACGCTCACCGGCGTCGAAACCCGAATCCACTCGGGATTGAGCCGGGCAACGAGGGCGTCGACAAACTGCTTCATGCCGCCGCGCAGCGAGGTGAAGATGGCTCGCGGAGCCGCCGGCCGGCCACTGCCGTTTCCTGACGCCGCCCCGTTCTTCTTCGCGCTTTCTTTCGCCTTCGCCCGCATCTTGCGGTGCGCGGCCAGCATGCCGCGAGTCAGCGAGCCGTACTCGCTCTCCATCTCCACCAAGCGCGGCAGCACCGTGCGCGCGCTCAGTTGCGCCGCGTCGCCGCCATAGATGCCGGAAAGCAACGGATCGGCCAGCCGGTCCACGGCCTCAATGCCAAAGTGCCGCTCCACCAGCGCCGCAACTGATTCGTCCTGCTCGCTGGGCCGGGGCGGATGCAGCAGTTCCAGGCCCATCCTCACCTTGGTCGGCAGACTGAAAAGCCGCGTCAGCGCCGTGGGAATCAGCTTGGTGGGAACAAGGAACATGAGCCCATCGGGCAGCGCCACCATGCGGTTCTTCACCAGGATGTAGGTCTTGCGCGCGGCGTCGTTGGAGGGAACGAGCTGATCGCCCAGGCCCAGTTCGCGGCAAAGCTCAGCGGCCGCAGGCTTTTCGGTCAGGAACGAGTCCGGCCCGCGTTCCAGCACGACGCCGTTGACGATCTCCGAAGCCAGCGACCCGCCCAGCACATCGCGCGACTCGAAGAGCGTGTACTCGACGGCCGCTCCCGCCGCGCGCGCCTTCTCCAGCTCGTAGGCCGCCGCCAACCCGGCGATTCCGCCGCCAATGATTGCTGTTCGCATCGTGAAGCCCTTGTTCATCTTAGTGCAGGCCGCGCATCGATGGCCGGTCGCAAGGGGAAGTTTCCGGTCGAATCAGAAATTATTCCTGCCATGATCAGGATCGATCCCGAGGTCGCCTGATGCAAGTGATTTGGATCACATGAAGCGCGGGGATTTCGCGGAAGGCTCGTTGGGGTGGCGAAGCCGGGGGGTCTCCCACCCATTCGCGGTCGGCTACGAAAAGCGGGTTCTTCGACTACACTTCATTTCGCTCAGAGGGATGGGGCACGGAGCGTTTGTGCGGGTTGAAAGCGGGCAAATTCCAGTGTTCGGACTGGTCTTTACAGTGTCACCAGCGGAGTCAGCTCGACGTGACGGAATGCCTCTGCCTTCTGCTCCAGTTCCGGGTCCCAGTTTCTGGGCTGGTAGATGCAGCAGGGCTCCTGCGCCAGCGGGTCGCCGGTGAGCGCATAGGCCCGCGCCCGCGAGCCGCCGCAGATCTCCTTGTACTCGCATGCGCCGCACTTGCCCTCGAGCTTGCTGGTGTCGCGCAGGGACTTGAAGATGGGCGCTTCGCGGTAGATTTCGGCCAGGGGAGTCTCGCGGATGTTGCCGGCGTGGATGGGCAAAAAACCGCTGGGATAGACGTTGCCGACGTGGGAGATGAACATGAAGCCCTTGCCGTCATTGACGCGTCGCGTGGCCCAGCTGGCGGTGCGAACCTTGGCGTCGGAGGTGGGTGCGCCGGGCTCATATGTGTGACCGGCCGCGGCGTGGGGATGGCCGCTGCCATGGCCCATTTTTCTCTCTTCCAGGTTGTGCTGCAGCAGGTAGCGGCGGTAGTGCATGGCTTCGGTAGTCTTGATCTGGAAGCTCACCCGGTGGCTCAACTCGTAAATCTTGCCGAAGACCTGCTCGAACTCGTCTCCGGAGAGCAGGTCGGCCTGCTGGCCGCGGCCCACTGGGACGAGGAAGAAGACATTCCACATGACGATGGCCAGTTTTTCAAACAGAGCGCACAGGTTGTCGAGATCGTCGGCGTTGTGGCGGCTGATGGTGGTGTGCACCTGGATGGGGATGCCCGCCTCGTTGGCCCACTCGATGGCCTGGATGGTGCGCGCCCAAGCTCCGGGCAACCCGCGGAACTTGTCGTGAATCTCAGGAGTGGAACCGTCGAGGGAGATGCCCAGCCGCACCAGGCCGGCCTCCTTCAGCTTGAACATGGCTTCGCGCGTGAGCAGCGGCGTGGCGCTGGGGGTGACCGCGACCTGCACGCCCTTGCCGGCGGCGTAACGGATCAGTTCGTAGACGTCTTTGCGCTTCATCGGGTCGCCGCCGGTGAAGACGAAGATGGGCACGCCCATCTCGGCGATCTGATCGATCAGCTGCTTGCCCTCTTCATGGGTCAGCTCGTCAGGGTGGGCAATGGGCTGGGCCGCGGCGCGACAGTGCTTGCAGGCCAGGTCGCAGGACTGGGTAATCTCCCAGATGGCCAGAAAGGGGGTTTCGTCAAAGTTCAGCCCGCCACGGGCGGGAATGTTGTGCATCGGCTGCATACGGCCTCCTCAAGAATCGCGGCGGGCGGGCGCCTCAAACCAGCATCGGCGCCGGGGATCCGATGGCTCGCCAATTCTTAAAGAAATCTAAGAATCTGCCGATAAGCTCGTCATCCAACGGAGGAATCCTCCTGTGAAAGCTTTCGGCAGAGCTCCCTGAGCTCAAAAGATGCGTGCAGGGAGTCGGCGAACCGGACGGGAGCGCCACGATTCCGTACCAGAAGAGCAGGCTGGATGGGGGGCGTGCTGTGATTGGCATCACTTTACCTTGACCCATTCGGTTCTTCCGGCATTCCGCGGTATACAAATTCCCACAATGGGCGCAAAATCCGAATCAAGCGAACGATGGCTCCCGTGCCTGCGTCTTTATTGGTTGGTTGATCGCTTCCGGCTCGCCGGCAGCAGCAAGTCGCGGGACCGGGATGTGATTCAACTCACCCGGACCTGTGCCACCGGACACCGCAGCCCGATGGCCGCCCTGCTAATGTTTTTCCGCACCTCAAGGAGGTTCCAATGGCATCCGTAATCAAGCCAGGATGGAGCAAACCCTCCACCATTCTGTTCGCCTCAGAGATTCCCGCCAACGAAAAGGCCTTCCATTTTGCACTTGCGCAGGCCTCCGAGTTCGGCGCCGACCTCATCCTCTTTCACGCCTACGACACGCTGGTGGTCGCCGCATCGGAGACCTCCGGCATCCGCTACTACGACTATGCCGCCGCTGCCCGCACCGAGATGCAAGCGCTTGAACCTCTGGCCAACCTGGTGCGCGAAGCCGGCATCCGCTGCGAAGTCATCGTCCGGCCGGGCCTGCCCGCCGACCAGATTCTCTCCTTTCTGCGTGAGCGCGAGGTCGATCGCGTGGTCATGGGGACTCACTCTCCAGGCCCCATCGGCAAGCTGCTGGTGGGCTCGGTGGCCGAGGCCGTGCTGCGCACCTCCAGGGTCCCGGTTTACATCGTCGGTCCTGAAACGGTGGATGGCGCATACCGCAGGTACGCCACCCGCACCATCCTCTGCGCCGTCAGCATGCAGGAAGCCAGCCACACGGTTGCCGAGTTTGCCGCCGACCTGGCCGCACAGCACAATGCGCGGCTGGTTCTGCAACATGTGATCCGGCCTCAGGAGCGGCATGAGGTGCTGGCCGGCAGAACGATCGACCAGATTGAAGGGGACCTGCTGTCGCTGGTTCCCGAGGAACACAGGGACAAGATTGCGGTGCAGACCATCGTCGTCCCCGGCGATCCGACCGAGGAGCTGCTCTACCAGGCGCGCGCGCAACTGGCGGATTTGATCGTGCTGGGGGCTCAGGGAGCGTCGGCGTTTGCAGCCATCACCCGCCACGGCGTGGTCTACAAGGTGCTGGCCCATGCCCACTGCCCGGTCATCACGCTTTCGCCCGCGGTGCTGGCGGCGTCCGGCGTCGGCGTCGAGAAGCATCGCGCGTCGGAAGTCTATATGGCAGGCGTGTTTTAGAGGCTGACCGCGCCAGGGGCGGGCTCCAGTGCAAGGATTCGCCCCGGGCGCTTCGCGCCCCACGTTCAGCGCCCTGCTCTCTCCCTACTTTTTGGCCGCCGGCGCAGGACCTGCTCCGGGCGCGCACGGCGTCCCGCCGCACAGCGCACCGGTTATGCCCTGGCCTTCGGTGATGGTGAAGATGCGGTCCTCGAAGGGCAGCTTGACCGTCTCCTTCGCTCCGGAAGGCCAGTGAATCTCGGCGGTTCCCGCATCGGTCGCATCGCCCAGCCCGAAGTGCAGCCGCCGGTCGTTGGAACTGATATAGCTGCCGCTGGCCAGCACGTCCTGGCGCTGCCGCATCCCGTTGGCCTTCAGATAGACCGTGGCGCAGGTGGCATCGCGCGGGCTCCCATTGCTTGTTGCAGTTTTGCCGCCGCCCACCAGCGCCAACTCCACCCAGTGATGATGGTCCGGGTTCACGTTCCTCAGCAGCACCGGCGGCCCGTCGACGGGGCTGATGACTACGTCGATCTTGCCGTTGTTGAACAGGTCGCCGAAGGCAGCGCCGCGGCCCGGCGTGACCACTGCCAGCCCGGAGTCCTTCACCGGCGGCACATATTCAAACTTGCGTCCCTTGCCGCTGGGGTCCGGGATATTGTGAAACAGCAGCGGGCGCTCGGCAAAGGTGGTGCCCCAATCATGCTGGTCCACCTCGGGATAGACGTGGCCGTTGGCCTCAAACAGGTCGAGCCAGCCGTCGTTGTCGAAGTCGAGGAACCCGTCGCCCCAGCCCACAAAAGGGATGGAGGTCTGCGCGATCCCCGCCTTGTAGCTCACGTCGGTGAAGCTCAAGTCGCCGTCGTTGTGGTAGAGCACCTTGTAGTCGTCGCCGAAGTCGGAGACGAAGAAGTCCACCTGGCCGTTGTTCTCGTAGTCGCCGGCGGCGATGCCCATGGAGGCGATCTCGCGCCCATCCTTGTTGAGCGCGAAGCCGGATACGTAGCTCTGGTCGTCGAAGGTGCCGTCGCCCTTGTTGATGTAGAGAAAGTTGGGCTCCGAGTCGTTGCCCACAACAAGGTCGGGCTTGCCGTTGCCGTTGAGCGAGACAAAGATCGCCGTGAAGCCGTAGTACTTGTCTTTGTCCTCCACGCCCGCCTTCACCGTCGTATCAGTAAACGTGCCGTCGCCGTTGTTGTGGAAGAGGTGGTCGGGCTCGCCCTGCAGCCCGCGCGGCCCGCAGTTGACCGCCGCGCCGCGATACTGGCAAAATGCATAGCCTACGGCTTTGGTGCCAGCGATGGGCAGGTTGTCGCGGTCGAAGTGGACGTAGCCGGTCACATACAGGTCCAGCCGGCCGTCGCCGTCGTAGTCGCCCCACGCCGAGCCGGGCGACCAGTTGCCCAGCGCCACGCCGGCCTTCTCGGCCATGTCGGTAAAGGTTCCGTTGTGGTTGTTGTGGTAGAGCCTGTTCTTGCCGTAGTTGCCTACATAAATGTCGGGCCAGCCGTCGTTGTCGTAGTCGGCGATGCTTACGCCGTAGCCCCAGCGGTCGTTGGTCACACCGGCCTGCGCGGCGACGTCGGTAAACGTTCCATCGTGGTTGTTTCGGAACAGGGCTGCCTTGGGCGTGGGTTCCTTGCCGTCCAGCGCGTCGAAGGTTGAGCCGTTGACCAGGTAGATCGAGAGCCATCCGCTGTGGTCGTAATCGATCAGCGCCACGCCCGAGCCGTTGGTCTCAAGAATGAACTTCTTCTCCGGCACGCCCATCTTGTGGACCCAGCCCGAGAGCCCCGCCTGCCTGGTAACGTCCTGGAAGACGACAGTACCGGTGTCCACAAATCCGCCCGCGGTAATGGGCCGCTTCTGCTCGTCGTAGACTGGCGCCGCACCCACGCCTCCGGCAATGCCGCCCATGCCGCTTTGCGGGGGTAGGGCCTGCTGCGGGGCTGCCTGCGCCGCCTGGGCGCCGGCACTGGCTGTCGAGGGGGCAGGCGTGACCGCCGTGGCGACCAGAACACCGGACTTGGGCGCGCTGGCGGTGGAGCTGGCCGGCGATTGCGCAGACTGTGCCAGGCAATCGCCGGGAACAGATAGAACCGCAATCAGGATGCAGGAAAAAAGACCTCGAAAACCAGACAGCAATGGAAGTCCTCCACGGCTTGCAGTGTATCGTAACCAGCGCCGGCTCCGTCTGCCCTGCGCAGTCCAATTGCGAACAGCGCCCAGCCTCCGCTGCAGCGTATCGTCAGGGGATATCCGGGCAACCGAGGGCCAGACCCATGAACAAACGGACCATCGACGCGCAGCCCCCAACCGTCCACGACCATTTCGGCCGATTTGCCGCCGCGACATCCGCCTGGCTCGGCTCCACATGGGCTTTTTTGGCTGCGGGCCTAGTGATCGCCGCGTGGGCCGCCACCGGCCCGGTCTTTCATTTCTCCGATCGTTGGGCGCAAGTCATCAGCACGGCAACGGCCCTGATGACCTTTCTCATGGTCTTCCTCATTCAGAGCACGCAGAATCGCGATTCCCGCGCCATCAACCTGAAACTGAACGAACTGATCCGGGCCGTGGATAAGGCCCGGAATCAAATGATCGATATCGAGAGGCTCACCGACCAGGAACTGGATGAGATGCAAGCGACCTATGAAAGGGTGAAGGCAATCTCGATTGATCGGCCTGCTCGCAAGTCTGCGGAGACCCCAGTGGAATGAACCGATCTAAAGGGGACGCAACAGCTGCGTTTCCATTCAGCAGCCAGGCAGGCCTGCTGTCTCCAAACTCCCGCGGCGTTTGCGTCTTAGCCACCATCCGGGGCATACACGCAATATCCCCGCGGCGGCGCAGGAAACTCCGCATTGCCCTCGCTATCCGTGGTTCGTTCATCCGGATGCGCTGTGTCGTGTCCATCCCACGCTACCGGCTTGAACGTCCGGTTAGCCCACCTGGTCTTCACCTGTGTGCCGCTCCATTGATTTCCCAGGTTGTTGAGCACATACACCAGCCCGCTTTGCGACTCTGTTCCGCCGCGCTGCATGATGTAGAGATCCGGGTCAGCGTGGAGAACGGTAGACTCGCCACCGGCGTGACGGTGATGCGCAGAGATCAGCGCATCGATTCCGTTGGGTGTGCCCGGACGCGCAAGCTCGCAATTGAAGTAGTCCCACCAGAAGACGCAGGGGTATCCGTCGCCGGTGAGGATGAAGGAGTAGCCCAGCATCTTGTCGTTCACCACCGGATTGTCGCGCATGTCGTGATTTTCGACGAAGGTTACGGCGTTGAATGGCCGCGCCGCGGAAACAGACTCGCCGTCGGTCAGGTTGCGCAGGTCGTAGTTGAGCTTGTCGCACATATCTTTCAGTTTGTAGCGCAGAGGAAAATCGAACGCGGCAATCTGATGATCGGTTACCCCCCGCACGCCATCCAGCCAGCCGTCGATATCTTCGGGACCCGCCCAGTACTCGCCTACGACAAAGGGAGTAAATTCCACGCCGTCTCTCTTCCGATATTGATACTTTGCAAGCAAACCGATCATCCACGCGCCGAAGCCTTTTACAAAGTCGAAGCGCAGGCCGTCGAAGTCGAGTTCTTCAATGGCGAGGCGCGCATACTCGTACATCGCCTCATACACACGCGGATTGCGGTGACAAAGGTGCGGGTACCCGGCGAACTGCTCGCCTTCAATCATCACCCGCTCATAACGGGAGGGATGGAAGCAGTTCCAATCGCGCGGAAACTTGCCGCTCTTGGGCGTGAACTTCGTCCATCGTCTCTTGCCGTCGAGCGGGTTGGTCTCTTCTTCATCGGCGCCGGAGTTGTGGTTGATCACCATGTCCGCAATCGCACCTATTTTGTGCTCGTGCAGGACCCGGATAAGATTCTCCAACTCGGCGCGATTGCCGTACGCAGTCTTTACCGAACCCTTTTGGTCGTAGTCGCCAAGATCGAAGTAGTCGTAGGGATCGTAGCCGTTCGAGAATGGAGAGGTTGCCTTGCTGAAGGGTGGGAGCCAGAGAGAATCGATTCCGGACGCAGCGAGCCGCGGAACCTTTTCGGCGACAAAGTTCCACCACTCTCCTTGCTTATTTTCCTTTGCCGGAGCATCCCAGTAAAAAGCTTGCATCATCACGGCCATTCGTTCTAACTCCTCCATCTGGCAAGCTTCTTGAAAGCCTTGACATGGAATTCGAGAGTGCAAGTAAGGATTGATGGCAATGTTGCAAGACTCAGGGGCGCCAGGGAGCAAATAGTTCAGTGGACTTCGGGGTGAATACTCAACGACTAGTTGGTTGCGCATTCATGCACAATGGTTAGCTGTCTTCACAACAAATGTCTCTCGATAAAGAGTGGCGCAAATTTTTTTCATGCACAAACAACCATCGGCCTCAGGCACGGCGTCAAAGCATGAGTCGTTGCAGCGGTAAAGACATTAACGTCTCTGGAGGTGAGCGTCTTCTTTGGACAATCTTTGTGATCCTTCTGGTTTTGTGGCTGCTCGGACTGGTGAGTTCGTACACCCTGGGAGGGTTCATCCACATACTGCTTGTGTTGGCGGTGGTGGTGCTGATTCTGCAGTTAGTATCCGGCAGAAGGCCAGCTTTATGACGACCGCAAAAACCGGTTCTCATTGAATCGGAGAGCGGGGACAACTTTGTGCGGCAAGACAAGATCAAATTTCAACCCACGGAGGGGTACACATGAACAAGGACACGGTAAAAGGCACAGTGGACGATGTTGCGGGGCGCGCAAAGCGCCAGATCGGCGAGTGGACAGGCGACACAGGCGCCCAGGTCAACGGCGCCGGGCAACAGATCAAAGGGAAGGCCGAGAAAGTATTGGGCAACGTGAAGGATGCGGTTCAAGATGTGAGCAACGACGCTCATCGAGAGCGCGAAATCGAAGCTCGCGAGCGCATGCGTCGTGAAGAGGAACGCAAGCACCACGAGGCACTCGGCAGCTAACGATTTTCCCGCTACCCGTTCTCGCTGGCGATGGTTGCCGGGAGAGCAGCAAGCGGGCATTTTGTCCTGCCCGCCAGGTCAGGCGTTGGAGCCAGCACATGGTCGGTTCGATACAGCCGCCCAGGGAAGCTGCGTGAGCTACTGAATGCCAGGAGCGTGAAACCATGGACAAGCAAAGAGTCAAAGGCGCATACGACGAAGCGGCAGGAAGCGTAAAGCGGCAAATCGGCGAGTGGACCGGCAATACCGGAACCGAGGTCGCCGGGGCTGCTCAGGAGATCAAGGGCAGAGTTGAGACGGCTGTGGGGAAAATGAAGGATGCGGCCAGCGAAGCGCATGACAATGCCGTCGTGCAGAAGGAAGTCGACGCGGAAGCAGCCCCTCAGCAGAGCGAAGTCGTCATTACCGGGGATCGCACCAAGCTGTAGCGGCCGGGGAGGCAAGCCATTCAAGGGCAAACTTCCAGGGCCGCCATCCTCATCCGGGTTGAGATTCGGCCTTCTCACGCCAAATACCGGCAACAAGACAACGGCTCCATGGCCCCTGACCCCAGAACCCTGCACTTGTGAATTCTCATGGCGTCCGCTCCCATGTCCGGGTATACTGTCGGCAAGGTGGCGCGCACAAAGCCCCGCCGCCATCAAGTGAGGTGCGTCTTCCGCAGGGAGTCCGGTTCACTGACCCTCGACGTTCCGACCTCGGAGACTTCCCGTTGGCGCGCCGTAGCCCGTGTGCTCCGAAGTCCCATGGACGCCCTCAGTTGCGCCCTCCTTCCTGCCTCCTGTACGCTCTGCGGCTCCCCTCTGCCGCAGCTTTCCCACGTCCCAATCTGCGCTCTTTGCTGGTCTGAGTTTCCCCTCGAAACCGGCAACGCCTGCGCCCGCTGCGGCGACACCCTCGAAAATCCCGCCTCCGCCGCAAGCCCGGCAAGCACTCTCTGCCGCTTTTGCCGCCTGGCCTCGCCCCCCTTTGTCCGCGCCGTCTCTTACGGCGTCTACCAGGGCCGGATGAAGGCCGCCATCCACGCCCTCAAGTACGACCGGCTCCATCCCGCAGCCCGCGCTCTGGGACGGATGCTGGCCCAGGCCATCGCCCAGCTGGCTGGGGAAGCCCCGGCCGAGATGCTGGTGGTTCCCGTGCCGCTGCACCGGTCGAAGTTTGCCGATCGCGGCTTTAACCAGGCCCGCGCGCTGGCCGAGCAGGCGCTCGGGTTCCTGCGCAAATCCCATCCTGACTGGCGGCTCACGCTGGCCTCCAGCACCCTGATGCGGCTGCGCGCCACCGGGAGCCAGGCTGGCCTCAGCCCGCGCGAGCGCCGGCTCAATGTCCGCGGCGCATTCACGGTCTGCGATGCGCAGGCTGTGCGCTTGCGGCACATCCTCCTCATCGACGACATCTTTACCACCGGCGCAACCGCCCGCGCCGCCGCGCTGACTCTGGCCAGAGCCGGCGCAGCCTCCGTCTGGGTCGCCACGCTGTCCCGGGCCCGACGCGAATCAGACCACCGCCGCCAACCAGCGGAGAAGCCCGAGGAAAATCCCGGCCTCTCCACGCACCGAATCAACCAGGAAGTCGAGCACGCAATCAACTTTTCATCGCACGGCCAACCGCCTTTTTGACGAGGGGAAAACGGATGTCGCTGGGAAAAGCCATGATTCATGCACGCAAGCAGAAGTCCATCGCGCGGGCCGCGGCCATGGCCGGCGACCACGCCACCGGGCAGTCCGTGCACATGCTGCAGATGCCGGTGCTGGTGCTCAATGCGTCCTACGAGCCCATCAACATCTGCGGCGCGCGCCGCGCCCTGGTGCTGGTGCTCAAGGGCATTGCGCGCACCGAGGAGGAGCACGGCCTGATGCTCCACGCGCAGCGCAGCCGCATCGCCATGCCTTCGGTCATTCGCCTGCTTGAATACCGCCGCATCCCCCACCAGACCCGCGCCCTCTCGCGCAAGAATATCCTGCTGCGCGACCGCAACACCTGCCAGTACTGCGGCGTGGTGCTGCCTTCGAGCGAACTGACCCTGGACCACGTGGTGCCTCGTTCCCGCGGCGGCAACTCAACCTGGGAGAACCTCGTCGCCTGCTGTCACGCCTGCAACCGCCGCAAGGGCAACCGCATGCTCCAGGAGATCGACGACATGATCCTGATGCGCGATCCGCGGCCGTTCTCGCTCCATACCAGCCGGCAGATCATGCGCATGCTGGGTCGGGGGGACGATCGGTGGCGGAAGTATCTCTTTTATTAGGGGACAGGGAACAGGGAACAGGGAACAGGGAATAGGTGCGATGTTTGAACAGGTTCGCCGTTTCCGGGGCAATCTGGAATTTGCTCCGATGATATGGAGCGAATACGGCACGATTGAAGCCGCTCCCCCG
>Ga0302320_10001971_pt1 | contig 48948 bp, 44 predicted proteins | sample Bog_T0_3_FD_202130 | JGI IMG/M metagenome (GOLD analysis project Ga0302320, IMG submission 202130) | Peat permafrost microbial communities from Stordalen Mire near Abisko, Sweden - Bog_T0_3 | ecosystem: Environmental > Terrestrial > Soil > Wetlands > Peat | place: Sweden: Abisko, Stordalen Mire... | reverse complement strand
CAGATCAGCCCGAAAAGAGTCCAGCCGAATGTTCCCCGCAAGACACCCAACGCAAAGGGCGTATAAGTACCAGCGATCAAAAGGAAAATGGCGATGTGATCGATAATAAGAAACACCCGTTTCGCCCGATTGTTAGGCAGACTGTGGTACACCACAGAACTCAGGTAAACCAGGATCATCGATATTGCAAAAACAGAAACACCAACAACGGTCAGGCCGTCACCTTTATTAGCCGCTACCCAAATGAGATATGGAGATGCTACCACCGCCGCGATTAAGCCGACACCGTGACTGACGCTATTGGCCATCTCTTCCCCCGCCGACTGCGGTCTATCATCCAGGGCGCCTGCGCCGAATTCGCGCATAATTCAACACATTGGGAATAAATCACGCATCAATAAAGCCTAAACCGAAGGTCGCAGAGGATGTTTGCATAACACCCGAGGCGGCGAAGGCCTGGTTCAAGGTGAAGACCGCATAGGGTTTCACCTTGTCCTCAAGATAGAACGGGACTGAATTTACTCCCTTGCGTTGCCCAAAATAAAAAGGATTGCAGCCTCATTACGGACAGACTTATTTTTAGGCAATGAGCCGATGTGCTCCTTTGGAATCTACGTTCGGAGATTACGTTCCAACTAAGGGAACAAGCTGCGCTATTGCGGTAAAAGAGATTCAAGATGCCTTAAAAGAAAATAACTCTACCGTAGCTGTTATCGAATTTTATGGATGGGCATTTACTCGGGGATTTATAGTAAGGGTACTCAACGCAGAGTTAGTCATCCTTGCCCGCCCATGATTGTTGCTCTCTGGATGCTGGACAGCGGTGCATTCAGCCCTTGGTTACCCAATTCCACTAACCAGAGTGAAAAGTGCGTAGGATCGCCAGATGACCACTAAACCCGACTTTTCGGTTTGCGATGGGGTGGAGGTGGGACCTTGAAATTTCTAACCTTCGGTTTCCGCTTGGAAAAAAAAGTCTCCAGGTCGATGCCGTAGGCTTTCGTGATCTTTTCGACGGAGCTTAAACGTATTCCTAATACCGCGCCGGATTCGAGTCGCTGGTAATCTTGAAGGTTATGCCGACCAAATCGGCGGCTTGCTCCTGGCTGAGGGACGCTTGGCTCCGAAGAATGCGTAGACGAGCGGCGATAAATTGCGATGCTTCACTCACAGAGTTTAACCCTGTGCTGGGCGGGCAAGTTGACTACCTCACAATACTAGGGTAATTTTTCGATTGAAAATGAGCTTATCTCCATGAAGTTATGCCGCATCTTATGCGTGGAAGACAATGCCTCGTTGCAATTTACTCTGAAAACCGGTTTGGAACGGTACGGTTTCGAGGTAATCGTGGCTTGCAATGGTTTTGAAGCCCTGACGCAGTTCCAAACGCATTTGGGCGAGTTCAGCGCCATTCTGACGGATAACGAAATGCCGCACATGAACGGTTTGGAGTTTATTCGTTCCGTGCGAGAAATCGGTTACAAGGGCCGCATCGTTGTCATGTCTGGTAACTTTAAACCCAAGGATTTAATGGCTTACCAAACCCACGCCATTAGTGGCTTTTTTCACAAGCCTTTCGATATAGGCTTGCTGGCGACGATGCTCTTGCAGACTGATTCAGTTGGCATAGCGCCAACTGCATCATAACCGCCGATCTCAAGCACCCGCTGATCCTCAAAATTTGGGTTATGCCGGTTCATCGGGACGGTTTGCAGGGCAACGTCACATTCGACCAATCACCAGCTTAATTCTTCCTGTGAGCATCCGTTTATGCGGCTGCTGTTCTGGTAAATTCGATGATCTTTTTCTGTCGGATTTCCTCATAATACTCCAAAGGCAACGTGACAATCTCCGCCTTCTCGGAGTAGGCATAATGGATGGCCTTGCTTCCGTGTCCAAGGTGGGCCATCGCTTCGCGCAACGGCATCCCCGAAACCTTCGCCCTCTGCGCCCAGGCGTAGCGATAGCTGTGCAAGCTGATGGTGGTGAACCCAAGCCGGTCGGCCCGTTTACGGAAGCGTGACGCCCGCACCTTGTCGTTCTGCGTCGCCAACTTCGGAAACAGGTATCCCTCGGCAGGACGCTTTTCCAGCAATCCTTCCAGCGCTTTACCGATGGCAATCGCGGCATGGCCCTGGCCTCGGCTTTCCAATTTTTTCCGGGAGTAGGTCAACACCCGCCCCTCGCCATCGATGTTATCCCGATGCAAGCGGGCGGCATCCGTTTGGGAGCAACCCGTTTCCCACAACAGTTGCAGGTAGCTACGAAACTCCGGGTCAAATTCCGTTTCCACCAGCTTATCGTGTTGGGCCTGCGTGATTGCCTTCATCCGTTTTGTCCGGATCGGCGGCCAAGCCTTCCGGGCCAAAACCGGCGTCAACAGCCAGCCCAAATCGAGCGCACGGTTATGGATGATCCGTAGCCATTTGTTGGTCGATGTGCCCGCGCTTGAATGATGCAACACCACCAGAAAGTGGGAACTGTTGGTATAGACCAAGGCCAGTTTGAGCAAACTGGCCATCGGTTTAGATCGCATCAACTTGCGGAAGCGGCACAGGGTTTCATCCTCGTAGTTCTTTTCCATCGCCTGCAAGACGTCCTGCCACGTTCGCGTGGCCAGTTCCGGCGAGACGGCCGACAGGTAGGCCTTGGCCAGCGAGATATTCAGGGTGGGCTGTTCCGCGGCCTGGTTCCGCGCGTTGAAGAGGCGTTCGGCCTCAATGCCGTCTTTGGTCCGCAGGCTTTCGTGCTTGTTGGCCAAACGGTCCTGGATGAAGTAGACGCCGCTGGAACGGCGCTGGTACAGGTAGTAACGGTTTTGCATGGGTCGGTCTCCTGTCCCACAGGCAGACTAACCCGCGAACCTCTCCGACCCTTACTGAGTAGTGACCGTGTTAGCGGTCGGTTAGCGCGAGTTACCGAAATTCAGTCAACCACGAGGGGTTTTCTGTAGATTCCTCTGTAACTTGGGCCAATTTTCTCAGTTTTCGGGCTTATTCCTCGCTCGCCCGCTTTGTCCATCAAGGACTTAAAAAGCGGGCGGACGGGGAGGGATTCGAACCCTCGGTGGGTTTAACCCCACAGCCGCTTTCCAGGCGACCGCACTAAACCACTATGCGACCCGTCCAAAAAACCAACATCCGCCCGCGGGTGCGAGAGGAAGGAGTCGTACACTAAGGCAAGCCCGCCTCCGGGCAAAGCAGGATTTTTACAATAACAGCATTCGGCGCATGCCCGTCCGCAGGAATGCGTTGAACCTAGACCCCAATGGCCCCATGGGTTAAAGTAAGTTGATGAGTCCGTTACAAGAGGAAATCCTCGCCCTGAAGAAGAAGAAGAACGCCGTGATTCTCGCGCACAATTACCAGGTGCGAGAAATCCAGGAGGTAGCCGATTACGTTGGCGATTCGCTCGGCCTAGCTTATCAGGCGCAGGCGTCCCAAGCTGGCATTATTCTCTTTTGCGGCGTCCATTTCATGGCCGAAACAGCAAAGATCGTGAACCCGAAGAAAAAAGTTCTCCTGCCTGACATGGCCGCCGGCTGTTCGCTGGCAGAGTCGTGCGATGCCGCCGAGCTTGCCGCCTACAAGGCGCGTCATCCGGGCGTTTATGTTGTCGCCTACATCAATTGCACCGCCGAGGTGAAGGCCCAAAGCGACGTGATTTGCACCTCCGGCAATGCGGAGAAGATGGTGCGGCGCGTGCCGGCGGATCGCGAAATCCTTTTCGTCCCGGACCAAAATCTCGGCGAGTGGGTGATGGAAAAAACCGGGCGCAAGATGCGGCTCTGGCAGGGCAACTGTTACATCCATATCGAGTTCACGCACGAGAGCATCACAAAGATCCGCCGCGAATTCCCCGACGCTCCGCTTGTGGCGCATCCAGAATGCATCCGGGCCGTGCGCATGCTGGCGGATGAGGTCTGCTCGACCGAAAAGATGGTCGCCTATTGCCGCGACAATCCCGCGAGCGCGTTCATCATCGCGACGGAATCGGGGATGCTGCACCGGCTGCGGCGCGAGCTGCCCGACAAGGTGTTCATTCCCGGCCCGACGGAGAAATGCGCCTGCGCCGATTGCCGTTACATGAAGATGAACACGCTGGAGAAAGTCTACGAGGCATTGCGCGACGAGACGCCCGAGTTGCTCATGTCGACCGACCTGCGCGAAAAGGCGTTCGTGCCGCTGCAACGAATGCTGGATTGGAGCAGGAATTAACGTTATCCGCGACTTGAAGTTCACCCGCGCATGGCCTATTTTATCGGTTAATGAGCCTCTCTGAAATCCAGACGGCATTACCTTCCCTTACACCGGAAGAGCGAGCGACTCTGCAGGAGGCGCTTTATGCTCTCGATGAAGGAGTTTCCGTTGAGGAATGGCGCGAGATGAATGCCGCGATTGAGGAGGCTTTCAACGATCCTTCTCCCTCGATTCCCTCGGAGGAAGTCTTCGCCAAACTAAAGGCTGAATACGACGAGCCGTGAGACTCCAGTTCACGCCGTTGGCCGAAAAGGATTTGAGCCAAATCGTTAAATATATCGCTCGCGTCTCCGATCGAACAACCGCATGGCGGTACGGATTAAAGATACGGGAGAAATGCTTTCAGATTTGTTCGGCTCCGGGAATGGGCAAACGCCATCCGATCTATCCCAAGATTCGCAAAATAATCGTAGGGGCGCATAAAATTTTTTATCGAGAAGAGCAAGACTGCATCGTTATCCATCGCATTTGGGATGGGCGGCGTGGGAGTCAACCGAATCTCCGTTTTCCAGGCTGAGTGCTCGATTGGAGCCGAAACTAGGACTTCCTGCGCGTATCACTCCGCGACGAATTCCCCGTCTGGCCGCCCGTCCCCTGGTCCTCGGTTTTAACCCTGTGGCTTCTCCTGGCGATTCTCTGGCGCTTAAATTTGCCGCGGCGAAGCCGCATGACTACGAAAATGGTAAAAACAATCAGCGCCGGCACCAGGAGGAACAGTGCGAATTCTAATGCTGGTAGAAGGTCGATGTCCATTGCCGCCAGACTAAGGCCAAAGCCCAATAAGCCAAAGCATTTTTAAGATGATCCAGCGTAATTTCAGGGCGTCCATTTTTTAAATGAGTGGAGAGCTTATCCCCGCGTGACCGCCAATCCCGGCTCCTCGAACTCGACCAGCTCAGGCGCGTTCTCCAACGCCGCCAACTGGAGATCGCGTTCCTCCAATCCAAACCGGTGATCGCGATAGAGCGTGATCGAGACATCGCGGTTGACCCGGATGCACTGCTTGACGGCCTCGACATCCTTTTCGCAATAAAGAAGCGTCTTCCACGAGTGGATATGCTTCGGTTTGTGGAAGTCGCTGCTGGCGATGAAGGGCAGTTTCTTGAGGCCCACCGGGTTGAAAATGTCATCGCGGTTGGCCACTTCCCACGCATCGATCAGCGGCGCGTATTCGTTGACGTGCTCCCACAGGTAAAGCGTGTCGCGGCCCCACTCGCTTTTCATTTCGTGCGGGTGCGACGCGATGGCCAGCGCACCCTGCGCGTGAATCTCCGTGATGAGCTCCTTGAGTCCGAGCGAGGGATAGATCGGCTGCTTCAGGCCGACGCCGAGCAGGTGCGTCGATGTCCGGGCCGTGTAGCCGTCCTTGTTGAATTCGACGCCGGTCATAAGCAGCAGCTCGTACTTCGCCCAGGCACGCTTTTTTTCGCGCTCGATCTCCTCGAAATAGGCCTCCACTTCGCCCGGCGGAATGACCATGCCGGTCAGGTTCACTAATTTCCCCAGCAGCCGTTTGGGATCGCAGAGATGGTCGGTGATGCAGAGGGCGTCGAAGCCGCGCTGGCCGTAGAAATCGACCATTTCGGGCACGCTGAGCTTGCCGTCGGACCAGGTTGAGTGGGTGTGCAGGTCGCAGAGGAGCAACTTCTTGGGCAGATGGCGGAGCTGGGCCGGTTTTTTGCCGTTCGACGCATCACCGGTGTCCGGCGCGGGCAAGGCGCGCAACTTGGGCACGGGTACGGCGGCAATTGCAGCTTGGTCCAGAATAAAGCGGGCCAGGTTTAACGCGCTGTCGGGCCTCCCGAGCGGTTCGAGGTTCTTGCGCCAGAGCGCGATCAGCCGCCCCTCGTCGCGGAACGCGCGCTCCAGCCAATCGATCACTTCCCTCGGCTTTTCGGCAAGCACGCCCGCGTTCGCCTCGCGCAGCACCGAAAAATTGCCCTCTTCCTGCCCCGAGCCGATTTTGTGAATGATCATCGGACACCGCGCGGCAATCGCCTCTTGCACGATGCCCGCTTCCGCCTTGCTGATGACGACGTGATGTTCCCGCAATAATTGCGGAATCCGGCGCATATGGCCAATCACTTCCATGCGGTCCGGCGCGGTGGCGGCCTTGGCGCGCGCCATTTCCTCCAGGCCGGTGTCGCGCCCGACGCAGACGGTTATGTGCCAATCGGGGTGCGCCAGCAGGCGATCCAGCACCTTCGGCGACTTTTTCCGGGCATTGTTAATAACATAGAGAATGCGCGGATGGCTCTTGGAGGCCAGGCTCGGCAGCGCGGCAGCCTTTTCGCGCAGTGCTTTCGCCCGAAATTGGACTGGAAAACCGAACACCGCGATTTTCCCTTCCGGCACGCCCGCTGCGGAGAGCACGCGGGCCGCCGCATCGTTCGTCACGGCAAAAAAATCACTCGATGCCCGCGGCCAGGGCGAATCCTTCACCACGGAATCGGTCATGAGGGAAATCAGCGTAAAATCGCGCGTACGGCCAGAGCGATAAATTTCCTCGATCAAAACGCTGTAGATCGGGCAGGTCGCAACGACGACGTCCGGCTCCATTTGCCTCAGGACATCGCGCAGGGAATGACGCAGCCGGGCGAGGCCGTCGATCTGGCCCTCGACGAATTGGGAATGCCCGAGCAATTGGTAAAAGCCGTTCCAGAGCCGGGGCGCGCGGCTGATGGCGGCCTGGAACGTGTGGCGCATCAGGTCGTGAAAGCGGCCATAACAGGAGTCGAGCAAATCGAGGACTTCAACCCGCGCATCCTTGGGGGCCAGGTGCTCGATGGCCTCGCGCACGTTCCATGCAGCGACGTCTTCCCCCTCGCCGAATCCGGCAGTGAGAATGAGGATTTTTTTCAATTTCCAGGGCGGTTTTATTCACCGCTGGCACTGTGAATAACCTGTGAATAACTCCTTGACAAGCCCGAAAATGTTACAGTTCCGTGTCGGAACCCCAGTTTTGTAACTTCCTGTGAATAAAGTTACTTTAGTCGGTTATTACGATTAAGACGGAATTACTGAAATTTAGACAGGAGGAACATGAAAATACATGAGGAAAGGCAGGGGGGAATTTTGACAGGATTAACAAGATTAACGGGATTGGGAGACAAGGGAGTTCGACGGAACTCCTGCGGAGGGCAGCAACGGAATTTTCTAAATTAACGGAATGAAAAAGACCCCGCCGCTGGGCCAGCGGCGGGCTACCCCCGATCAGCCCAATCCCGTTAATCTTGTTAATCCTGTCAAAAATCCCTACTTCGACCACCCCTCCTCCCGCAACGCACTCAGCAACTCCGGGCTGTCGGTGGAGAGCGCAGGGAGCCATAAGCCAAGACGGTCACGCGTCCACCAGACCTGCTCGGGATTGCCCGGCTTGGCGAAGTGATAGATATAGAGAACCGCGTGCACGTAACGCGGCGGGTGATCGGGAAAGGGATTGCCCGCGAAAAGACTGAGCGTCGCGGGATCGTTGTGGAGCATCTTTGAAACGAGATTCATCGTCCATGGATAATCACTTGGGCTCGACATCGCGGCGAACCAAAGCTGCCAGTCGAGATGCGGCTGGTACGGCGCGATGAATGGCGGGCGCAGCTTCGGGTCCCATGGCGAGCCGACATAGGGATATTCCTTCCAATCGATTGCCGTGTCGGGATCGGCGCTGTCGGTCCCCTCGAAAATAATCACAGGCCGCTCGCGTCCCACCGTGCCGAACGCACCATAGGTATTGACCAGGTGCAGCGGATCGTACGAGGTGTTCATCGCCTGATTGGATGAAAGGAGATTGAGCGCGGGCTGGATGCTCAGCACGACGAGCAGCCCGGTCACCGCCCAGACGATGCCGCTCATCACGCGGCTCGGCCTGGCGGCGAGCTGCGCTTCCACCGCGCTACTCGTCAGGAATGTCGGCGCGAGCCAGCGCCAGAACCGGTCGTCGAAGCAGGCCAGCGCGGGCAGAATCGTCAGCCAGTTGAAGAACGAGAGATTGCCCGAGACAATCAGCGTGAATTGAAACGAGATGATTAGCGCGCCCGCGATATAGCGTCCCCAGCGCGGCCAGAAACAAAACCACGGCGCGCCCAGCTCCACGATGAACGTCCAGATCACGCCGAACTGCAAAACCGGGTGCGGCAGAAAGTGGAACCACGGGCTGATGGGATTCGGGATGGGCTGCGTCTCGAAATGATAATAGAGCGCGGTAAGGTCGCGCCAGCACGAGTCGCCCCGCAGCTTGATCAACGCCGAGCCAAGCATGATGCGCACGATGAGCCAGCGAAAAAGAAAAATGATTTGCCACGGCGGCGACCGCAGCGGAAAAGGCCGGGCGTCGAGCAGCGGGCAGAGGAAAATGCACAGAAAGCCGGTCTCGCACATCTGGATTTCCCAGCCGTACCCGTACCACTCCTGCCCGGCGTGGACGATCGACATATAGAAGAACCAAAGCACCGTCATCATCAGCGCGTTGGCATAGCCCGCCAGCACCACGCACGAAAGAGCCACGCCGATCCACGGAACGACCCGCAGCCACGTGTCCGAGCAATCGATCCAAAAAATCGACGGCATCCTCATAAAGCCCGCGCCCGAACCGCCAAAGACCTCGGCGGCCCGATGGAAAAAGAGCGTCGCGGGCGTGAGGCCGTCCGCGCCCACGAGCGGCACCAATTGCTGCGCGGCGACGTAAAACGCGACGAGGTAGACAAACCCCATCCATCGCAAAATGACGAAGCGCGTCAGCCAGTAGGTGTTGGCCGGCGCGGCAGGACGCTCGGGTGAATGGATCGATTCCATGGCGCGTTAGTGAGCCGCATAAACGCCAAAGGTCTCCACCGTGCCCACGACATGGCCGCTCATCGCCTGCTCAAGCGCGGCGCGGCCCGATCCCTCCGCCAAGGTGACAGCCGTATCGAGAGCGTAGAGGTGGAAAAAATAACGATGCATGCCGCTGGGCGGCGCAGGGCCGTCGTAACGCGCGTGCCCATTGCTGTTTTTTCCCTGCACGGTGCCCACGGGCACTTTCCCTTCGGGAATGGAAGTCGTGTCGGCAGGCAAATTCCAGACCAGCCAGTGGGTCCACAAACCCATCGGCGCATCGGGATCATCGACAATCAGGACCAGCGAACGGGCCGTGGCGGGGACGTTTGCGATCCGCACCTCCGGCGAAATATTTTGGCCCTTGTAGGCAAATCGGACGGGCATCGGCTCGCCCTGCGCAAAAGCGGGGGTTGAGATAGTCATAGTATTGACTGGTTCGCCAAATCCCATGAGGGCCGACATCAGAAACACGCCGCAACCGAGACACCAGACGCGGTGCGAGTCCATGCTGAAAAACTAAGCTGAAATTTAGGGAGAGTAAAGAGGGCAGCCGTCGACCACCACATATGTGCGCCGGTCGACGGCTACCACGGAGGCTGACGCTACATTTTCCGCGTGACTTCCGCCCGCGCTCACCCAAAATGAGTAGCGTGAACCGATCCACCTTTCTCCAAGTCATTGCCGCCATTGTTTTCGCCGCGTCCTTTGCGTGGGCCCAGCCTGCCAAAGCCGCCGACCCCGTCGTTGTGTTCAAGACGAGCATGGGCACCATCGAAATCCAGCTCGATCCCAAGAACGCCCCCATCACCACGGCCAATTTCCTGGCCTATGTGGACAAGAAATTTTACGACGGCGTGATCTTCCACCGCGTGATCCCCGGCTTCGTCGTCCAGGGCGGCGGCTTCACGACCGACATGCAGCAGAAGCCGACCAATCCCCCCATCAAGAACGAGGCGACCAACGGCCTTCACAATCTTCGCGGCACGATTTCGATGGCGCGCACGAACGATCCCGACAGCGCAACCTCCCAATTTTTCCTTAACCTCGTCGACAACACCGCGACAGGCAAAGGCCCGAGCGGCAACCCGACAGTCAATCTCGATCCAAACGGCGTCAGCCCCGAAGGCTACGCGGTCTTCGGCAAGATCACCAAGGGGCTCGACGTGATCGACAAGATGTCGCTTACGGAAACCACCACCGCCGGCCCGTTTGAGAACGTCCCGGTGAAGCCGATCATCATCATCACCGCGCGGCGGCAATAATCCGGTAAAGTTTGGAAACGAAGGCGGCTTGTGCTTGATTAGCATCCCGCCATGCCGTCCGAGATTGCACCTACTTCCTTCAGGGGCATCTTGGGCGAAAGGAATTTCGCCCTCCTTTGGTACGGCCAGATCATCAGCAGCTTCGGCGACCGGTTTTACCAGTTCGCGCTGCTTTCTGTAATCCTGGGCATCAAGGCGGGCATGGATGCGGGCAAAGACGCCGCGCGCGTGACCTTTTGCGCCATGCTGCCGGGAATCCTGCTGGCGCCGCTCTACGGCTGGCTCGTCGACCGCTACTCGCGCCGCTGGGTCATGTTTTACGCGGACATCGCGCGGGCCGGGCTGACGTTGATGATTCTCGACCTCTGGTTTCATTCTCACAGCCTGCCCGCGGTATTTGCCATCGTCTTCCTTATGGGCGCGTTCAACGGCCTTTTCATTCCCGCGCGACAGGCGGCGTTGCCGCAAATCGTCTCTTCGCGCCAACTGATCCCGGCCAACTCGCTGATCTCGCTCATCGGCGTCATTGCGAATTTCATCGGCACTCCCATCGCGAGCTTCGTCGTCTCGATCTTCGGCGCGCGCAGCAGTTTTCTCTTCAACTCGCTCGGGTTTCTCGCCTCGGCCTGGTGCATCTACCATATCAAGTCCGACCTCCTGCCCGACCGCCACCAACTCGACGCCTCGGAGCACGACAAAGTCGGCACGTGGCGCGGCGCGCTGGCCGGATGGCGCGTCCTGCGCGAGCAGCGGGAGCTCGGCGCGCTGGTGCTGGTCAACTCGGCCTTCTTGTTCATCAGCGCCATGGTGCTCATCACCATTCTGCAACAGATCGTGGTGACCGTGGACCTGACGTCGGTTCATTTGCTGGTCAACACGCTGACGAAGTTTCTTAGCATGTTCGCGCCCAAGCCGCCGGTCTTCGAAATCAAGCTTCTGGCCTTCGGGTTGTTGATGGCCGCGATCGGGCTGGGACTCGGCGTCGGCGTCGCAGTTTGCGGCGCGTCCAAACGGCGCAGTCGAAGCAAGGCTCTGCCCTACATCGCGCTGGCATTGCTCGGCGTGGCGCTCATCGGGTTCGCCTGGGTTCAAGAGTATTGGCCCGCCGTCGTCGGGGCCGGATTCATGGGCATGCTCTCGGCTTTCATCCTGATACCCATCGAGGCGCGATTGCAGAACGATGTGGACGACGCGCGCCGGGGCCGGGTCTTCGCCCTGAGAAATCTCTGCACCACGACGAGTTTCCTTCTGGGCCTGACCGTCAACCTGAACGGAACGCTCCTTGCGAAAGTGGGGCCGCCGAGACTGATCGAATACATCGGGATTGGCGCAATCGCCATCGCCGCGCTGCTCGCTTTTGCAAACGCCTCGACGCTCAGATCTTTTTGGTCAACTCATCCACCGAAGTCGCCGAATTCACCGGAGTAGGCGTGACTGCCGTTGGAAGATTGCCGCTGATCTGGTTCTGGTCCTCGATCTTCTTCACGTCCGTCGTGGGCGCGGTGGCGGCCGCATGCAATTCCTTCTCGAAATCTTCCTTGGCCTTCTTGAACTCACCCAAGCTCTTGCCGAGACCGCGGGCCAGTTTGGGCAGCTTGTCGGCGCCGAAAAACAAGACGGCAAGGATCAGGATAATCAACCACTCCGAACCGTGGGGAAGACCGAAGGCGAACAGAGGATGTTGCATATATTTTCCTTATCGCGATTACAATACGCTGATTCGCAATGCGCTACAACTCAATTCGGCGAGGCTTGGCGAAGGGCAAAAGGTCGAGTATTGTGATTTTGTCATTATGTCTGCCGCCATATCACCAAATTCAACCATGACAACGGAAGAACGGCTGCGCCGCGCCCAAACGGCATACCAGCTATATCGGACGCAATGCTTTTGGTCGATGAGGCGGAACTTGGTCGTTACGGAAGAAAATCTCCCGCTCATTATCGAAGGCTTGAAACAATACGGCGGACACAAGGGCTGGAAGCTGGCCCATGAATTATGCCTCTAACGTCGTTTCAGTCCGATGTCTTCAAGGTCATTTCCGCGAATCGTAATCCGGACAGCTTTGCGGCGGGTGGCATCGTCATCAACCGAGATCGCGATTCCGCGCGGTATTCCGACGACATTGACCTGTTCACGATACCGCCGAAGCTTTGGCGGCGAGTGTCGATGTGGATGCCAGGTCTCTCCAAAAGGCGGGGTATTCTGTTCAATTCGCGCGACGCGAGCTGACCTTTGCGCAGGCGATCGTGGCACGCGCCGACGAGAGCATCCGGTTGGATTGGGCGGCGGACTCCGCCTTTCGCTATTTTCCCGTGGTGCCGGACGAAGTGCTGGGCTTTCGACTTCATGATGCGGATGCTGCGACGAATAAAGTGTTGGCCGCAGTCAGTCGGCAAAAGGTGCGCGACTTCATCGATCTCATGCAGCTCGACCACAACTATGTCGCCCTCGGGATCGCGGTTTGGGCCGCCGCCGGGAAGGATGAGGGATACACGCCGGACATGATCATGCAGGAATTGCGACGGAACAGTCGGATTAATCCTGTTTCACTCGAAGGAGTGACTCTGGTTTCACCTCAAACACCAGTGGCCTTAAAAGCGGAATGGCTGGAGAAATTCGCTGCCGCCGAAAGATTGATCGCGAGCATTCCGGCGGAGCCGATTCGCTGTCTTTACCTCGACAAAAGCGGCCTGCCTGCGCGCGGTGACGTTTTTGATTCCGCCTGGGTGCCACATTTCGGCAGCGTCAAAGGGGCGTGGCCGAAGATTTCAAATTCGACTAGTCTTTAGCGGCGAACGGAGCTAGGTCTCAGGCGCGTGAAAATCATAATAATCTCAAGGGTTGCGGCCCTCCTTGTACTCTGGATTCCAGCAGTATGGCTATATCACCTGCTCATACTGCACGATATTCACCGCAAGCTCGATATGTCTGGGGATGAGATCAAAAGCTATTATTCGCGGATGTCCCATTTTTTGACATCGCCCATAACTACGTAGGTGCTGGCGATAGCCAATTTGCTACTGGTCATTTTCTTCTACGAGATTCTTGCCTTCGTCATCCAGGCCGGTCTACAGCGACTTGCTAAAAGCAGTGGCGAATCCCTCGCCAAGTAGCGGTGGAGGAATTACGCGAGCCCCAGCTTCTTGAACGTATCCTCGACGTACCGAAAATGGCGCTCGGGCGAGCAAAGTTCATCGATCTCCTTTTCGCTCAGCACCGAACGAATCTCCGCTGATTTCTTGAGATGGATATGCAGCGGCTCCGTGCCGCGCCAGCACGCCATCGACGCCGCCTGCACGGCTTCGTAGGCGACCTGCCGTGACAACCCCTTGTCGGCCAGCGCGAGCAGCACGCTTTGCGAAAAGATAAGCCCCTTCGACTTGGCCAGATTCGCGGCCATGTTTTCGGGATAAACGATCTGCCGCGCAACGAGATCAGCCGTGAGCTTGAGCATATAACTGAGCAGCTCGCAGCTGTCGGGAAAGATGATCCTCTCGACTGACGAGTGGGAAATATCGCGCTCGTGCCAGAGAGCCACGTTTTCCAGCGCCGCGACCGCATGCCCGCGAATGACGCGCGCCAGCCCGCTCAGCTTCTCGCCCGTGATCGGGTTGCGCTTGTGCGGCATCGCGCTGCTCCCCTTCTGGCCCTGCGCGAAAAATTCCTCGACTTCGAGCACCTCGGTGCGCTGGAGATGCCGGAATTCGGTCGCCCAGCGGTCGATGCTGCTCGCGATGAGCGCCAGCGTGCTCATGAAGTGTGCATGCCGGTCGCGCTGGATGATTTGCGTGGAGATCGCGGCGGCCTTTAGGCCGAGCTTGTCGCAGACGTATTCCTCCACACGCGGATCGAGATGCGCGTGCGTGCCGACCGCGCCGGAGAGCTTGCCCACGGCGATTTGGTCGCGCGCCTCGCGCAGGCGAAGTTGGGCGCGGCCGAACTCGTCGTACATCAACGCGAGCTTGAGGCCATAAGTGATCGGCTCCGCGTGGATGCCGTGCGAGCGGCCCATCATCGGCGTGAGCTTGTGTTCCCGGGCGCGGACGGCGATGGCCTCGCGCAGCTTGTGCAGATCGGCCAGCAGCATGTCGGCGCTGGCGACGAGCTGCAGCGCCAGCGTCGTGTCGAGCAGGTCGGATGACGTCAGGCCGCGATGGATGAACCGGCCCGAGCCGCCGACGTTCGTCGCAACCTCCTCCAGAAACGCGATGACATCGTGATTCGTGCGCTTCTCGTTTTCGCGCACCTTCTCAATGTCGAACTTCGCCTTGGTGCGGATGATCTGCGCGTCCTCGTGGGGAATGACGCCGATGGCCGCCATGCCTTCGCACGCAAGCACTTCAATTTCGAGCCAGTGATTGAGCTTGGCTTCTTCGCTCCAAAGCGCGGCCATCTCGGGCCGTGAATAACGGGGGATCATAGGAAGTAAGAAGGTAGAAGGTGGATTCTGGAGGGTCAACCTCCGGCTTGACCCACTTCTCCTGGAGGGTCAGCCTCCGGCCTGAACCCGACTTTTTTAGTCATGCCAGTCCAGCATGTAAACCTCACCTTGATACGGCCACTTTTCTGAATCAGCCACTAGCTTATGGCGCACGGGATTACGTCGCACATATTCCCACTTCTCTTCGTAACTTTGGAGCGTTCTCATCTGCACATCCCAAAATTCGCGCTGCCAGAAAGGTGCGCCGCCTATCTTCAATTCACGCGCAACTCCATTTTTCCAATACGCAACCCAGCGATGAAGCGATACGTCGGCAGTGCCTGGCGCGCAAAAGAGATGGATGTGGTCTGGAAGAATCATATACCGCCCAGCCAACCAATGTGTCGATTTCCGCCACCATTCAATAAGAACTCTGTGAACATTGGGCGTAGCGAGCAACGGCTTATGCTCCTTCGTGCACACCGTTAAAAATACCATCGTTGCACGATTGAACTTTTCTACCGGGTCATGGTGAACCGGGTGCCTTCTTCCAGCAGAGGGCAACAAAGACATGTGCCGAGATTATCCAGTTGCGGCAGCGGATCAAGTCAGGGTCAGGCCGGAGGCTGACCCTCCACATATCCATTTGCCGCTTGCGGCGGAGAGCCCTTTTTGCGACTTTCACCATTCCCCTAAGATTGCCTTTCGGGGCCCTTTCTCATGCACGCCATCTTCGAATTTCTCAAAAACCTCCACGACAGCGGCCACCTCCAGGAAATGGTTCGCGCGGGAGGCATTCCCCTCATCGCCGCAATCGTCTTCGCCGAGACCGGTCTGCTCGTCGGCTTTTTCCTGCCGGGTGACACCATGCTGTTTGTCGCGGGAGTCGCTGCCGCAACAGTCAGCCCCGCCACCGGCCAGACTTACCTCAACATCGTCGTGCTCACCCCGGCGCTCATCGCCGCCGCCGTCATCGGCGACCAGTGCGGCTATTTTCTCGGATTCAAAACTGGCCACGCCATTTTCACGCGCGAGGAAGGCTTCTTTTTCAAGCGTAAACACGCCCAGCGCGCGCATGAATTCTACCTGAAATATGGCATCTGGGCCGTCGTGCTGGCGAAGTTCGCGCCGGTGCTGCGGACCTTTGTTCCCTTCATGGCCGGAGTGGGTGAGATGCCGTATCGCAAATATATTTCAGTCGATACGCTCGCCGTCATCGCCTGGATTTGCCTCGTCGTCCTGTCCGGCTATTTCCTCGGCGTCCGCGCTCAGAAACATCTCCACTACATCGTCATGGGCATCGCGCTGGTCTCCATGCTGCCGGTGATTATCGGCGTAGCGAAGGAAATCCTCTCGAGCTGGAAAAACCGCGCAACCGCATCCTGATTATGGCCGACAACAAACCGCAATCGCAGCCCAAGTCCAAACCCGCCCAGAACGCCATTTCGCCCGCGCGCGCGGTCGATTTCCCCGAGTGGTACCAGGCCGTCGTCACCGCCGCCGACATGGCCGAAAATTCCGACGTGCGCGGCTGCATGGTCATCAAGCCGTGGGGCTATGGCATCTGGGAACTGATGCAGGCCCAGCTCGACAAGATGTTCAAGGCCACCGGCCACAAGAACGCCTACTTCCCGCTTTTCATTCCGCTCAGCTATCTCGAAAAGGAAGCCGAGCATGTGGCCGGCTTTGCGAAGGAATGCGCAGTCGTCACCCATCATCGTCTCGAGGTCAACGCCGAGGGCAAGCTCGTGCCGACCGGCAGGCTGTCTGAGCCGCTTGTCGTGCGCCCCACGTCCGAAACCATCATCGGCGCGGCCTACGCCAAGTGGGTGCAATCGTATCGCGACCTGCCTCTGTTGCTCAACCAATGGGCCAACGTCGTCCGGTGGGAAATGCGCCCGCGCATCTTTTTGCGCACAACCGAATTTCTCTGGCAGGAAGGCCACACCGCGCACGAGACGGAAGCCGATGCGCTCCACGAGACGCGCCGGATGCTCGATGTCTACGAGACCTTCGCGCGCGATCACCTGGCCATCCCCGTCATGACGGGCCGCAAGAGCGCAAGCGAGCGTTTCCCCGGCGCGGTCGACACCCTATGCATCGAGGCGATGGTCCAAGACCGCAAGGCCGTGCAGGCGGGCACGTCGCATTTTCTCGGGCAGAATTTCGCCAAGGCGTCGGGCATTCAATATCTTTCGCGCGACGGTAAAAAGGAATTCGCGTGGACGACAAGCTGGGGTGTCAGCACGCGGCTCATCGGCACGCTCATCATGGCGCACGCCGACGACGATGGCCTGGTGCTTCCGCCGCGAGTCGCCCCGACGCAGGTGGTCATCATCCCGATCATCCCCAAGGAAGAGCAGCACAAGGAAATCCTCAAGGCGTGCGGCGCGCTCGCGCAACAGATCGAGGCCGAGCAATTTCACAAGGAAAACATCCGCGTCGAGGTCGACCAGCGCGACATCCAGGGCGGCACAAAGTCGTGGGAGTGGATCAAGAAGGGCGTGCCGCTCCGCGTTGAGATCGGCCCGCGCGACCTCGAAGCCGGTACGGTTTTCGTCGGACGCCGCGACAAGGGCCCGAAGGAAAAGCAGTCCTATCCCAAGGACGGTTTCGCCTGCCAAGTTCCCGCGCTGCTCCAAGCGATCCAGGACGGAATTTTCAGCCGCGCGGTGGCGTTCCAGCGCGAAAACACAAAGGTGATCAAATCGAAAGAGGAGTTCTACGCCTTCTTCACGCCGAAAAACGAAGAGAAGCCGGAAATCCACGGCGGGTTCGCGCTCGCCCACTGGAACGGCTCGCCCGACATTGAAGCGAAGATCAAGGAAGACCTGAAAGTGACGATCCGCTGCATTCCCTTCGAGGAAATGCCGCAGGCGGGCACCTGCATCTTCACCGGCGAAAAGAGTCCGCAGCGCGTGGTGTTTGCGAAGTCGTATTGACGGGTTGGTTCAACATGAAGGCAATTCTCGTTATTATTGCCCTGTTGATAAACACAACTCTCGCTCGCGCGGCGGACAAGCCGGTCGTCTACGATCACATCACGCAAGGCGACACGGCGGTCGACCAGTCGATCAATGACATCCTGGGAATCAAGTACACGATTCGCCCCATCAAAGACTCGCCGGCCTTCGTGGGCGCCAAGGTGCTCTCCGGCAGAATACCACACACCGCCCAAACCGATTCGGGCGAAACATTAAAGGGCGAGGTTCTTCTCGCGTATGTGATCACGGCGGAGGGCCGAGCGAGCGATCCCGCGATCCTCAAATCGTCCGACGGCCGCCTCGATGCAATTGTCATCCAGGCGATGGAAGCGTGGCGCTTTGCCCCGGCCAAACTCAACGGAGCGCCCATCGCCACGATTGCGGCGCAGGAATTCAACTTTGCAACCGAGGCCGAAGCCGCGCCCGCGCCCAGGAACAAGGGCTTCGAGACAACCAATATCATTCTCTATCAGAAGAACGACGTCCTTGCGCAGCGCATGCCCAGCGCCGAGCAGCTTGCCGTTTATATCAAAGAGCTTCAATCCATCCTCGGCGTTTATTTCGCCGACTCCACCACGCCCGCGACATTTCAAACGGTGGTCGCGGTCCGGCCCGGCAGAAGGGTCCGTGTCTGGTTCATTTCCTCGAAGCCTTCAAAAAAGCCGGATCAATTCGCCGCGCTCCGCATGAAACTGGAATCCATTGTCCCCATCGACGTTCAAGGCGGCCCGGTGGCCTTCGCCATTTCCGGAAAACTTGCCGGCGGCGATTCCGCGAGTTCGCAGGATGACGCCGATTCCCAGCCGCCCATCCCCCAAGAGTGGCTGGACGCCACGAAGGATTTAAATCCGCTCGATCCCTTGCAAGTGGACGATTACTTGAATGCCGTATGGCCGGATAAGAAATGAATCGTCGACGACCCTCGAAGTGAGGATTGCGTTGCGCCGCGCACGCGGTAAACCGGAATCATGCCTTCGCCCCTCATCCCTTGCGAATCGGCGCTGGCCGCGCTGCCTGAGTCGCTGCTCGTCGGCGTGTCGGGCGGCGTGGATTCAGTTGCGCTGCTTCATGCGCTGGTAAGGACGGGACGCAAGCCGGTCGTGCTCCACTTCGATCACGGCTGGCGGGCCGAAAGCGCTGCCGATGCCGCGTGCGTGCGCGAACTGGCCCGCAAACTCGGCCTCAAGTACATAGGCGAAAAAATGCGCTCATCAGCGAGAGGCCCTCGCGAAACCGACGCCCGCGTGGCGCGATATGCCTTCTTCGCCCAAGCCGCGCGACGGCTCGGCCTTCGCGATCTGGTCCTCGCCCACCACGCCGACGACCAGGTCGAGACGTTCCTCATGCAACTCCTGCGCGGCAGCGGCGCGGCCGGTCGCGGCATGGACGCCATGAGCGCGCGCGCGGGCCTCATCCTACACCGGCCCTGGCTCGGCGTGTGGAAAAAGGAAATCACCGCTTATGCGCGGCGTCACAAACTGGCATGGCGCGAAGACGCAACCAACGCCGACACGCGCCATCGGCGCAACCTGATCCGGCGGCGTGTGCTCCCCTACTTGCAAAAGCAGTTGGGCGGGCAGGTGGTGGAAAATCTGTTCCGCGCCGCGGAGATCGCCCGCGCCGAAAGCGAGTGGCTCGATGCGTTGTGCGCGGCGGCGGCGAACATGCCGGAGCTTTCAGCGAAAGCCCTGCGCGCGGCTCCGCTGGCGCAACAGCGGCGCACCATCCTGCGCTGGTTGCAGCAACGCGGCGTGAAAGACATCTCCTTCGCCGACGTGGAAGCCGTGCGCGGCCTGCTGGGGAAAAGAATCCCCGCCAAGGTCAATCTCACCGCCGGTCGGTTCGCGCGACGCAGGGCGGGAAAAATTTTTGTGGAGTAACGGCTCGCCAACTTTGCGTTACGAGTCGGAGCGATCCGGACAACGACAGGCGTGCCTGTGTTGTCCGGACTACCGAAAAATACGATCTAATCGACGATTTTCACCGACGTGATCTTGTCGCCCTGCTCGATCTTATTAACGACCGCCATGTCCTTCGTGCGACCGAAAACGGTATGCACGCCGTCGAGGTGCGGTGTCGCAGTGTGCGTAATGAAGAACTGGCTCCCGCCGGTGTCTTTGCCCGCGTGCGCCATCGAAAGCGTCCCCGGCGTATGCTTCTGCGAATTGATCTCGCACTTGATCTTGTATCCGGGACCGCCCGTGCCTGTCCCTGTCGGACAACCGCCTTGGATCATGAAATCCTTGATCACGCGGTGAAAATTCAGTCCGTCGTAAAAACCCTTCTTCGCGAGGGTGACGAAATTCTTGACCGTGTTGGGCGCGTCCTTCTCGAACAGATCCAGGTTAATGGTGCCCTTGCTGGTTTCCATGATGGCTTGCGGCATAAATGCTCCTTTCGGGGGTTTGGTTGGAAAATCACCATAGAGCGCAGACGCGCGACGCCAAGGCATTTCCTTTCCAAAAAACCCAGTGAAATGACATCGGCTTTGCAAATGGCTTCCAAGCGAGCATATTAATCATTAGCGGACATTGACCATGGATGCGCGCGCCAATCATTTTCTGGAAAACTTCAGCCCGGAAGGGCGTGAGCGCCTGGTGAATCGTTTGGTCTACCGGGAGCTTGCGCCGGGGGAATATCTTTTCCGCGAGGGCGAGCCCGCCGACGGTGTCTGCCTCGTGCTGGAGGGGCATGTGGAAGTCTTCCGCATGGCCTCCGTTCGCGAGCAGATTCTCACCTGCGTCAATCCGGGCGATTTCCTTGGCGAAATTTCCGTGCTCGACGGCCACAAACGCCTCGCGACAGGGCGGGCGCTGGGAAACGTCTCCGTCGCCATCATCCCAAGCGAGGTATTGCTTGCCGTGCTCGACACGGAACCTATCACTCTCACCCTTCATCTCTTCCAAAATATTCTCGGCCACCTGCGCGAATTGAACGATCTCTTTGTCCAGGAGACGGTGGGCAAGGAAAAGCTCGCGACGGTCGGCGAAATGGCCAATTCGCTCCTGCGCGATCTGCATGCGCCCATCCAGGTCATCCTTTCCGCCGCCGATGCCATCCGCGCAAACCATTCCGACGAGGCGACCGTCGACTGCTGCCAGAAAATGGAACTCCAATGCGACCGGCTTGTCGCCATGGCGGGCGAGCTTCTCGAATTTTCGCGCGGCGAAATAAAGCTTCATCTCGAACGCACCGACACGAGCGAACTTGTCCGCCAATTCCTCGCCGCCAATGGCGATTCTCTTCGCATCACCGGAATTAAATTCGGCTTCGAAGACCAGCCGGCGGAAATCGAGGTCGATTCCCTGCGCTTGCAGCACGTCCTGCAAAATCTCGTCAGCAATGCCGTTGAGGCGGTTGACTCCAAGCCGGGCGGACGCATCGACGTGCGGGCGTGGGTCTCCGACGCGGTTCTCTTTCTCTCGGTGCGCGACAACGGGCCGGGCATCCCACACGAAATCGAAAACCGCGTTTTCGAGCCCTTTGTTGTCTCCGACAAAAAAGGCGGAAGCGGCCTCGGCCTTGCAATCGCCCTGAAAGTCGTCACGGCGCATCGGGGCAAGATCACGTTTGAAACCCAGGCGGGCCAGGGCACCGAATTCCTCATCCGCATTCCCCAGGACGCCGCCAGCCCGGCGATTGAGTAGCGGACAGGGATTCCCGCGCTGAGCCAGCGCGGGCTACCTCTGCAACTTCTCTGGTTCCGAAGTGAAATTTTCCTCGCCTACGGCTGTGCTGCACCGCTCGGCGCGGGCGGCGGGGCCTCAACTTGCGCAAAGCCCCAATTGAAAAGAATCTGGGCGTCGAGCCATTTATCGGGGCTGTCAAGAAGAGTAAGCAAAAGAGTGTGGCCATTGCGCGTGACGGCGCATGCATAGGTGTGGCGAGACGCCACCGTCCAGCCTGTCTTCGCCGGCCCCATGCCGGGATAAACTCCAAGAAGCCGGTTGTGATTGCGGAGATAATGCGTCCCGGACGCCGTCGAGATGACGTATTCCTTGGTGCTCATGATCGTGGACATCTCGGGATATTTTAAAACGGCCCGGAAAATCCGCATCAGGTCCGAGCAGCTCGTAAAGTGAGTGCCTGTCGGCGCGGGTAGGCCGTTGGGATTATTGAAATGGGTATTGAAGCAGCCCATTGCCAGCGCCCGTTGATTCATCATGGCGACGAACGCTTCGTTGCTGCCCGCGACATAACGCCCCAGCACCCGGGCTGCGTCGTTGGCCGATTCGATCAGCAGCGCGTGGAAAAGTTTGTCCACGGAAATGGTTTCGCCGGGAACGACGGGAATATTGCTCGGCTCGGCCCGGTCGGCTTCCTGGATCGTGACGCTGCCATTGAACCCACCGAGCTTTTCATAAACAATCAGGGCGGTCATCAACTTGGTCGTGCTGGCCGGGAGAAAACGGGCGTCGGGATTGCGGGCGTAGAGGACTTCCCCCGTCTGATAGTCCACCAGAAGTGCGCTGCGGGACGCGATGGCGTCGGGCGGAGTCAGCCGCGGATGGGGGCCGTAATCCTTGAAATGAAATTGCGCCGAGACCGGTCCCGCCCAGCAAAACAGCCCCAGCCAGATGACCAGGAGAAGTGAGAGGCGGAGCAGTTGCGAGCTAAGGAGTGGGCGCGGAGCGTAGGTGAACATTTTTCGCTTGCGCCAGGGCGGCGTCTATCCGGTTGGCAAGATCGCCGTTATGGGGGTCCTTGCCCAAGGCACGAGTCCATGTGTCGATGGCTTCGCGCCGAAGGCCGAGTTTCAAGTATGCGTCTCCAATATGTTGTAAAACCACGGGATCATTGTCGGTCATAAAGGCCGCCCGTTGCAAGTACGGTAATGCATCTTTGGGCTGTCCCATCTGAAAATAGACCCAGCCCCAGGTGTCGAGAATCGGACCGTTATTGGGGTCGAGCGCGGAGGCGCGGCGGCTCAACGCAAGGGCTTCGGGCAGATGAACGTCGTGATCGGCCCAGAAATAAGCGAGTTCGTTCATCAGTTCGGGATTGTCGGGAAACCGGTTCAGGCCCTCGCGCAGGACCGCTTCGAGCTGATCTTTTTGCCCGGCCAGATTCAGGGTCATCGCGCTTTCGAGATAAAAATTGGGATCGAGCGCACCCGCTTCGGCACCCGTTGCCAGGGCGCGCACCTGCGCGAGACAGGCCAGCGCGGCGTCGTAGTTTTTCTCGTACCTGTGTTGAATCGCCTCGTAAAAACGGACCATGGCTGACTGGGGAAAATGGACCTGCGCGGTGGCGAGGGTCTCGCCGGCCTCCTTCACTTCCTTGTGCTCCAACTGAAAACACGCAAGCTTCCAGTAGGCTTCCGGCGGGCAGTCAATGGAATCAAAAACCTTCTGAAAGCAGACCTGCGCTTTGTCAGGGTGATGGGATTCCTCGTAGGCGATTCCCAGATTGATCTCAAGACCGGGGGTCTGGGGGGAATCAGCCAGCGCTTCCTCAAAAAGACGGGCCGCATCGTCATACCGTTGTTTGTCCAGGTAAAGACCGCCAAGCGTTTCGCGCAACCCAGGCAGGCTTCGATTGAGCGCGTAGGCATTCTCGTAATCCTTCATCGCGGCGGCTGTATCGCCGAGAGATGTCTCCAAGTCGGCGCAATGGAGCATGATATCGACGTTGGAAGGATCCATCGCGGCGGCCCGACGGAGCGTTTTCAGGGCCTCGCTCTTGCGGCCCAGATCGTGGTAGGTATCGGCCAGAAGACTGAGCGACTCGACATCCGGCGGCGTCAGGGCGGCGCCTTGTTGAAGAATCGTCAGGCGCGTGTTCAAGATCGCGTCGGCGGAGGGAGGGATTTTCTCCGCCCGAGCGACTTCCTGATAAAGCCGAGCCAAGTTCGACCATGCGGAAGCGGGCACGCCGGAGCCGCCAGCCTTCAAGATATCCTCGATATGAAGCACCCCCCCGGCGAGGTCATCCTGGTCGCCGGCAATCTCCAGCAGCACCCGCATCGCAACGGTTTGGCTCGAATCGCGGGTCAAGGCGCGAGCGCATAAACGCCGGGCTTCGTCGGTTTGCCCGCGAAGCTGTTGCGTATAGCCAAGGGCGACCTCGACCGGTATCGAATCGGGTGCGGCAGCGGTGGCTGTCCGGAGTTGAGCCAGGGCCAGGTCGAGCTGGCCGGTTTGAATGAGAAGATTGGCCAGTTTCACCCGCGCCTCGGTAAAAGAGGGATCGAGATTGACGATCTGGCGAAAAAGATCGAGGACTTGCTCCTGATCGCTGGAAGTATCCTCGGACGCAAGGATGGCCTCGGCATAAAGCGCATTGGCGCGGCTTCTGGCATCAGCCATGGGGTTGAGGTAGCCGCCCAGCAGCCGGTCCTGCTCATCCGTAATATGAGCGGGCGCACTGATCCGGGGCTCCGGCGTCAAAGCGGGAGATGCAGACGCAGTCTCGGCGCGAAGCAAAGCCAGCGAGCAGAAAAGGCACAAAAATACCTGCCCCGCCATGGCTGAAGCAACGCACACGAAACGCGTCCCGCTTGGGAACGGTCGCGGCAAATTAATCAGATAGACTCCAGGCACATCCTGAAGACTATAAATTCTAAGCTTTGTAACGCAACCGCTTCTTGTGCCGATTCGCCTTCATGCGCTTACGGCGCTTGTGTTTGGCGATTTTGGCTTTGCGGCGTTTTTTAATGGAACCCATAGAAAGTTGAGTCGGTCGTTGTAAAGGTCTTCCGCTTAATAGACAACCTTATTCAGCGGATATTCGATAATTCCTTCGGCACCCAGTTCCTTTAACCGGGGGATTAGGTCCCGCACAACGGCCTCGTCGATGATGATTTCGACGGCGGTCCATGCAGGGTCTGCCAGAGGAGAAATGGTCGGATTGCGCAGCGAGGGCAGCGTTTCAAAAAGCTTTTCCAGGACGCTTTTGGGCACGTTCATTTTGAGGCCCACTTTTTCTCGCGCATTTAAGGCCCCGATCAGGAGCAATTTCAGGTTTTCGAGCTTCTTGCGCTTCGCCGGGTCGGCATAAACCGCCTCGTTGACGATCAACTGGGGGTAGCTCTCAATGATCGTTTCAACGATCCGCAGCTTGTTGGCCCGCAGCGAGGAGCCGGTTTCGGTCAGGTCGACAATGGCATCGACCAGCTCGGGAACTTTGACTTCGGTCGCGCCCCATGAAAACTCGATTTCGGCGGTGACGTTGTGCTCGGCCAGGTAGCGCTTGGTCGTCTCCACCAGTTCGGTGGCTATGCGCTTGCCCTGCAAATCCTTAACGCTTTTGACCGGGGAATCTTCAGGCACGGCGATGACCCAGCGGGCCGGTAGCGCTGTGGCCTTGCTGTAGGCGAGATCGCACATGACCTCGACCTTGTGGCCGCTTTCCTGAATCCAGTCCTTGCCGGTGATGCCGAAATCGAGGAAGCCTTGGGCGACGTAGCGGCTCATTTCCTGCGGACGAACGAGGCGCGCGTCGAGTTCCGGGTCGTTGATATAGGGCTTGTAGCCTCGGCTGGAGGACTGGATTTTAAATCCGGCCCGCGCGAGCAGTTCGGTGGTCGATTGCTCCAAGCTGCCCTTGGGCAAACCAAAACGAAGTGGAATTTTCAGCGACATGGGGAAAGCCGGACATTCTGTGCGATTGCTTTCGGATGTAAAGGCTTTTGGTGCTGGCGCTCCTGCAAAAGGCGGTAAAGCCCCACCCAAGACACCTCGTCTGCGAGAGCGGTACGGGTTCAGCGTCCCATCGGACGCATCCGTCCTATATGTCCCATTCCCCGCCACGACAGCTACCCCTGCGCCTACGTCTTCGCCGCCTCTTTGACATTATGCCGCGCCACCTCCTGCAAAAGCTGGATAATCTGCGCCGGAATCGGGTGAGCGGAGGGAATGTCGAGTTCGCCATTGTCGATCTGTTGATCGATGAGCGGCGCATAAACGATCCGGCCATCGATGAAGACCACGAGGATGCGGCCCTGGTTCTGCGCCGTGACCGCGTTCAAGTTGACCTGCCCCACATGATTAAACTGCAGATGGACAATACCCGAGGCATCCTGCTGCACGTCAATAAGCTCGTTTTCCGTCACTTCCGGCGAGGTGCGCACTTGAATTCTTTCGCCATCAGGCGGTATGGCGATCACGGTGGCTTCCTGGGCGGACTGGCCCACACCCGTCGTTTGGACGTGAACGCGCAACGTGACTTTGGGAGGGGAATGGCCCGCCCGCGCCGGTACGATTGCAAGAAACAAAAATCCCGTCAGAAAACAAATCCAGCGCATGGGAAAAGAATGGCCGCATCCGTGCGATAGGGCAAGGGTTGCGTTGCAATGATGGGATGCTCACGTCTTGCCTTCATGGTAGTCGTCGACCCCCGGGCGACGGCACGGAACGGCCCGCGCTCGGAGATCGCGGGCTACTCTGGAATCGACCAAACCCCGCTCTGAACCAGCCCGGGCTACCCCGAAAAAGGCAATATCGGTGCAGCCTTCGCCAAGTGATGCGTAGATGCCTGAAAGTTACGCCGTACGATTAATATATCGAGGTCACGGCGATCATGCCCACAAAAACGTCTGCCAAAGCCCCCGCCTCTCCAAATGCGCAGTTGCCCAATTTTGGACAGCATCCGTCGCGAAGTAAGCTGAGCCATATTGAAACTGTCAAAGGCGTTGGAAAATTGCAGCTTCGCCCCATTCGCCCCGATGATGAGCAGAAAATGATACGGTTTCACGAAAGACTTTCCGAGGAAAACGTCTACATGCGTTATTTCGAGTACCTCGGCCTGGATCGCCGCACGACCCACGAGCGCCTCGTCCATGTCTGCACCAATACGCCCGAATCGTTTGCCTTGGTGGCCGAGCACATGCCCGAGGCCGGACAGCCTGCCGAAATCATGGCCGTGGGACGCCTCACCAGAACGCCGGAACCCAGCACGGCCAGCTTCGACACCCTGATCGCGGATGAGGCCCATGAGGAGACTATCCGTCACATCCTTCTCAAGCATCTTGTCGCCGTCGCCCGTGTTTTTGGATTCCATGCCCTGATGGGAGAACTGCTTGTTGCCGATCACGACACATCGAACCTTTGCCGCAAATTGGGCTTTTCCCTGAAAACTCTTCCCAAAGACGGCCTGGTGCGCGTCACGATCAACCTATGAAAACGCCCGCTTTGGATATTTCCACAAACTACCTCGGCCTGGAGCTTCGCTCGCCCTTGATTCCCTCCGCGTCGCCCCTCTCCGAGCATACCGACGCCATCGTCGACATGGAAAACTGCGGCGCCGGGGCGGTTGTTCTCCATTCGCTTTTCGAAAATCCCCAAGACAACGGGCAGTCCGATCCGGAAGCCTATTGCGAGGAAATCATTCAGGCCAAGAAGCGGGTTAAAATTCCGGTCATCGCCAGCCTCAGCGCCAACAGCATGGACGGCTGGATCAATCTCGCGTCGTCCCTGGCGCATGCCGGTGCCGACGCCCTCGAGCTGAACATCTATCACTTGAGCCTCTCGTCCGACGTCCCCTCGGGCAAGGTGGAAGCCCACTACGTCGAAGTCGTCCGGGCGGTCTCGACCATCGTGAAGATTCCCGTCGCCGTCAAACTGCCCCCTTTCTTCACCAACCTCGCGTATGTCGCCAAGGCGCTTGAAGAGGCGGGAGCCGACGGACTTGTTCTGTTCAACCGCTTCTATCAACCCGACATCGATCTCCTTTCGATGGGGCCGGGCTACACCCTGCGCCTGAGCAACGGGGCGGAAAACCGGCTGCCGATGCGCTGGATTTCGCTCCTCTATCGGCAGGCCTACCTGAGCCTCGCCGCGAGCACGGGCATTCGCACGGGGCCGGATGTGCTGAAGATGATCCTCTGCGGCGCGAGCGCGACTCAGGTCTGCTCCATCCTCCTGCAACGCGGCATCCCCTGGTTGCGGGTCATCGAGCAGGATCTGCGGCAATGGATGAACATCGCCAATGTGACATCCCTCAAGGAAACGCGCGGCCTGCTCAGTCATCGCGTGGTTGAGGACCCGCAGGAAGTCGAACGGGAAGAATACCGCAGAGCGCTTCAGGGCTACTCGCGGATTGATATTCCCAACTCGTATCGCGACGAAGGGGCGCTGCATTCTTAACTTCTGGAGGGTCGACGCCAGGCGTGTTTGCCGTCCCGCCTCTCCAGAATGGTTGCTAATCCGAAAGCGCGCCTTCGGCGTGAGCTTCGGCTTTTTCGTCAGACGATGATTCGCCGAGAATTTTTTCGTGCGACTCAAATTCCAGCGAAAGCGCCTGCAGCGACATATTAATGTCGCTCAGAAACACGAGCAGCGAAGCGCTCAATGAAAGCATGCAACTGATGAAAAGCACGGCAATCACCACTGCGCCTTCCAGTTGCAACAGGCTCATCAAAAACAACGAAATAATGAGAACGGCCGCGCAGAGCAGGCTCACACAGGCAAAAAAGATGGCCATGCGAAGCCGCTTGGCTCTCCTGAAAAAAATATGCAACTGCTCATGAAGATGCCCGTCGGCATCGTCGCTCGATTTTTTTAGCGCCTTCGATAGATCGCGTGTCTTGTTCGTGATGTGCCCATACCGGTTGACCATTGAGAGGAGAACGAGTCCGACGCCAGAAATGACGATAACGGGGCTTACGGACAGTTGAATCACAGGTACGAGATCATGGAGTAACATAATATTTTGTTCCGACTTTACGGGGACTTCCTTTTCATTAGCTTAGCGCTCGGATCATCGCTCAACCACACCATATTTGTCCAAATAGCCCCGTATCTTGCGCGTTGATTGCGTTTTGCTCTATTGAAACCCTTTTAACAGGAAGACATGAAATCATGAAAACAGGAAGGAAGAGAGGTTTGATCCCTCCTCAGGTTCAGTTTCATGTCTTCTTGCTTTCATGTTTTTCTGTTGAAAAATGATGATTCCAACAGAGCAATTGCGTTTAAGCCCGCGATGCCTGATATTTAAGCCCATGGCAGGAGGGCATTTAATCGCAGCGCATCTCGATCATCGACGGTCCTATGATGATTTCTATTACGTCTACCCGGTTATTTCCCGGCGTTCGCACGGCGTCTCCATCGGCGTCAATTTGAATCCCGACAAGGCCTGCAATTTCGATTGCATCTACTGCGAAGTCGACCGCACCAGCGCCCCACGCCGCAAGGACGTCGATCTGGACGTGCTCAAGCTGGAACTGCGCGAAATGCTGCGGATTTATCAGGACGGCACGCTGTTTGCCCGCAAGCCCTTCGCCGATGCGCCCGCATCCTGGCGCGGGATCAACGACATCGCCTTCAGCGGCGACGGCGAGCCGACGACCTGCCGGGTCTTCGAGCAGGCAGTGGAAGCAGTCTGGCAGGTGCGCGAGGAGATGGGACTCGACACGACCAAGCTTGTCCTCATCACGGACGCCACCTGCCTGGAACGTCCCGGCGTGCGGCGGGGCATCCGCCGGATGCAGGAGGGCGCGCATGAAATCTGGGCCAAGCTCGATGCCGGCACCGATAATTATTACCGGCTGGTCAATCGCAGCGCGGTTCCTTTTGCGCGAATTCTAAAAAATATCGCGCGGACAGCGGCGTGGTGTCCGCTCATCATTCAATCCCTGTTTCTGCGCGTCTCGGGCGAGCCTCCTCCGGAAAGTGAAATCGCCGCCTATGCCGCGCGGCTGAATGAAATCCAGGCGAAGGGTGGAAAAATCCTGGGCCTGCAGATCTACACGACGGCGCGACCGGCGCCCATGCCATGGGCAACGCCGCTCTCCCAAAAGGAGCTGAATCACCTCGCTGCCCTGGTCAAAAAACTGACCGGCCTGCCCCTGGAAATTTTCCATGGGAAGGCTGCGTAATATTTTCCTTTAAGATGGAAACACCGCGTTTTGAGGGGCCCGGACAAGCAAGTTGAAATTTCCTCGAAAATCTCACTTTAAGAAATCCGTCATCCTGAGCGGAGGCGAGCGGTGAATGTGTCTATCCGCATCATTTCCCACCGAGCCGAAGTCGAAGGACCTTGCCGTCTTTGAAAAAATTTTAAGCGTTATCGAACAGGTTTCTTTGCGAGAGGAAACTTCGCCCATTGCATACGGGCGAAAAGCGTTCCTATCGATTCCAAATTCTGTGACGCCACTCTCACATATGGCTTCGTCGCAGGCAGGTCCTTCGACTGCGGCTCGCTACCGCGAGCCTCCGCTCAGGATGACGAATTTTAAAAAAACCGCTTTTCGTCTCACTACACAAAAAACGCCTTCTCGATATCGCGGATGACGTCCGCGCTCATCGGGTGAACCGTCCCCAGAATCAAGCCGTTAATGAGCGCGTCGGCGGACGATTCCAAAACCTCGAGCCGGTCAAAGGCGTCGAGCACGGTCTTGCCAAGAACGAGCACGCCACTGTTTTCCAAAATGGCCGTGGGCGAAGACAGGGAAAGCGTCGCGGCGACTTCATCGCCATTCCCGTAAACTGCCGCGTAGGGGATCCTCTGCACGTCGCGCAAAAAGATGTAGCTCTCCGGAATCGTTCGCGAGTCGAGCCCCTGAAAAGTGATGCTGAACGCGGCGGCGTTCGGCGGCGTCGCGAAGGCAATGGATCGCACCTCGGGATGTTTCTTATAAATCGCGACGTGAAGCGCCAGCGACCGACTCGGTTCCTTGCCTTCCTCCTGCCGCGAATCCTTGATCAGCACCAAGTCCGACGCCTGGATGGTCGCGCGATCGACTTTCCGAGGTGAAATCACAAATGCATTTTCACTCAGCCGGGCGGAAAAACTTCCCTGCGTGGCCGTGAGGAGCCGCTGCCGGTAGCCGCGCTGGATAAACTGGCATAGCTCCTGGCGCAGACCGTACTCGCGGGCATCGGCGAAGGAGGGAACAAACGTTGGCAGAATCTCACTCCGGCGCTGGGCCAGTTCAAGTTGCTCGGACGTCAGGTATTTGACTTTGGCGCCGAGCGATTTTGCCTTGAGAAGAATCCGCGCGGTGAATTCGAGGGTCTCGAAGCGCTCGAAGGCTTGCTGGAGCGTCGCCCCGCCGACCACCACGCCGTGATTTTCCAGCATCACGCAATTGACCCCGCGCGCGAATTCCGCCGCGATGTTCTCGCCGAGCTTTTCGCTGCCGGGCAACGCGTAGGGGGCAAATCCCACCTCGCCACAAACCGCGTGGGCACGATTAAAGGCGCGGGTATTGGGTCGCTCGCCGCAAATGCTGAACGCGACGAGCGCCACCGGATGCGCATGCACGATGGCCCGGAGATCGGGCCGCGCCGTGTAGATCAGCCGGTGAAAAGGGTGCTCCGATGAGGGCTTGTGCTTCCCTTCCACCGTGCCGTCGGGCCGCACGCACACAATGTCCCGGGGCCCCAGGCTCCCCTTGTCAATCGCGGCGGGCGTGATCCAGACGGAACCATCATCATTACGAATCGAAAGATTCCCGCCCGACGTCGTGGTCATGCGATAGCGGTAGATGCGCTCCATGATGGAGGCAAGTTCGTCCGCAGGGTGAATGGGGCCTGGTTGATGCGATGTATTCATTTTCCATCCAACATTATCATCCGCGAATGGAATGCGGAAACATTTACTGCCTTATCAGCGGTCATCAAAGGCGGTCGCGAGGCCCCTTCGCTTATCGTAATCCGAAGTATCAATTATCTTACATTCCTGTAAAATAATTTGATTTTGGACTTGCCGAGCCGATATTACGTGGTAAACCAACTCCGTTCGTAAAACCCAACGGTGGGTTATGGAGGTATGACCCCATGGATACCCAGACAAGTAAACTTAAATCCGAAAAGGAAATCTATTTGGAGCGCATAGCCGACCAGCAGGCGAAAGGACTTCGTGACGTTAAGTTCTTCCCGCGTAACACCTTCAATGTTCCGGAAGAAGATATTTATGCCGAATTGAACCGGCTTCATGCCGCGTCTGATCTTCCTGACCCAGATGTGCTAGGCCCTCGTTCCATTGCGTCTCAATAAATCGAAAAACTCATGGCAGGCTTGGATACTGGAGATAGCCCGCTAGAAGTCTTTTTATCGGCTATAGATGTTTCTCGGAAGCTGGGCCGCGCAAACCCCGATTTTCCGCGAAATATATGGCAGTTGATGGACATGGTCGAGGCGAGCCTGGGGGCCATTAGCCCCACAGGACGTTATGATATTCACGCTCATCCTCGCATTTATGAGGCGGATCATATCATTGGAACGGTAGACGCATTTGATACCGAGGCGCACATCTATTATGATCTTAATCAAAATACATGCTGGCGTAGATTCGTTGTCACCAAGGAAATATGCCACCTTCTTTTTGCCCCGCACGGTGCAAAACATTTGGCATCTACTCCCGCCCAAATCGAACAATTGATCACGCAATTGCTTTCCGGTCTAAACGATGCGCAGCTTTTTAATGATCATAATTATGGGACTGAGCATTTTACCGTCCTTATGGCTGTTGAAGTGCTTTTGCCCCACAGCGAAAGGGAGCGCATAGAACATCAACTTTCAAACAACACAGACCGCATTGAAATCGCAAAATATTACCGCTTACCCCAAGCAATGCTCGCACTTTACCTGAGCCCCTCCTTCAAGGCTTGGATGGATATTGCGTACAAGACGGCAGGTCCAGAGCAATCGACGTAGGATTGAAGTGACCTAATCTTCTACCAGATTACGCCCTATTCTGTGCGTGGCAGACCATCCGGAAGTGGACGCCGTAAATGGCGAGGCAAACGGCCTGGGGCAGAAGGTGCGGCCGCCTGAAGAAGGTCCACACCAAAAGCTTCCAATAATAGAAGCGCTCCCTCCCCAGGATGCCGATGGAAAGCATCGATTTGATGAACGCGCCCAGCCGCCGCATGCTCAATTTTTCCTCGACCTTGGGACGGCGGTATTCTTTCAGGAAAGTCTTCAGCCGCGCGTAATAATTTTTTGGCGAGTAAATCGACGCCAGAATTTTTTGGTATCCGGCCAGAAGCGTCTTCTCATCCATGAGCGAAACGATATTCGTCGTGCCGTCGACGTTATCGCCGGAGGTGTCACCGCGCAGGCGGCCCGCGATCCTTAACCGCTCGTGGAGTTGCGTTCCCTGGATCGCCTGCAGCAGTCCGACCATGGCGACAACGATGCCGCTCTTTTGAATGAAATCGATTTGTCTCTGGAAAATGGCCGGCGTGTCGCTGTCGAAACCGACGATGAATCCGCCCTGCACTTCCAGACCAGCGCGCTGAATACGCTTGATGTCGGCGATCAAATCGCGGCGGGTGTTTTGTTTCTTATGGCATTCGGCAAGCCCCGATTCGCTCGGCGTTTCGATCCCGATGAATACCGAGTCGAACCCGGCTTCGCGCATCATCTCCATCAAATCGGGGCTGTCGGAAATATTGATCGAAGCCTGCGTGAAAAACGGCATTCGGCCCACCGTCTTTTGCCAGCGGGTGAGCGGCGGCAGCAGTTCCTTGACGAGCTGGCTCTTGTTGCCGATGAGATTGTCGTCGACAAAGAAAACCTTCCCCTTCCATTTCAGTTCCCGCAGGCAGTTCAATTCGTCCAGGACCTGATCCGCCGTTTTGGTGCGGGAGCGATGGCCGAAGAGCGCTGTGACGTTGCAAAAATCGCATTGAAACGGGCAGCCGCGCGAATATTGCACGCTCATCGTCGCGTATTTCCGCATGTCCGCCAATTCCCACAGGGGCGTCGGCGTTTTGCGGATGTCAGCGAATTCGCTCGTACGATAAACCGGCTGCGCTCTGTTGTGCGCAAGGTCATCGAGAAACAGCGGCAGCGTGATCTCGGCTTCGTTGAGGACGAAATGGGCGATGCCGGTGAAATTCTCGTGCTCCGTGGTAAAAAGCGGGCCGCCGGCGACGATTGGCACTCCGATCCGGTTGCAGCGTTCGATCACTTCCCACGCCGAGTCCCGCTGCACCGTCATCCCGCTCAGGAAAACGTAGTCGGCCCATTTCAGGTCGGCATCGTTCAGCGATTGGACGTTCATGTCGACAAGGCGCTTGGTCCACGCCTTCGGCAGCAAAGCCGCAACGGTCAGCGCTCCCAAAGGCGGAAATGCCGCGTTCTTCCCGATGAATTTCAAGGCGTGCTTGAAACTCCAGAACGTCTCGGGAATTTTAGGATAAACCAGCAGGATGTTCATGCAGCTCGCATCTTTCCGTTCATGCGTGGGCCGGGCAACCGCCCGGGCATTCTTAGTTTTGGACCACCCTATAGCTTACTCCATGGAGTAGAGAGGGCGACGAAATCTATTAGACCATTCTTGCCCACTACCCCTCCGATTTTGCTTTAGCCGCGCGCAAAATACTTCTTCCGCAGAGTGCATCAGGGCATATAGGCCGTTATTGGCGTAAGTTCACCAATATCGGCTAAGCCTCCGCCAATCCATGTGAAGCTTTGATTAGAAATATCGCTAGGTTGGGTTAAACCTACCTATAATACCTTATGCTCCACCACCCCACCTCCGACTCAACAGCAAGCCCTCAAACTTATCCAACCAACCACCAAGGCGTCCTCGATTGGGTGGCCGAAATGGTCAAACTTTGCCAGCCCGACCAGGTCTACTGGTGCGACGGCAGCGAAAAAGAAAAAGAAGCGCTGACCCAGCAGGCCGTTGACGCGGGAATTCTCATCAAGCTCAACCAGAAGAAGCTGCCCGGCTGCTACTACCACCGCTCCAACCCCAACGACGTGGCCCGCGTCGAGGAATGTACGTTTATCTGCACGCGCACCCCGGACGAAGCCGGCCCGACCAACAACTGGCGCGCCCCGCACGAAATGTACGAAAAGCTTTACGGCATGTGTCGCGGCGCGATGAAAGGCCGCACGTTGTATGTGGTGCCTTATCTGATGGGACCCGCCGGATCGCCGCTGACCAAGGTCGGCGTCGAAATCACCGACTCGATCTACGTCGTCCTGAGCATGCGCGTCATGACCCGCATGGGCAAAGTGGCCTGGGACCAGTTGGGCAAAGACGGCACCTACACCAAGGGCCTCCACAGCATGCTTGACGTCAATCCCGAGCGCCGTTTCATCGCCCACTTCCCACAGGACAACACTATCATCTCCGTCGGCTCCAACTACGGCGGCAACGTGCTGTTGGGCAAGAAGTGCCTCGCGCTTCGCCTCGGTTCCTATCTGGGCCGCGACGAAGGCTGGATGGCCGAGCACATGCTGATTCTCGGCGTCGAATCGCCGGAAGGTGAAAAGACCTACGTGGCCGCCGCATTCCCGAGCGCCTGCGGAAAGACCAATTTCGCGATGATGATCCCGCCCCCGCGCTTCAAGGGCTGGAAAGTCACGACCATCGGCGACGATATCGCCTGGATGAAGCCGGGCCCCGATGGCCGTCTCTATGCCATCAATCCGGAAGCCGGTTATTTCGGCGTCGTCCCCGGCACGAACATGCAGTCGAATCCCAACGCGATGATCTCGGCGTCGAAAGACACGATCTACACGAACGTCGCGCTCACCCCCGACGGCGACGTCTGGTGGGAAGGCAAGGATGGCGAGCCGCCCAAGGAATGCCTCGATTGGAAGGGCAATCCCTGGACGCCCGCCTCGAAGGAAAAGGCCGCGCACCCCAACAGCCGTTTCGCCGCGCCGATGGCCAATAACCCGGTGCTCGATCCCGCAGCCGATAGCGCCCAGGGCGTTCCGATCAGCGCGCTGATTTTTGGCGGACGCCGCGCGACGACCATGCCGCTTGTTTTCCAGGCGTTCAACTGGATCCACGGCGTTTATGTCGGCGCCACCATGGGCTCGGAAATGACCGCCGCCGCCGCTGGTGGCCTCGGCCAAGTCCGGCGCGATCCGATGGCGATGCTGCCGTTTTGCGGATACAACATGGGCGACTACTTTGCCCACTGGTTGAAGATGCGCAAGCTGCTCAAGAACCCGCCCAAGATTTATCATGTGAACTGGTTCCGCAAGAGCAAGGAAGGCAAGTTCCTCTGGCCCGGTTACGGCGAGAACATGCGCGTCCTGAAGTGGATCGTCGATCGTTGCCGCGGCAAGGTTCCCGCCACCGAAACTCCGCTGGGCTGGATGCCGGAAGCCAAAGACATCGATACGGAAGGATTGAAGGACCTGACCCCCGAGGCCATGGCCGAAGTGCTTTCAATCAATATCGAGGACTGGAAACGGGAAGTCCTGCTGCAAGACGAATTGTTCCTGAAAATGTATTCCGATCTTCCCAAGGAACTCCTCTTCCAGCGCGAGCTGCTTATCTCCAGGCTCTAATCTGATTAACGGTAGCCGTCGTACGCCGCATGTGTGTGCCGTACGACGGCACAGTGGTAGCCCGCCGCTGGCTCAGCGGCGGGTGCCTTTCTCCGAGGCAGCCGTCGTACGAACTGCGACGGTGCCTCATTTGCTAAAATCCTACCGAGGCAACCCCTGCCGGTAATGCGTCGGTGATTTGCCGACCACCCGCTTGAAAATGCGGTTGAAGTGCGTCAGCGAAAGAAAGCCGCAATCATAGGCGACCTCACTGATGCGCACATTCGGATTGAGCAGCAAATTCTTCGCCCGCTCGATGCGCGTGCGCGCAAAATAATCGGTGAACGTAAGCCCCGTCGCCTTCTTGAACAACTTGCAGAAATAAAATGTGCTGACGTTGAGCGTCTTCGCGATTTGATCGAGCGAAATCGACTCGGCCTGGTGCTCCCCGATAAAGGCCTTCGCGCGTGAAATGAGAGGCGGCTCGCCGTTCTCCTGCTGGACCAGCACCTGGTTCGCGATGACGGACAAATGCTTCGCGAAAATTTCGAGCAGCCGCACCATCGCCTCGTACTGCTCCTGCGAAAGCACCCGGCTGTGGAAATAAGCATCTTCCAGCTTCGTCAAATCGACCTTCGCGCCCCACGCGATAAGCTGTTGCGACACCCGGCTGAAACCTGCATCCGTCGGCTTGCGGAACGACACTTGACCGGTTTGAAGAAACCCAACTATTTTGCTTCCGACGTGAATGGGAATGGACGTCTCACTGAGACCGGCAAAGCAAGTTGTCGTTTGGCTCTCATCTGCCTCGCCATCGATGAGCTCCTGCTGAACCCGCAGGCAGGCGGCGCAACTGCGGTTCGATTTTGACATCAGCGCACAGAACGGATTCTCATGCTTCTTGCCCTGAAGGGCATGATGCCACACCTCGTGCGGACGAAGGGCAAGCGGCAGGCGGGTCGCTTCATTAAACGCAACCTCATAATCGCGAAAGATTTGCGATTTTGAGAGCTGCTGGACGATTTCTGCCTCTTTTTGCATCGCAAACTTCAAGTTATGACCATTCCCACCCCGGTCAACCCAAATCGGCCTTTTGGCAGCAATATCCGTCTACCATTTACCAAACAATGCGTAGCTGGCAATCGCACTTGCCTATATCCTATGATATCAAAGAGTCCCTTATGGAATCCGGCAACGCCACCCCCTCAGTTCCTTCAACGCCCGCAGCACCCGATTTTCGCGAGCGGCCCAAGCGCATCAACCTGGAGCAAATGGTTGCCGTCAAGGGCCTCGGTAAACTCATCCTTCGCCCCATCCGCCCCGAGGATGAGGAGGAGATGGTGCAGTTCCATCAAAATATTTCGGACGAGAGCATCTACATGCGCTACTTCGAGTACCTGGGCCTCGACCGCCGCACCGCCCATGAACGGCTGATTGGCATTTGCACCAACACGCCGGAGTCGTACGCCATCGTCGTCGAGCGTCCCGCCGCGCTGCGCCGGACTGCGGCGATTTTAGCCGTGGGACGTCTCACCCGGACCCCGCAACCTCTCGTGGCCACATTTGACACGTTGCTCACGGACGAAGCGCAGACGACAAAACTGCCCAAGGTACTTCTGACGCGGCTGATCAAAATCGCGCACGCTTTTGGTTTTCAAGCGCTGACCGGCGAGCTTCTCGTTTCCGATCATGACGCATTGAACGTGTGCCGCGCGCTCGGCTTCTCCCTCCAGACCATTCTGAACGAAGGCATGGTCCGGGTCAGCCTCAAGCTCTAACTTTCGCAGAGGCCTCCGTCGGGGGGCACTCGATTTTATTTTGCGTGACCGCGCGGGTCAACGGTGAGACTCACGCCGCATGCCTGAAAGCGAATATCATATTTCGGCAGGATGCAATCGATGTCCTCGATCTCGGTCTCGATCACCGCAAAGCCTTCTCCGTCGGCGGCGATGCTCAAAAAATAGGCCTTCGATTTGTCTTCGAGCAGCTTCCAAACTTGCTGCGTCTTCGTAGCGTCATCGACGATCCGCGCGCGTCCGCGAATATTGATGATGATATTGAGTTCGTCGTTGGAAAACATCCAGCTCACCCTCGGATTGCGCTCGATGTGCCGCACCTTCCGGCTGGTTGGCGAACTGATGGTGTAAAGCAAAGGCCAGTCGTGCAGGGAAAGCGTCGCCATCCAGCGCATATGGGGCATGCCCTGCTCATCGACGGTTGCCAGAATGCCGGGACGCTCGCCGCCGGCCAGCTTCTTGGCCAGGTCGACGACATAGGCGGCATGCTTTGCGGCTTCAGCGCTCGGCATCTTGAGGGGATCGGAAGAAGATTTGGAAGGTTTCATGTGACTACCTCATTATAAAGCTCCTCGCACGGAGCAACTCCACCGGCTTTGCCAAATACCAAACTTATTTTATTTCGCTGCCGATAACGGATTAATAGACATAAAAACACGCGGACGCCATAAAGAATTCATGTTGGCAGCCCGCGATCTCCGAGCGCGGGCATTTCCCTCACGTCGCCCAACACACTCGTACCTCGATGACGGCCATCTTTGAGGTTCACTCACCCGGCTGCTGCCATGGCGGTTTTCGCGCGCGATGCCGCAGGCTTCACCAAACCCAACACGCCCGCCAGACGAAACCGCGCGAGGTTGCGCGCGACTTCCATCGGATTCAAATTCAGTTGTTGCGCGATATCGCGCACGGTGCGATGCCCATCGGCCTGGGCCAGCATTCCCAGGTCGGCGGATGTCACCTCCATCGAAGCCAGCCCTTCGCCACCCGCGTAATACAAAACCGAATCGAGGGAGGGAATCGCCTCATGGAGCAAAGCCAGTTCATCCACCTTGAACGCCACGCCGGTGATAAGCACCTGCGGGTCGTAAACGGCGAGGTCGCGCGACAAATCGACCGGCATGGGCCGCTCGTGAAACTCAAATTTCGCCTCGCGCCAGCCGACAAACTGAAACAGTGCATGCAAGCCCGTGTCCAACCCGGCGCGGGCCTGCAGAATGATCCCATTTTCGACCGCCAGGCAGCCTTCCTGGACGCCGTCATTTATCTTCAAATAACCGGTCTGTTTCACATCCACGATGGTCCGTAAAATTTCAGTTAATTTTGATGTAGCAAAAGTTCCCGCAATCAAAGGCATAATGGCAATCATGTGGCAAAGGTCATAGTGATGGCACAACGCGATAGGACGCTTAAGCACGTTATATGCCATGGGCAATCGGGTAGCCGTCGTATGCGTCTGAGCGGCTACAACACGCCCCGCGAAACCAAGCGCCCGCCTGAAGCCGGCAAAAATATCTTCGCCCGCTTCCTCAATATTTTTTCACAGTCAGCTTCGGCACAAGATGAACAGGAATGAGTTTACAAATCTGGCCCAGAGTGGAAAATAACTTCGGCTTGGAAGATGAGATCGAATTCATCCTCTTCTTGTGAAGAGGCCCTGATCCGCTTCCAAGCCCTTTTTTTGCCTGTTCCCAAACTTCCTGTGGGATGGCTGTGAATTTTTCCTGGAAAAGCGTGGAGGATAGGGGATTCGAACCCCTGACCTTCTCATTGCGAACGAGACGCTCTACCAACTGAGCTAATCCCCCATTAATTGAATATCAACGACTTGCATACTTGCAGATTTTTCTTTCTAACCTTTTTCTAACCGCTAGAGCCGAGGTACGTGAAAACACTCGATTCCAAGAAGAAATCTCGGTTTGAAAGGATTGAACCTGGGCTATTCCGCTATAAGTCATCTGGTGCATTCTACACCGTTCTGAAAAGAGATGGCAAGACCAAGTGGCGCAACCTGAAAACCGATGATAAAGCCACCGCGCACCGGATGCTGGCCGACGAGCGTGATGCTGACGCTGAACTTGATTCTAACATTTCCGGGTTAGAATTAGGCCAGTTGACCGCGAAATATCTGGAAACTCTGGCCAGTCACCCGTCGAAGACCCAAGCGACGCGCAAAGGCATCATCAAACTCCTCCTCGCCCATATCCCAGCCTCCCGCAAGGTTCGTGAGGTCAAGCCATCTGAGTTGGCGACTTGGGCCGGGGCGCTACCCGTCAAGCCCGTGACACACAATGAGTACATCCGCGTCATCAAGGAGATATTCACACTGGCTGTCGCCGACCGGGTCGTCTTGAAGTCTCCTGCTTCCGAGCTTAAACGGCACAAGGTCCACGATCCCGTGCGCCTTACGCCGTCCTGGGAGCAATTCAAGGCCATCGTCATCGAAATCCGCGCGAAGGTCTTCAACGCCGATTGCAAGGAGAGCGGCGATTTCATTGAGTTCATGGGACTCGCTGGCTTGGGGCAGGCGGAACTTAAAAATCTGACGTGGGTTGACGTTGATCTGGCAAGGAACCGGATGAAAATCCGGCGGGTAAAGACGGGCCGCTTTTTCGAGGTGCCCATATATCCCCAACTGCGTCCCTTGCTGGAACGGCTCCACGCGGAGCGAGGCGACAGCGAGCGCGTCTTAAAAATCTCCGATGGGAAGAAAGCTCTCGGCGGAGCTTGCGAACGCCTCGGCTATCCGGCCTTCACTCAGCGGGCTTTGCGTCGAGCCTTCATTACGCGGGCGATTGAATTGGGACTTGATTTCAAGGTGATCGCGCAAACACAGGGTCACTCAGACGGAGGCGTGCTGGTCGCGAAAACGTATGGGCATCTCAGGCAGGAGCACTTGGAGGCGATGGCCGCAAAGCTTGTGTAAAGCAAAGCGGTGTTGCTATCGGGGCGGACTTTTGAGCAGACGGTCCACATCCTCGACAGGGATACGAATATCGCGAATAGCGGTAACTCGGGTTAGAGGCGCAACAGGCAGGCCCGGTTGCGAGCGCGCAAAATCCCGCGCCGACACCCGCTCCTTCTCCTTCCGCTCCGGCTGCCAACCCCGATGCGGCAGTCACGACGGAACAGCACGGCGACGTGACGGTCTTCATCACCCACCATAACACCAATTCGCCACCCGCGAATCCGCAGCCTTAGTCGGTCCGCGTTATCAGTGATGTCGCAAAAACTCCTTCGAGCACTCCCGCACAGACGCCCCCATCGGCGAGCAGCGATTCATGCGTGCCCCGCTCGACAATCCGGCCTTCGTGCATAACAAGAATCAGCGTACCAACACCCTACTTTTTATCGCCGCCGGCTTCGCCGGTGGAATCCGAAGCGGGCTGCTTCGTTTTTTCTTCCAGCGAATGCTCATGCTTTTGCCATTCCTCGGAAACACGCCCGCTCCAGAAAGCCGGACTCAACGGATAGACATCCGGGTCAAAAATCACGTGATAGAAATGCCAGACCACGATCGCCAGGCATGCCAGCACCGCCTCGTAATAATGAATCGTCACGGCCACGTCCACAATCCACCGCGGCAGGAACGCCGTCACATCCATCTTGAACCAGATCATAAGCCCCGTGACGCCCATGATGATCGTGCCCCATACCACGGCCCAATATTCCATTTTCTCCGCGTAGCCGAAGCGGCCAATCTCCGGCTTTTTCTGGCTCCAACCGATGAGATAACACACGGCACACCATGTATCAGTGAAGTCTTTTTTTGCCGGAAACAAATCCCTCACCAAACGCCGCCCGTCCGGGGTTCTCATCAGATAAATGAGGTGATACAGACCGACGAGCAGCAGCACGATGCCGGAAATGCGATGCGTCCAGCGCCGGAATGATTCATGCGGGCCGAACAATTCCGCCAGCCATGAATCGGGAAATTTCAGCGCAAATCCGGTGATCGCCAGAATGATGAAACTCGATGCGAGCACAAAATGCTGCCAGCGCTGCGAAAGGCTCATGCGCAAAACCGTCCGCGCGGTGGCACGATATCGCGCCGCAGTCTTCCGCAAAAACAACAGCATGTTGTGAATAAACATTGCGCCCACGACGCCGAATATCAGCGTGAGATAAATCTGGCGCACCCACCAATTTATGATGCCTCCCGTGTCGTGCGCGCCGGGCGTCGCGGCCAGGTCAACGTGGATTTTTCCTCTCACAAACATCCGGTTCGCGCCCGGATGACATTGACCGCAGGTAGCGATAAGGTTTTTCGGGTTGATCGTCGATTCTGGATCGGATGAAGGAAGGATTTTATGATGGCTGTGGCAACTGGCGCAGTTGGCGACAACGGTGGAACCATTTTGCGCCGCCAAACCGTGATAGCTTTCGACATAAGTCTTCAACCGGTCCGCCGGCAGGTTGAATTGGGAATCGAGCATCACCGATGCGTGGCACCGGCTGCACACCTCGGAAATTTTTTGCGCCGAGACACCTTTCAACGCCTCAATTTTATGCTCCGAATGACAATCCGTACACGTCGGTGCGGCGCGATCGCCCGCCGCGACAGCCTTGCCGTGGACGCTCTTCGCCCAATCCGCAGCTTCGTCCGCATGGCATTGGCCGCACGTCTCGGCCTGCCTGGAAAAATAGAGCGGCGAGGCAGGCGACGTGGGAGAGAGAATGTCGTGTGAATCGTGGCAGTCCTGGCAGGTCGCGGCCGTTTTGTCGCCAGCCTTCACCGCCAGGCCGTGAACGCTCGCCCCGTAGCTCGCCGTTTGGCGCGGATGGCAACTCGCGCAGTTGACCGGCAGCACGGGATGGTTGTCATCCGGATGCCCGCTCGTAATGTCGGCGTGGCAACTCGCACAGGCGGTCCCTTTGTGGACCGATCCCGCCAGCCGCGCCTGATCCACGAAAATCGAAACCTGCTGGCCTGCGGCGTTCTTGGTGGTCAGCGTTTTGTCGCCATGGCAACCCAGACAGTCGCTGTCCTGCATTGGCGGAGCCGCCGCCATCACCGCTCCTGCGGCAAGCGCAAGCCACAATCCGGCCAAAGCAAATTTAGCCGCTTGATTTCCTTTCACGTTAATTCGTCAGCCGCGAGGTCATCGCGTAAATAATTAGAATCAACAGGAGGACGCCGAGTCCGAAGAAGAAGTAACCGAATGGATGCGCGATATTCTGCCAGCGCTTCCATTCGTCCTTCACGCGGAACTCATCGAGCTTGCCTTCCTTCACCAGTCGGTCATACCAGCGCTTGCGTTCGTGCAGCATCTCCGACTTCGAAACGCGCCCGGAGAAGATGACCGTGTCCATCGGGAATTTCTCAATGCGGAAATGCGTATTGAAGAAATGAATGGAGAAGATGAAGCCGGCAGCCAGCAGCGCTTCGTCGGAATGGAGAATCATGGCCACGTTGATGGCCCAGCCCGGCAGGAATCGCGTGAAGAAGACCGGGAACCACATGATCAGCCCCGACACGCCAATGATCGCCACGCCCCAGAACACCGCGAAGTAATCGAATTTCTCCCAGTAAGTCCAACGGTCGAACTGCGGCTTCGGGCCCTTGCCGAAGAACCATTTGTTATGCGCCACGAAATCGTGCCAATCCTGGATCGTAAAGATCATCGAGTCGGGACCGAACAACGTGCTCCAAAGCAGCTTGAATCGGAAGCGTCCGCTCGTTGGGTCGAACAGCGATGCCCAACCTTTCCAAGCTTTGCCGATCAGGGCCACAATGTGGAGGCCGAAGTACATAAAGGTGATGATCGCGCCGAGGTGATGCAACGTCCGGGCGGATTCGGGGCCGCCGAGAATATGGAAGATCACTTTCGCCCAATCGGTGTAGTAGAACTTCAACGGCATGCCGGTCACCACCAACAACAGGAAGCTGGTTACCACCATGAAGTGCAGGAAGCGCTCGAACGGCGAGAAGCGCGTGAACCACTCGCCATCCTCCTGCGTTTGAATCTTCGCCTCGCGGAATTGCTTCGAGTCGTGCAGATAAAGATATATCCCGCGCACCAGCCATCCCAGCGTGTGCAAGCCGAAAAAGGTGAACGTGCCGATAAGCAATCCCGTCATCGCCATGAAAACCGCGTGAAGCAGTGGATAATCTTTTCCATCCATCGGGTTCGCGTGGGGGCTGTATTCCGTAAACTTGCTCGTGGCGTTCGGATGGCATTGCTGGCACGTCGTGAGAATATTTGCCTTCGACAAGTGCGACCGCGGGTCCGACGGCGGCTGGATATCGTGATAACCGTGGCAGTCGTAACAAGCCGCAACCTGCGGCGCGACATTCGGTTTGCCCAGCGCCACAGCCTTGCCGTGATAGGTGTCCCGGTAACCCTCGAGCCGGTCGGCGTGGCATTTCCCGCAACGCTCGTCACTGAGGGCCTTGAAATTATTGCCCTCGGGATTCACGATCTCATGCGCGCTGTGGCAATCGGTGCAGACCGGCCCGCGCGGGTCGCCCTTCGCCAGCAACTGTCCGTGAACGCTCTGGTCGTAAGTCTTCTCAACCCCGTAGTGGCATTTGCCGCACGTCTTCGCGACGTTGGCATGGTTGATCGGCGAATCGCGGTCGACCGCGCGTTTGATGTCGTGCGCGCCGTGACAATCGTTGCATGACGGCGCGACAATCAGCCCCATTTTGAGCAGCGCTCGCCCATGGATACTCTCCATGTATTGAGCCGCCGCTTCGGGACGCGTGATCTGGTATTCCTTCGACAGCCCCGCGTTGCTGTGGCACTTCGCGCAGGTATAAGGCAGGTTCAGCTTAAACACCGGCGAGGTCTGGTCGGTGACCGGCATGATGTCGTGCGAGCCGTGGCAATCCCAGCATTGCGCCGCGCCCGACGCGCCCATCATATGGCTCACCCCGTGAATGCTAGTCGCGTATTTCTTGGCTTCTTCATCGTGGCAACCGGAACAATCCGGCGCCGGCAGCGGACTCCCATGCACCAGCTCCTTGACGCCGGTATGACAGTCGGTGCACGAAAGCATCGAGTGGACCGATTTCGCAAAAGCGGCCGTCGGAAAAATCAGCGATTCGGTCTTCCCATTGACGACCCGCGTCGTGTTCGGATCAGAATGGCAATCGAGACAATCCGAGTTGGCGATTTTGTCCGGCAGCTTGTCTGCGGCCTTTGCCTGCGCGCTGTCGGGAGCTTTTGCCGGAGCCTTATCCGGCGTCTTGTTCTGCGCGAACGTTCCGATGCCCGCCAGCCACAAACAGGCCAGCAGGCAAATCCCCGCCATCCCAAAGGCCCGGCGCAACGTCACGAGGCGTTGCAAGCCCGCAACCCGGCGTTGGATTGCGGTCATAAGGGTTGTTGGATTTGCAGCCATCGGATATTTCAGCGCTCGTTTGAATCACAAACCATCCCCTCGCGGTTTTTAGCCGCGTGCCACATGGCGCAAATCAGAACTGCCCGCCGCGTTACTTCTTTAAAGTCCGCATGTAGGCCACGAGCGCCGTGATATCGGCATCCGACAGACCTGAGGTCGGCTTCATAACGGTCTTGCCGTCTTTGTCCGTAACCCCTTCCTTGACCGCCTTCACCGCGGCGGCGTCTGTCAACGCAGCCTGGACAGCCGCATCGGAATAATCCTTCGCGCCGAGCTTCTTGCCCATCATGGTCTGGCCCTTGCCATCTGCGCCATGGCAACCTTTACACGAAGCCATCCATGTGGCCTGCGGATCAGCGGAAGCCGTCATTGCGGTAGCAAAACCGAAAATACCTGCGAGTAGAATAATTTTTTTCATCGTGTTACTTTCTTATGTTGATGTTGGCACTGTCATTGCGCCCTTTGCGACAATAGATTCGGCAGAATGGAGGGAATGCACAACCCGGATATTGGCTAATGTTCGACGTTTCTTGCTAATTGGCATCCCGGAAGACTTGTTAAGACTTCCGCGAAAGGCTCTCCTTTAGGATTCTGTCATCCTGAGCCTGTCGAAGGATCAGCCCCCGGAAAATATCGCACCTCTCACGGTAGCTGATCCCTCGACAAGCTCGGGATGACGGATCGTTTAGAGAATGGTTTTCGGAGAGGTTTCAATTTATGCGGACCGCCCAATTCAGCCCAACTCAATCTCGACCTTCACGCGTTCTTTGCCGGAGACCCATGGAATGAGATTCCCCTTCGTCGGCTGGCTATCGACAACCATTTTCTTGACGCCCTTCGAGACTTTGCCGGGATTCTTCACCTCGATCTCGTAAGTCGTGCCGCGGAATTTCCGTGTCACCTTGAATCCGGGCCACGCCGTCGGAATGCACGGATCAACCACAAGCCCGTCGTAATTGGGCTGGATGCCGAGAATATATTGCGAGAGCGCGACAAACGTCCACGCAGCGGTGCCGGTGAGCCATGAATTTTTCGCCTCGCCATGGTCCGCGCCATCGCGGCCCGCAATCATTTGCGCGTAGACGTAAGGCTCGCAGCGATAAGTCTCGATTTGCGCTTCCTTCGCCGAGGGACAAATGCTCAGGTAATACTCAAAAGCGCGATTGCCTTCGCCGAGCTGACACAACGCAATGTGAATCCATGTGTTGTTGTGGCAAAAAATCCCCGCGTTTTCCTTGTAACCGGGCGGGTAGCTCGTGACCTCGCCCAACTCCAGATGGTACGTGCTATAAGCGGGCTGCTGGAGAATGACGCCGTTGGGGGTAAAGAGCCGCTCGTGAACGCTCTCCATGGCCTGCTTTGCGCGCCCGTTGCCCGCGCCCGCGCCGCCCATGACGCACCAGCCCTGGCTCTCGATAAAGATTTTTCCTTCCTCGCATTCGGCGGAGCCGACCGGCTTGCCTTTTGCGTCGTAGGCGCGGCGATACCATGCGCCGTCCCACGCCTGGGCCTCGACCGTATCGAGCATGTCCTGATGGTAACTCTGGTGGCGCTTGGCATCAGCCGACTTTCCGAGCCAGCCGTAGAGTTTTTCCATCTCGCCCGCGGCGTAGAGGAAAAGTCCGGCGATCATCACCGATTCGGCCTGCGAGCCTTTCACGTCTCCCGCCGTCTGGAACGATTCGTTCGGCTCGGTCGAGAAGCAGTTGAGATTCAGGCAGTCGTTCCAATCGGCGTGGCCGATGAGCGGCAGCTTGTGCGAGCCGCGATTCTTGAGCGTGTACGCAATCGACGTCTCGAGATGGTGCAGCAGCGTCTCGCCCGAGCCGGGCGTGTTGGCATAACCAACCGGCGCGTCGAGAATCGATTTGTCGCCGGTTTCCTTGATGTAGGCGCAGGTGCTCAGAATGAGCCAGAGGTGGTCGTCGTAGAAGTCGCCGCCCATTTCCGCATTCCCTTTTTTCGTCAACGGCTGGTACTGGTGATAACAAAGACCGCTCGAAAGTTGCGTCGCGGCGATATCGAGAATCCGCTGGCGCGCGCGCTCCGGAATCATGTGCACGAAACCGAGCAGGTCCTGGTTGCTGTCACGGTAGCCCATGCCGCGCCCAATACCGGTCTCGTAACCGCTCGCCGAACGCGAAAGATTGAACGTCGCCATGCACTGGTACTGGTTCCAGATATTGGCCATGCGGCTTGCGTGCTCGTCGGGGCAATCGACCTGGAAGCTGCCGAGCAGTCCGTCCCAGAATTTCTTGATTCCCGCGAAAGCGGCATCGACCGCACCCGGCTTCGCGTAACGGGCAAGAATTTCGCGTCCGCGCGATTTGTTCATCACAAACGGCGCATCGAATTTTTCGAGACCCGTGTTGTCGACGTAAGCGAGAATGAACGCGAACGACTCCTCCGCGCCGGGTGCGAGCTTCAGGTTGATCTGGTGCGCACCGACGGGATTCCACCCGTGCGCGCGGCTGCCCGTGCACGCGCCGTTGAGCACCGCGCGTGGTTCGTGCAGGCCGTTATGGACGCCCACAAAGGCATCGCGACTCGTGTCGTAACCGTCGATGGCGCGCGTGCAGGCGAAAAGCGCATAGTGATTGCGGCGCTCGCGATATTCCGTCTTGTGATAAATCGCCGAGCCCTCGATCTCCACCTCGCCGATGGAGAAAGTCCGCTGGTAATTGGTCATGTCGTTGAGCGCCTCGAACAGGCAAAACTCAACGAAGGAAAACAGCTTCACGTCCTTCGGGGCGGCGCTTTTGTTCCGTACGGTGACGTTCCAGATTTCGAGGTTTTCGCCCGGCGGCACGAACATCAGCACCGAGACCTCCAGCCCGTTCTTCTCGCCCGTGATCCGCGTGTAGCCGAGGCCGTGGCGGCACTCGTAATGGTCCAACGCCGTCTTGCCCGGTTTCCATCCCGGATTCCAGATTGTGTCGCCATCCTTGATATAGAGATAGCGCCCGCCGATATCCATCGGCACATTGTTGTAGCGATAGCGCGTCAACCGGCGCAGCTTCGCGTCCTTCCAAAACGTATAACCGCCCCCCGTGTTACTGCACAGGCCAAAAAATTCGTCCTGACCGAGATAATTCAACCACGGCAGGGGCGTGTCGGGACGCGTGATGATATATTCGCGGGAAGCATCGTCAAAGTGACCGTAGGAATTCATAAGAAAAAGTAAAAGTTGGGAAGTGATTCAATAGCGGTTTTGCAATGCGGAGTCCAACTCAACGACTCAAAAATTGTGAAAATGGGATCTCCCGGCAATGCCGGCAACAGGCGATGCTTCATTTGACGGCAGCCGCCTGCGCGGCCTCCACCGCGGCGAGATTGGCCTGCGCGGCCTGATGTTTGGGATTGATCCGCAGCGCCTCATGAAGCCGGGCAATCGCCTCATCCATCCGCCCTTTTTTAAAGAGCGCCCATCCATAGTTGCTGTCGACATCCGCATAGTTGGGATTGAGCTTTAGAGCTTTTTGAAACTCCGATATCGCCTCGTCAACCTGTCCCTTTTGCAAAAGAGCCGCGCCCAGATTGTCATGCGCCATGGCATAGTTGTCGTTGATTTCCACACCCCTTCGATAATTCGCAATCGATTCATCCAGCCGCCCTGCCTGAAAATAAGCAGTGCCCATGTTGACGTAGGCATCGGCATCGTTCGGATTAATTCTCACGGCTTCCCGGTACTCAGCCATCGCCTCGCCCATCCGCCCCCTTTGCAACCACTCAACGCCGAGATTGTAATGGCCAACCCAGCAGTTTGGATTCTTTGCCAGTTCGTCGGTCCAGAGTACCTTCTCGTTTTCAAATACCCATGCCCGATTCCAGCTCAACAGCCCGAGAATCAACACTCCTCCCGCACAGAGGCTTGATTGCAGC